>Ga0224506_10002440_pt1 | contig 12643 bp, 13 predicted proteins | sample SF_Jan12_sed_USG_2_FD_169108 | JGI IMG/M metagenome (GOLD analysis project Ga0224506, IMG submission 169108) | Sediment microbial communities from San Francisco Bay, California, United States - SF_Jan12_sed_USGS_8_1 | ecosystem: Environmental > Aquatic > Marine > Sediment | place: USA...
GCAATGATCGATGCAGGCAAAGATGTAATGATTATGGACGCAGATTTAGGCCTGGCAAATATAGACGTTATGCTGGGCTTGAGTCCAAAATTCAATCTTTCGCATGTTATTAATGGTGAAATGCAGTTGGAGGACATCCTCCTGGAGGGACCTTCAGGATTGAAGGTGGTGCCTGCAGCATCCGGTGCCCAGGTAATGGCTGATCTTACACCAACCCAGCATGCTGGTATCATACGCGCCTTTAGTGAGTTGCATCAAAATCTGGATGCCCTGATTGTGGATACCTCTGCAGGGATTTCGGACAGTGTTATTACCTTTTCAAAGGCTTCACAAGAGGTCGTGGTGGTGGTATGCGATGAGCCAGCCTCTATTACCGATGCTTACGCATTGATTAAGTTATTAAATCGGAACCATGGATTACACCGTTTCCGTATTCTGGCAAACATGGTGGCCAATACCAGCCAGGGACGTGAATTGTATGAAAAGATTGCCAGGGTAACCGATCGTTATTTGTACGTAGAATTGGATTATATGGGTTGTGTACCTTTTGACCCCGCGGTAAAAAAAGCGGTACAAAGACAGGCGCCTGTTGTTAGTCTGTTTCCGGATAGTGCAGCAGCTCACGCATTTCATGAACTGGTGATAAAAACAGATAAGTGGCCGACACCAAGAAGTGGTGGCCACCTGGAATTTTTCGCAGAAAGACTATTACAACAAAATTTTTTTGAGGCAGGAGCCCGCTAGATGAGTGCAAGAGGCAGTGTGGAAGTTTTCGCACTGAAAGAGGGGGACATAATTGAGCTATATAGCCCACTGGTAAAGCGTATTGCCTATCATATGGCTACTCGGTTACCGGCTAGTATCCAGTTAGATGATTTAGTACAAGCAGGGCTCATTGGTCTATTGGAGGCATCCAGAAATTTCGAGGAAGGGCACAATGCCAGTTTTGAGACTTATGCTGGTATTCGCATCCGTGGTGCGATGTTAGACGAGATCCGCAAGAATGACTGGTCCCCTCGTTCGGTACAAAGAAAGGCCAAAATGGTCACCATGGCCGTTCGCGAGATAGAAAGAGAGCGTGGGCGTGACGCCCGTGCAGATGAGATTGCCGAAAGAATTGGCGTCTCCCTTGATGAATATTTTCAGATGCTGCAAGTTGCGTCTGGACAAAGAGTTATTAGTTTGGAAGACCCTGTGGTCGGGGATGAGGTGTTGGGTGATACCCTGGCTGATCAGCGGCCAGGTATCATCGATCATTTGCTGGAAGAGGACATCGCCAAAAATTTGGCTGAATCCGTAGCCGGTTTACCAGAGAGAGAGCGCATAGTATTGTCGCTTTATCATGTAGAAGAGTTCAATTTACGCGAAATTGGCTATGTAATTGGCCTTAGCGAGTCAAGAATTTGTCAGATCCACAACCAGGCAAATATACGTTTACGTGCCCGTTTGGAAGATTATTTAAATAATGGCTAAGAACTGCCGAAATATAGTGTTAGAGTTGGTGGGAAGAGATTGGAATAACTAGTTGAAACATATTAAATCTTTGTAAATTGTTGTACGAACGACTAGGCACAGAAGCTGGGAAGGTTAGGATAAGACTGCAATCTAACCGGATACAGCTTGTGGGGTCTAGGAAACGGGACTCCTTCACTATACTATTAGTATTAGCGAATATTATCCTCAGACACAGTCGGTTAGGGAGGCTGCTTTGAATAAAGAAATGAAAATCCTCATTGTGGACGATTTTTCTACAATGCGGCGCATTATCAAGAACTTGCTTCGTGATTTGGGTTTTAACAATACCGATGAAGCGGATGATGGAAGTACTGCACTTCCAATTCTGAAGAAGGGTGGTTATGACTTCCTCATCACAGACTGGAATATGCCCGGTATGCCCGGTATAGAACTGTTGAAAGCAGTACGTGCTGATCCTGGTTTGGCAAAATTGCCGGTATTAATGGTAACCGCCGAGCAAAAACGTGAACAGATCATTGAGGCCGCCGAGGCAGGCGTCAATGGCTACGTGGTTAAGCCGTTCACGGCCCAGGTGCTGAAAGAGAAGATAGACAAGATTTTCGAGCGAGTTGGTGGTTAAAACACCCAGCCTCAGCAGAGGGATTTAGATAATATGACCACTGACAATGTCCTGGGTGGCGAAGTTCTTGAGCTGGCCAAAAGTCTAGTTGAGAAGCTGGAGACTGGGGCAAACGAAGAAGCCCATGGGCTTTTAGATGAGCTGACTAAGGTTCGTGAAAGCTTGTTGTACCAAGAGATTGGCAAGTTGACGCGAGAGTTGCATAACTCTTTGAGCAGCTTCCATGTGGATACACACATATCCGATTTAGCAGAAAAAGACATCCCTGATGCGAGAGAGCGTCTGCGTTATGTTGTCTCAATGACGGATGAAGCCGCTAATCGCACATTAACCGCTGTTGAGGGGGCTATTCCCAAGTGTGAAGAACTCAGTGATAGGGTCTCCGAAGTGCAATTATCATGGGAGCGTCTATTGCGACGTGAAATGACTGCTGACGAGTTCAGGGCCCTGAGTACTAAGCTCACCGAGTATTTGCCGCAATCAAGCAATAATGTGGATGAGATCAAAAATGGTCTGAATGAAGTGCTGATGGCACAAGGTTTTCAGGATCTAACCGGTCAGATCATCCATCGGGTTATCGATCTGGTGGAAGATGTAGAAAACAATCTGGTTGGTCTAATAAAAGTGGCTGGACAAAAAACCACTGCTCCTACCTATGAATCGGAGCATGCGGATATAACTCCCACAGGCCCGGCCGTACCTGGTTTGGACGATAGTGGACGAGTGTCTGGTCAAGATGAAGTGGACGATTTATTGTCCAGTCTTGGTTTTTAAGGTTGCAGTAACTCTATGTCATTTGATGCCGATGATGAGATTCTCCAGGACTTTCTGGTCGAAGCCGGAGAAATTCTCGAACTACTAAACGAACAACTGGTGGAGTTGGAACAGCGTCCCAATGACTCTGACCTGCTAAATGCTGTTTTTCGTGGTTTTCATACCATAAAAGGCGGTGCAAGCTTTTTGAGCCTGACGCCATTGGTGGAAATATGTCATGGTGCGGAGGATGTCTTTAATCTGTTGCGTAACGGTGAGTTGGAAGTCAATTCACAGATCATGGATGTCATGCTGCCGGTGTTGGACACACTGAACTATCAGTTTGATACGGTGCGTGGCGGTAGCATGCCTGACAGTGTCTCTCCTGCCCAATTACAGAGCCTTCAGGCGATATTGAATGGTGAGATGTCAGGCGCAGTGGTTCCCGCTGCCGCTGGGGTGGCTGAGATACCCGTATCTGAGCTCGTGACTAACGGTTCTGATGACTCCGCTAGTTTGTTAAGCCAGGATGCTGATGGCGACATTACCGATGATGAGTTTGAATCCCTGCTGAATGCACTTGATACTCCAGGCTCATCAGAAAAGCAAGCTCCAACCCCTACCCCCGCTGCCCCTGTAGCACCTACTGCCGGTGCTAGTGATGAAATATCCGAGGATGAATTTGAAAATCTGCTTGACCAGTTACATGGACGCGGAGCCGCCCCTGTTGGCCCCGTCGAGACTGAAGCGCTTAGCGCAGTAGAGACGCCAGCGTCGACTACGGAGACAGAGTCATCTACGGCTGCACAATTCAGCGGCGATGAGATTGGTGAAAATGAATTTGAGGCCCTGTTGGATCAACTACATGGTCAGGGTCAGGCTCCTGGTATCGGTACAGATTCCAGTGCATCTGCAGCAGAATCAGTAGCGGCCACCCCCGAGCCTTCGGTTGCACCGATTGTAGCGGCAAGCTCAGAAACGGTTGAGGTGGTTAAACCTGCAGCGGTAAAACCTGCGGCAAAGACTAAAGCAGACGCGCCTCAGGCCGAGACCACAGTGCGTGTTGATACCAAACGTCTTGACGATATTATGAATATGGTCGGTGAGCTGGTCCTGGTTCGGAACCGTTTGGTAAATCTGGAAGCCTCGGTAGAGAACGACGAATTAAGCAAGGCAGTTGGAAACCTGGATGTGGTGACGGCGGATCTGCAAACGTCGGTGATGAAAACCCGTATGCAACCGATTAAAAAGGTCTTTGGTCGCTTCCCCCGAGTGGTTCGTGATCTGGCCCGTAGCCTGAATAAGGATGTTGCGCTGGAAATGGTCGGTGAGGAAACCGATCTGGACAAGAATCTGGTTGAGGCCCTGGCGGATCCTTTGGTCCATTTAGTGCGCAATGCAGTTGATCATGGCATCGAAATGCCAGATGTACGTGAGGCTGCAGGCAAGCCTCGGCATGGCACAGTGGTACTCGCCGCTGAACAGGAAGGGGATCATATCCTGCTTTCTATTCAAGACGATGGTGGGGGCATGAACGCGGATGTCTTGCGTGGTATTGCCGTAAGAAAAGGCCTAATGGATAGTGAAGCTGCTGCACGCATGGATGATCGTGAGGCCTTTAATCTTATCTTTGCTCCGGGTTTTTCAACCAAAGAGGAAATTTCGGATATTTCTGGTCGTGGCGTGGGTATGGACGTGGTGAAAACCCGTATTACCCAGCTAAATGGTAGTATCGAGATCGATTCGCAAGAGGGTACGGGCACGCGTCTGGCGATTAAAGTACCTTTAACCCTGGCTATTATTCCGACCCTGATGGTGATGCTGGGAGAGCAGATTTTTGCCTTACCATTGGTTAATGTAAACGAAATTTTCAATCTCGATCTTAGACATACCAATGTCATTGATGGACAGTTGGTAGTGATGGTTCGTCAAACACCTCTACCTTTGTTCTATTTAAATAAGTGGCTGGTGCGTGAGCATCCGATTTTGACCGAGATACCGGAGGAGGATGAGCACTCCGATGAATCCCATGTCGTAGTCGTACATGTTGGGACGCAAAAAATCGGCTTCGTAGTGGATCAATTGATCGGTCAGGAAGAGGTGGTGATAAAGCCACTTGGTGCTTTGTTGCATAATGTCCAGGGGCTGTCGGGAGCAACGATAACGGGTGATGGTAAGATTTCTCTGATACTGGATGTTCCTAGTTTGCTTAAACGCTATGCAAGGAAAGCGCATCACTAACTGGGCAGGAAGTTTGGATTTTGGCTCTCAGGATCGTATCAAAGTTGTTATAAGAGCGTAGTTGGCAGCCATCAATGAATAAAATAAGAGGATCTCAATGCCTGTACGTGTACTAGTCGTAGACGATTCCGGCTTTTTTCGGCGCCGTATTATCGAAATATTGTCATCTGATCCTCGGCTGGACGTCGTCGGTGAGGCAAAGAATGGCATTGAAGCGATAGAAAAGACCAAGGAATTGGAGCCCGATATCGTTACCATGGATATCGAGATGCCGACCATGGACGGCATTACTGCTGTGCGTAAGATCATGCAGCAGAATCCTGTGCCGATACTTATGTTTTCCTCTTTGACCACAGAGGGTGCCCAGGCAACATTGGATGCCTTGGAAGCTGGGGCCTTGGATTACTTGCCGAAACGTTTGGAAGAGATATCTGGTAACCGTGAAGAGGCCCTGCGACTGTTACGCTCCAAGGTGTTTATCATTGGAGCAAAAGGGAAGTCTGCGAAGTTAAGCCGAAATAAGCCGACCGCGTCTACACTCAGTCGTGCCTCAATATCGTCGACACAAACCAAACCGACACCCATAAGTACACAAAAATCAACCGCTCAAATTGAGCGTGGTAATTTCGAATTGTTAGCTATCGGCACCTCTACCGGAGGTCCTCTGGCCCTACAAGAGGTTTTAAGCAAGCTTGGTGAAAATTTTTCAGCGCCGATAGTATTGATACAGCATATGCCAGGTACCTTCACGCCAGCTTTTGCCTCACGTCTGGATCAATTATGTCAGATTCGGGTAAAACAGGCGGAGGATGGGGAGGTATTGGAAAACGGCTGTGCCTATCTGGCACCGGGTGGTATGCAAATGGAGATCAAACAGAAAGCAGGCAGGCTATATTGCCAGATCGCAGAAGGTGATAGTAGTTTGAATTACCGACCTAGTGTAGACGTCACTTTAGGCTCCATATCCGAGATTCTCTCCGATAAAGTACTGGCTGTCATTCTGACGGGAATGGGCTCGGATGGCCGTGAAGGTGTTCGAAAATTGAAAGCCGGGGGGGCAACGATTTGGGCTCAGGATGAAGCCAGCTGTGTGGTGTATGGCATGCCCGCAGCTGTGGTGGAAGCAGGGCTGACGGATCGTGTTCTGCCGTTGTCAGAAGTTGGTGAAAGCATAGCTCAAGGGTTCTCATAATGGATATATTAAGTATAACGGGGATCGTTTTGTCGCTGGGAGCGATTCTAATTGGTCAGCAATTAGAAGGTGGTCACCTAGCTACCCTTGTAAATGGACCCGCAGCCTTAATTGTTTTAGGCGGTACGCTGGGGGCTGGTTTATTGCAAAGTCCTATGCCGGTGTTCGTTTATGCATTGCGCCAGTTTCAATGGGTCTTTGTGCCTCCAATGATGATCCCGGAAGAGGCCATCGAGAAGATTATCGAATGGAGCAACATTGCTCGCCGCGAAGGCTTATTGGGACTGGAGGCCGCCTCTGAGAGCGAAGATGATATGTTTGCACGTAAAGGCCTACAGCTACTGGTTGATGGTAGTGAACCAGAAACCATTCGTTCGATATTGGAAACAGAAGTAGACAGTAAAGAACACTTCGAGTTACAAGCCGCCAAGGTTTGGGAAGGGATGGGTGGTTACTCACCGACTATCGGTATTATTGGTGCGGTTATGGGACTCATACATGTGATGGGGAATCTGTCAGACCCATCACAGCTTGGTTCGGGTATTGCGGTTGCCTTTGTGGCCACGATATATGGTATCGGTGCCGCTAACCTGATTCTGATTCCGGTAGGCAACAAATTAAAATCAATAGTCGGAGAACGTGCCCGTTTTCGTGAGATGATAATGGAAGGCATTATTTCGATCGCCGAGGGAGAAAATCCTCGTAATATCGAAGTAAAACTGCAGGGCTACCTGCAAGAGTAAGCATTCATGGCACGTAAGAAAAAACACGAAGAACATGTAAACCTTGAGAGATGGTTGGTCTCTTATGCCGACTTCATTACTTTGCTGTTTGCATTTTTTGTAGTGATGTATGCTATTTCTTCGGTGAATGAGGGCAAATATCGAGTGATGGCTGACTCGATAAAGTCGGCGCTTACGTCTGCGGATCCGAGGACCATGAGTCCTCTTAAGGTGGGTGATCCAGGTCTGGACGTGGATAAACCCAGGCTCAATGATTCGCCTAAAATAGGCAAAAGTCAGACCGTTATTGAGCAGCCGAATAAAGATGACCCCAGTCGTGGAGATGTGATCGAGCAGGTTAATTCCAGTATGAAGGCGCTCATCGATAAGGGGCTGATCTCGGTGCGCGAAGACAAGAATTGGATTGAGATAGAGATCAGCAACAGTGTGTTATTTGTTAGCGGCAGTGCCAAGTTGGCACCTGAAGCTGTACCACTGTTAAAAATCATGTCGAGAATATTACGGCGTTTTCCTAACACTATTCAGGTGGAAGGTTTTACCGACAATCAACAAATAAGTAACGAGTACTTTCCTTCCAACTGGGAGTTGTCCGCTGCACGTTCGGCTAGTGTCGTGCGCCTGTTCGAGCGTTCGGGAGTGGATTCAGAGCGTCTTACCGTAGTGGGCTATGGATCTACCCGGCCTTCTGTGGAGAATGACTCACAGCGCGGGCGTAATAAAAACCGTCGCGTGGTATTGGTAATAAATAAGCAAGTCGAGCGTCGGGCTACCGACCAGGAAACACGAAAACAGCAGTCGGAAAATCCGCCTGAACAACAACAAACAAATGCCGTTCCATTGGTGACGTCTGGTGGTGAAGAGGTACTTCTTACACCCGCGCCGGTCACTAACCCAGGGTTGGATAATTCCGCGCCCCGGATATTTCGCGAACGAGCGGGAGAGTAGGATTGAAGGTCTGGGCAGTGGCTAACCAGAAAGGCGGTGTGGGAAAGACGACCACCGTAGTCACCCTTTCCGGCCTCCTGGCCAGTAAGGGCAAGCGTGTGCTGATGGTGGATCTGGATCCTCATGGGTCTCTGAGTGCCTATTTTGGTCATGATCCAGATGCGGTGTCACATAGCGTCTATAGCTTGTTTCAATCGGTCAGCTCTAAAACCGAGGTTCATCCTGACGACGTTATACGCCAGACCAAGTATGACAATTTAAGTTTGATGCCCGCTTCTACCGCATTGGCGACATTGGATCGACAGTTGGGCACCCATGAAGGCATGGGGCTTGTTCTGAAAAAGTCATTACTGACGGTAGAGTCCCGGTACGATTTTGTTCTTATCGATTGCCCCCCCGTACTGGGGGTGCTCATGGTGAATGCCCTGGCTGCCTGTGAACGACTGCTGATTCCGGTACAAACAGAGTTTCTGGCAGAAAAAGGTCTGCAACGCATGATGCATACTCTGGCCATGATTAAAAAGGCGAGTACGACGAATATGCCGTATCTTATCGTCCCCACATTATTTGATAAGCGCACAAAGGCTGCCAAAGAGAGTTTGATGGTACTGCGTGATAGTTATGGACTAAACATCTGGGACTCGGTTATTCCGGTAGACACCCAGATCCGCGAGGCCAGTAAAAAGGGTATACCGTTACCTAACCTCAACCCCAAGGCTCGTGGCGCCGTGGCTTATGATGCCCTTCTATCCACCTTATTGAGTCTTTCGTCCTCGGATTCAGACAAGGCAGGGCCGGGCTGATGGCGGAGCATGATAAAAGCAGGGACACTCTGGTCGATGAAAAACAGGCGCTTGGTGTATATCTGGAGTCCCTGCTACGCGATGTTCCAGAGGCGGATGAGCCATTTGTTGAGATTGCACCTGTAACAGCCAGCGTAGAACCGGTAGCTAGCGCACCTGTTGTAGAAGTAAGTGAACCTGAACGCTTGCCTTCTATGGAACCGGTTTTTGCCACAGAAGCGGTGGTTGAAACTGGGCCTATGGTGGAGATACAGCCTGCGATAGAGCCGGTGGAGGTGGTGATACCCGAGGTGGATAGCACCATCGCTGTTGCTGAAGCGCAGCAAGTAGAGACACAAAGCCAATGGGAAGGTCGACCTGAGTGGGCCGGTGAGTCATTCCAGGCGCTGCTATTCAAACTGTCTGGTTTAAGTATGGCGATCCCGTTGATTGAATTGGATGGCATATTGGAGTGGCCAGACTCGTTGACAGAACTGCCAAATAGATCGCCCTGGTATCTGGGACTCTTGGACAATAGGGGTAAGACCCTGCCGGTTATCGAGCTGGCGCAATTGGTCCTGCCACAAAAGCTACGCGATAAGCACGTGGTGGAAAGTGGGGCTGCCCTGAATCGTATTATTCTTATTGGCGATAGTAACTGGGGTATCGCTTGTGACAGCGTCTCGGAAGTGGTGACCTTGCAACCTGATGAGGTGCGCTGGCGCAGCTCGCGGACTAAGCGTAAATGGTTGGCGGGTACGGTGATTGACCATATGTGTGCTCTGTTGGATGCCGAAGGACTGGTAGATCTATTGGGTTCCGGTAGAGAAGAACCCGCAGATTAGATAGATTTGAAGTATTGTGTTCAAGCGGCCGATACAATACGTATAATGCAACAATGTCATCGTTTATATGCACCTGATGACCGCGTAGAAATGAGGTTTCGAATAGATGGAAAATTCAGAAAACACCCAAAATGAGGGTGACGATACACAATGGGTAACCTTTTACCTGGCAGAAGAGAAGTATGGTGTGCCAGTAGCCCAGGTACGGGAGGTGTTACGTTATTCTGAGATAACCCCTGTGCCGGGTGCCCCAGACTATGTACTGGGTATTATCAACCTGCGTGGTAATGTCGTTACCGTTTTGGACACGCGCAAGCGTTTCGCCTTACCGCCAGTTGATATTGGTGATTCCACACGAGTGGTGATCATTGAAGTGGAAGAGCAGGTGGTGGGTATCCTCGTAGATAGTGTCTCCGATGTGGTCAGATTGAAAACCGCAGAGATCGAAACGGCACCTAATGTTGGTAACGATGAAAGCTCAAAATACATACAGGGCGTAGCAAGCCGTGATGGTAATCTGTTGATTTTGGTCGATTTGCATAAGCTGTTGAGCGACGAAGAATGGCAGGAAATGGCGAACCTGTAAGACTTACGGACCCGGATGGATACCCTCACTCAACTTGACCCATATCTATGGCTAGCCATATTAAGTGTGCTGCTTTTGCTCATGGGCGTGTTGTTGCTGGCTTTATTATTGAAGCTGCGCACGGTAAGTCAGTTTCAATCCAGGCAAACCGAGGTGCTGAAGTCAGATATGCGGGCTCTGGTCTCTGCTGCCATAGGTGTGGGTGAGCGAGTTCATCGTATAGAAAAATCTCTCAAAGAGGTCAGTCATCGCCAGGAAGTCATCGATCAGACGGACCCCGGTGCACAGGCCTATCAACAGGCCATAAAGATGGCTCAGAAAGGTTCCAGCATAGAAGAGTTGATTGATATCTGTGGCCTTACCAGGGGAGAGGCAGAGTTGATCGCCATGTTGCACCGTATGGAACGTAGCTTCTAAGTTTGTTTCGGCTCCTTGTCCGGTACCGGGGCCTCCTTTCCACTCATCATATAGGCGAAAGCCAGAACCTCTGCCACCGCCACATAAAGGTTGGAGGGGATCTCCGTTCCCAATTCCAGTTGCGATAGTAGTGTCACCAGATCCGGATCTTCGCGTAAGGGGATGCCATACTCATCGGCCATCGCCAGTATCTGTTCAGCAATTGCCCCCTTTCCCTTAGCAATGATCGTAGGGGCCTGTGCACCATCATATTGCAGGGCGACAACGGAAGGGATATTGTCAGACTCTTCACTCATGCCTGCTCGTCCACCAGCCCCTGATCGGCGAATACCGTCTCTGCTTTGCTTTTGCTCGGCATTCCATGCTGACAGCCAACACGGCTCACCATCAGCCCGGCATCTTCCATGCCTTGTTGTAGTGTTGCCTTATGCTGTTCAAAAAGTTCTACCGTACTGGATTTATTCGCCCAAAGACTGACTCCTATCTGATTGTCACCAACCAGGGTCAGTCCTGCGCGTATGGCCCCCAATGTCTGCAGTTCGAAGGATAGTGAAATAGTCCAGATGGCCGAACGCTGGGACTTTTCGTCTTCCTCGCGATCGCGCTGGATTTCCAATTGCAGGGTATTTATCTGGCCATCTGCCTGGCGTATAGGCAGTTCCAGTAGCCAGCTGGGGCGTTGCTGTCCATCGCTTTGCTGAATACTCTGTAATTGATTGAACTGGATACGTGCCAGACCGGATTCCAGCTGCTGCTGCGTTTCACCGCCAGCACGCGCAGCCATGAGCGCTGTCGCAGCGCCTTGAGTGGCCCCTTGTGTCTGAGAGGGTGTCGGTTGGTTATTGCTGTAAGCGAGAGCCTTACTGGAGATGTCGGGCGAGACTCTTGTACTAGTGGGTGTCTGGGAGTTTGCTTGAGAGGCTGACAGAGAGCTAGCCGGAGGAGCCGTGGAGGCTGCGGCTGTACCTTTCGCTGCGGTAGTCCCCCCTGGATTGCTCAGCGACGGTGTGAGTGTTTGTTGTTGCGCAGTGGAAGCCTGGGTGGTATTCCCCGCAGGATTGCCTCGTGCCGCACCGGTAGCTGGTTGTGTCTGTGGCATGCTGCGCAGCAACTGTAGCAGGCGTAGTACCCCGGCCTTTAGATCCTGATTCAGATTGGCGCTGCCCTTGCCGGTTTCACCCTGTTGTGTCATCTGCTTGAGCTTGGCCTCAAGAAAGTTTCCAGAATCCTGTATTGCCTGTTTTACACCTGGGCCGGTTTTTAGCTGCTGCAATTGTGGCAGCTGATTGAGAATTTGCTGGCTTAAGGTCTTTAACTGCTGTGCGGTCTCGCCCTTGGAGGCCTGTGCCAACTGGTTTAGGGCATTAAGAAGTTGTGGCAGAGGCTGTTGTTGGGGCAGGGATTGGCGTACGCCGCGCGTGACGACTTCCTGCTGATTGGCAGGGGGATTCAGAACCTTTAGCAATGGGCTATCGCCGCTGCGTATGACCTCCAGTTGCAGATTTTGTCCTGTTTTAAGAGGCATATTGGTCTGATTTTGTGGCTGGGCCTGTAGACGCTGGCCATTGATCTCCAGCATGGCACTACCCTGGCGATCTGTACTGATGACCATAGCCTTTAGTAACTGGCCCGTCTGCCAGCCACCACGTAGCTTGGATGACGCTGCAGTGGTGAGGTTTAGCAGTGCGTTGTCTGTTCCCTTTACAAACATAGAAAAACCGGTCTTCCTGTGTATGTTTCGTTAAATATAACCATTAGTCGTTGACAGCCTATGGCGATTATTAGATACCTATCTACATTCATCGTCTAAATAAAACATAGCTTTAGGTTGGGTAACCGTATGCATGAGACCGATCACAGTCATAAAAATAGCCTGTTTTACACTCGAAGGGATAATGAGGTGCTCGGTCCGTTTCCCGTAGGCCAGATTACCCGTTACTTATTGTTGGGGCGGGTTAAACTCAGTGACGAGATCAGCGAGGACCATGAAAGCTGGCAAGTGATAGCCAACCGTCCTGAATTGATTCCCGATGTACTGAATCTG
>Ga0224506_10002441_pt1 | contig 12640 bp, 11 predicted proteins | sample SF_Jan12_sed_USG_2_FD_169108 | JGI IMG/M metagenome (GOLD analysis project Ga0224506, IMG submission 169108) | Sediment microbial communities from San Francisco Bay, California, United States - SF_Jan12_sed_USGS_8_1 | ecosystem: Environmental > Aquatic > Marine > Sediment | place: USA...
GTCAGGCTTTTTTAAAGTGGCTGATTCTTTTGTGCCCATGACGTTTTTGTATACCAACTTGTGTTACAAGTCCGGATGTTGCGTTTTGCATATTCAACATATTTTACCTGAAATTCAACATACCTCAGAAAATATTTAGCCTGAATAATTAAAAGGTATAAATAGGGCCTGGTGGAGGGGGATCATGGAAAAGCTGCCAGCCTGTTAATAATACACCGTTTTTGGTTTCATAATTAACAGGCCAACGCTTTTTTTCTGCTATAAACGTATAATTTCGGGTTTCAGGGAATAAAGAATTGCCAATACATCCTTTCTTTCTGGCTCCTGGTAGCTATTCTTTTCCATAGCCTCCATCACGTCATCAACAACAGCTAAAAACTCCTGCTCGGAGACATTCATCCCCTTGTGAGAACCCACCATTCCTCTTCCCTTATATTCCTGAGGCCCACCTGCGCCTGCACAAAAAAAGTTTATGGTATGTTGTCTTATTTCTGCCAGGTGCTCAGGATTTTCTTTTAAAGGTAAATTCCGGGCCTGAACAAGTGGATTGTTCATATGTAGATCAACGATGTCGTCTACAAGTTTTGTTATTCCATTTTCTTCTCCCAGTCGTTTGTAAAGTGACATAATAATTGTTTTAAGTGTTAATAAATATATTAATTTCGATTAGCAAATTTATTACACTGAAGACATAATGATTTTTAGATTTGGTTCAAAAGTTTATAATTTTAGTTCGATACGTTTGATTCACAAATCAATATTCACTCTATTCTTTTTTTAAATTCTGAAGGCGATAATTCATACTTTTTCTGAAAACATGTTGAAAAATAAGCAAGGCTACCAAATCCAGCATCACAGGAAACTTCTGAAATCGTACGGTCTCCATTTTCTAATAATGACAAGGCCCATTTTAAGCGGTAATCTTTTAAAAATACATTTGGTGATTTTCCTGTCAAATCAACCATCTTTCGATAAAGCCTGGACTTACTATAGCCCAAATGAGCATTAAAATCTCCAACACTCAGGTTTTCATTTCCCAAATTTTGTTCGATGAACATCATTAATGCCTCTAAAAATGAGTCTTCTGAAGCAGTAACCACATGAACTGGTGTAGCCAAATCAGAAAAATAACAATTTTCTCTCTCGCACAAATCCTTCACTTCCGTTGAGGCAATAATTTTTGCTTTACTTATTTCGCTCATATTTTTAACGATCCTGATCGCCTTTTCAAATAGCCTCTTTTCGTCCGTAACGGGTACTCCACCACAAATGGCAATCTTCAATTCTGTATTTTTGGTGGAAGAATTTCCGTTTAATCCCGGGTGTTTTGATTGCATTGCCTGTGCACAATGCACTGCCTGAGAGGCCTTTTTAAATGAAATGAGTAACTGAATTCCTTTTTGACTAACCAGGCTCCCCTCAAATCGCTTAATTTCCTCATGATAAAACTTATATTTTTCATCTCCCGAAGTAAATTCCATCATTTCCTTTACACAAAGTGAAGTACTGTTTAGTTCGGCGATCATAATAACTCTGAAGGCCGGATCATCAATCACATTCAGATGAGAATTGTTGACATTTTCAGGGTCTTCTATTCTTCCCAAAAATGATTCTACGATCGTAGGGTCTACTTCGATAACGCGATGTGGAACTTCACCATGGGCATGATTATGCATTTCTATGATGGCCTGCTCATCCGGAGCTTCTATTAAGCAAAAAGCGGTCTTTCTGGCTCCATCAAACCAGTATGTTAATCCCTGGCAATGAAATTTATGTTGAATTTTTAAATCCTGTTGATGCAACATTGCAACGTTTTCAGCCGTAACGTCAGCAGAAACGTCATGTCGATCCATGTAAATTGGCATGGTGGTTTACTCTCTTTGGTTTAACTATGAGCAATTTATATTATATGCACGTGTTTTGAAAGAATATCACACTTAAATCAACTTCTTCAGCCAAATTATAAAATACCAATGATAAATTTACCGGGGGAAATAATAATGTTATTAACCACTATAACACCTGATAATTCTTCAGCAATTGATCCGCCTGGTTCCCTCCGGTTTTTCTTCAATCATAGCCCCTACCAAAACCATTAATATGATCCCCACAAATGAGATGCTGCTGTCATGATCACAGCCATTGCCGGGGCCTTTGGAGGATAAGTGGTGGTACTTTGGAACAGCAGGCTGAGTAAGCCAAAGGTAGTGCTGTTTGAATTTTTTTATATATACCGCAGTCCTTTACCCGCTACTCCAATCCGGACACCACCGCCTGTTATAGTTATCCAGGCCAGCCACAACATCTTCCAACAGCAGCTGCTGCACTTCTCACAAGGCCTTCAAATCATTAAACCGGAGATTTAAGTCCTTTTCTTTGAGCATCCAGAGACAGGGAGGATACAATCAGAAATATCAATACGGATAAAGTCAGTTTATTCATGGTTAATAGCATTTGAAGGCTTGAAAATGGGGAGAATATACGGGTTTTCAAAATATCTTATACTCCTACTGCTCCTCAAGTGCGGAGGAGGGTAATGGTATACCTATATATCCGGAGAACCCTCTATCAAAGACCTACAGCCCGGCCATGTGATCATCATCGAAAATCCCAATGACGGTGAAAGTTCAACAACACCATGGTCTGGAAGAAAAGCGGGGCGGTAGGCATTATTTCTTCGGGCGGTATCCGCGATACCAATTATCAAACAGGGCATTCCTGTCTATACCAATTACTTCCAGCGTGTTAGAGGAAAAAGACCCGGAAAAAATGAGTTCCTGTATACTCAAAAGCCCGTGGTGGTAGGGGAGTACTCATCTATCCCGGTGACGTGATCGTGGCCGATAATGATGGTGTCATCGTGGTTCCCCGGTAACAGGCCTTAAAGGTGGCCATTGCTGCCAAAGAAGTACTTCGTCTCGACAAGCAGGCAAAGTTGAAGATGTATAACAAACTGGGTCTGCCAGTTGATTATACGGTGGAGGAAAATTTAGATACTAGACATGAGATATGAGAAGGGGGAGAGGGAGAAGAAGAGTAAAGTGTTTTGAACTAATTTACTTTAAGGCAAACGATAACCAACAGAAAAATTTGGAAGGCTTGTATTAGCAGCCAAAACAAATCCAGTATCAGTAGCTGTATCATAAATATACATCATGGGTACAGACATTCCGAAATACCATTTATTTTTAAACGTGTGGCGGGCACTTAATTCAACCATAATACCCGGTCCGCTTTCTACAACTTCTTTGATTATACGTGTTAAATGTAAACCAGGCCCAATGCCTAAATGAATGCCACTAAAAGGTTTTTCCGAAAATCGGATGATACGCCTGTTGAAAAGATAACCCATATAAAAGTATTGCCTGCGGAAAGAGTAGTGATAGCTTTTTGTAGGGTTTATGTAGTTTATGAAATTATTCATTGAATAATAGTTGAAGTATACTACAGTTCCGATTTTTCGATTATAATGGAGCGCTTCTTTACGGACAAGGAAACCTATTTTTTCATATTTTCCAGGACGAAAAGTGATACCCGCTTCATAAAGGGTGTTTTTTCCTGACAGATAAATAGCAGTATCCAGCTTATTTTGTCCTACAGAAATTGCTGGTATCAAAAGTGCTAAATAAAGCCAAACTGAGAATTGCCTTGAGTTTGCCATTACTGGTATATACAAAAGTAAATATACAAAATAAGGTCAGTAAAAACCTTTACTGACCTTATTAATTATGTCAATTTATTTGGATCCTTTTTGATTCGGTAATGATATTCAGGCTCGTCCAAAATAAATAAGCAGGCAAAAAACAGGTGAGAGTGGAAATTAATCCAGAAAGGATTAATTTAATGTTCGCAAAAACCAACCACCTCACCTATGGTTAATATAAGCCTGTTTAGTCAAATAATCTCTTTATTACCGAGAGAAAAATTCAAAAAGTTAGTCCGGGAGTATGGAACAAATAAGTATAACAAAGGAATAAACAGTTGGTCACATCTGGTGAGTATGCTGTTTTGTCAATCCTACCCAATCAAAGTATCCCTCCCAACCTGATTCGGGAGGGGAGGTTGAATCCATTGTAATGCCTCCCAGTCCCGGTCAACCACCCTGACTTTTACTGCATCGGTGTCCCTTCACAGGTAGTAAAAATCACTGCATTTCACAATCGAAAAGAAGCCTGTAAAGGAGACACTGCTCCTCAAGTGCGGAGGAGGGTAAAAGGCCAAATCCCTTACTTCTTTTTTCTCACAATATCATTGGCCATTAAAAGCGCCTGGTAGGCATTGACTATTCCTCCCGATATGGACAATTCAGAAAAAGATACGATATCAGCTTCATTTCCGGGGCGGTATACTTCAATATCGGGTTTATATACTGATTCAAGAATAATGGATTTCACCTGCTCACAGCTGAGTGTGGGATAATAAGACCACAACACCGCAGCAACGCCTGCAACCACCGGAGCAGCCATACTGGTGCCTTCATGTACGGCATAGCTATCTTCATTTACCGTAGACCGCATTTCTACCCCCGGAGCAAAGACGTCCACCGTTCTCCCGCCATAATTGGAAAAACTGCCTGCCAGGTCTTTGTCCAGTTTCCAGGCAGAGGCCCCTACTTCGATCCAGTTGGATGCAACTCCTGAACTATCCTGATACTCCCTGATGGGAAACCGCTTGCGGTAAAAAGTATCTTTTCCATTGTTTCCGGATGCATGAACGATCAACACACCGTGATCTTCGGCATATTTCACGGCTTTATCCACCGCACGTTTTCCGGGAGAGTACGATTTGCCCATGCTCAGGTTAATAACCCGGGCCCCATTGTCAACAGCATAGTAAATGGCGTTGGCTACATCCTTGTCTCGTTCATCCCCTTCAGGGATAATCCTGATGGGCATAAGCATTACCTTTTCAGCAACTCCCCTGATCCCTATATTATTATTGCGGTTAGCTCCAACAATTCCGGCCACATGGGTGCCATGCATGGGATCCGGCCCAATCACATCCGGATTGCCATAAAATCGTTCATCAATATCTTCATAATTATCCCCCACGATGTTTCGCGAATTAAAGGCCGTATTGTAAGTATAATCCAACTGGTCTTTATAATATTTTTCCACCACGCGCAACTCCTCTTTCATTTCCGGGACACTCACCGGAACAGGGGCAGATCCCAGAACCATCTTCAGGATGTCCCGGCCCAAAATATTCATGGAATCTTTGGGCGTGTAGTTATTCAATATACTCAGTGTCAGGGTATCCTTTCCAATATCCCTGCTGACCAGGCTATCGAAGTATATGACATTGTACATGAGGTTGCTGTAGAAACTATATTTCTTCCGCACATCCATGTAAGTATTTTCAAAATTCCTTTTGAGCTTTTTCCAGTATTCATACTCCTTTATTTCCTCATCTGAAAACGTGAGGGTGTCCTGATCGGAAAACAACTTTCTCAAGCGCACATATTCCCTTGTCATTTCATGGGTATCTTCCTTCACATTTCCTGTGGGACCTCCAATAAAATTCCATCCGTTCACATCGTCAATATAGCCATTTTTATCATCATCCAGGCCGTTTCCGGCCACTTCGCCCGGATTCACCCATAGCTTTCCGGCGAGATCTGCATGGTTGATATCCACACCTGAATCAACAATGGCCACAACGACTGTTACAGAGGCGCTGTCCTTATACAACGTATGTACCCTGTCAGCGCTTACTCCGGCTACATTATCATGTTCTCTATCCAGGGTAAACCAGTTGTCAGGAGTAGAAAGAGAGTCCGCTTTATGTGCGGCAACCTGTACGGCTGGCAACAGGAGTATGCAAAACAGAATTATACGCATATTAGCTTTCAAAGTAAATCATTTTATTACACCTGTATAATAACCCTAAACTATCGACAAAAGTGCGGGAGTACAGTTATTATATTTGTCAAATAAAATTAAACAAACTATGTTTTATTACGCCTTTATCTCCATTATCGTGTGCTATAGTTTGTTTTTCGCTTTTCTTCATAAGGCAAACAAAAAAGACAAAGACAGACCGTCATAAACTGTAAAATAAAGGAGGGTCTCTTCATACAACTTTCAATTTACCTCCTTTCGGTGAAGTTAACGAATTTTTCAGGTTAGAAGAATATTTCGTTGTTAAAACACATCTCTATTTAGGACTTGCTTAAAAAAAGCCTTTTACCTGCTGCAAAACGAATAGGAATAAGCAGCAGTAATATTAAAAAGTCAAATTTTTCGCATTTTTCAGCACGTCCTGCTTAGATGTTCATAAATAATTACATCTCCTTAATAATGTCCATTATGCCCGCATTTTTTCCTTTTGGCCGGGCAATAAAAATAGGAATATCTGTCAAAATATTGATCAGTTTTTCGGCAAAACTCCCTATGAACAGGGCTGTTGCAGATGTCAGGCCTTTGGCTCCCAAAATGATCCAGTCTGCTTTCATCCCTTGCGCAAAGGCAGCAAGTGTGCCCGGCAGGTTGTCGTGCTCATCGAGGCTATATACCTCCTCAATATCCAGATCATGGGTGTTAATACCCTGGATAAAATCCTTAAAATTATTCTGAGCGTGGCTCTTCATGATCATCGCAAATTCTTCAAACGATTTACCCGTATAATGATAGCCTGCAGGAACGGCATAAATTTTCTGACAGGTGATTTTGATCTTATTGTCTGTATTGTGAGCAATATCTATTCCTATCTCAAGTGCAATTTTGGAATGCTCCGAGAAATCGACCGGAATTAAAAAGGAACTTGCTCTGGGCTCGGTTCCTTCAGGTATAATCAGGAGATTACAACTGGCCCGTCGCGCCAGTCGGGGCACAGTAACTGAACTGGTTTCCATGGTGAGCTTTCTGCCAATAACAATTAGATCAACATCATTTTTCTCAGCAAACTCCATAATAAACTTGGTACGCGTATCTGTTTCAATGATATATTCGATCACAATGTTATTGTGGTTACTCAGCGCCTCGACTTTATTTTTCAGTTCTTCTTTTCGTTCCTCAATGGCTTTGTCTATCAAATCCGGAAATTCCCTGACGACTTCCTCAGGTAAAGTAATGCTCTTTATAACATTTACAAAATATATATGCGTAATTGCTGGGAACAGTTTTACAAGAAAGTGCGTATACTGGATGAGTGTATCATCCATCTTAGTGTGATCCAGACCAACAAGGATTTTCTTAATATTATCCATAGTTTGTAATTTCTGCAATGCAAAGTTAGGACAAAGTGGAAAAGTTTACATTCAATCAAAGGGATAATTTCATCAGAAGAAGGTTTTACTTTTACCCGCAGCGTCTTCCATCATTTCGCCTGCCAGCTCCTTGCCCAGATAATTATCGATCAGGTAATGCGCCAGGTATAGGAATGGGGTAATGATGATTGCCACCATAAATTTGTAAAAATAATTGACTATCCCGATGGCAATTACGACGCTGAACGACATCTGGCCTGAGATATAAAATGCAATAAAAAGCACTACAAAACTATCTATAAACTGCGAAACCAGTGTAGATCCTGTGGCCCGTACCCAAAGTAGGCGCTTACCCGTGAAACGCCTGAACTTATGAAAGATATAGGCATCGAGAAGTTGCCCTACCAAAAAGGCCACAAGCGATCCGGCAATGATCCACATGCCCTGCCTGAAAATACGATTGAAAGCATAGGAAATATTCAGATAGTTGCCAGCATCGTCCTGATTATTGGCATCGAGCCAGAAGTCGGCAGGAAGAAGTAGCGTGATTAAGAATACCGCAATAAAAACGTAAACAATCAGAATCACGGTGAGCAGGCTTATTTTACGAACCCCTTCCTTGCCGAAATACTCATTGATGATGTCGGTAGTGATAAAGACCACAGGCCAGAGGATAACCCCTGCAGTGAGGTTGAAATCCCACTTTTCGCCCATCAACGGTATTTGAAATTGGGAAATACCCAGTGTGCCTTCAAGTGAAAATATTTTTCCACCCACCAGTTCCGCCACAATGGCATTGGTGATGAATATACCACCGAGTATCAGAAACAGGTTTGCTTTTTTTTGAGATATACTTTTCATTGCTCTTTCATGACGATGGTTTCACCCTCAATGGCTGGTATGGTATTGAGGAAGGTGGATTTTGTTTCATCAACAAGGGGAGTGATGTCCCGGTACCTCGCTGAAAAGTGTCCGATCATTAGTTTCTTCACATTGGCCAGGCGGGCAATATTGGCGGCATCGAGCGTGGTGGAATGCATGGTTGCATCGGCCCATGCTTTTCTTTCCTGAAGAAAGGTGGCCTCGTGATAAAGCAAATCAACCTGCCTGACTACTGGCACTATATTTTCGTCATAGCAGGTGTCTGAACAAAAGGCATAGGAACGGGAGGCTTTTGGAGGTAGTGTGAGGTGGGTATTTTTAAACAATATATTGCCCTGATCATCCAGAATATCCTGACCCTTTTTGAGTTTTTGGAAATTTTCTATTGGAAATTTTTTAGGGATGAGGTCTTTCTTTATCCGCCGTGGTTTCGCTTTTTCCCTAAACAAAAAACCACAACAGGGCAGGCGGTGTTTCAGCGGAAAAGAGGTCACTGTAAACAGTTCATTTTCATCGATAACGGATATCCGATGGGGATCGAGTTCACTAAAATGCAGATTGAAATTCAGTGTGGAATTGGAATACCGCAGTTGAGTGAGAATGATTTCGTCCAGGCCACGCTGCCCGAAAATGGTGAGGTCTTTCTTCCGGCCACTCAGGTGCATGGAATAAATGACCCCCATCAAACCCAGGTAATGATCCCCATGTAGGTGGCTGATAAAAACCTTGTTGATTTTGTTGAGGTTATATTTGTATTTCTGAATCTGGTGCTGCGTAGCTTCACCACAGTCGATCATCATGTGATAGTTGTCGATCTGTACGATTTGAGAAGTATGGTGCCGGCCATAGGCCGGCACGGAAGAGTTAGATCCTAATATTGTGATATTAAAAACCAAGATCCCTATTCTCCGCCTTCACCTTTCAGGTCATTTTCTATTTCCTGCATAAAAACAGCATCGATGGCCTCTTCAACGGTAGGCAGGATATTGAGCACACTGTCGAGCTGTGATATCTTGATTAACTTTGTACTGTGTTCTGACAATGAGGTCAGCACAAAAAGACCTCCTGCCTCCTGAAGTACCCTGTTGCCCACAAGCAGGGCGCTCAGCCCGGATGAATCGGTATATTTAATTTCCGTCAAATCCAGAATAATATTCTTTATCCCTTCAGCGTGCAGTGTGATCAGTTCTGATTTGAGCTTTGGTGCTATTTCAGAATCGAGCTTTTCTTCATGCAACCGGATGACACTGTATTTATCTTGTTTGTCAATGGTGTATTTCATGGTCGTTTATGATTTTTTATCCTTTAATCTTTGTGTGAAGCACGGCCTTCATCAAGCCTTTACGAGTGCTTTTTCAATATTTTTTTTAACCCTGCTTTCTATATCAACGTCAAAATCAGCAACAAGTTCTTCACCTGTGAGTTTACTGTATAATTCAAGGTAGCGGTCTGTAATGGATTTTACAACTTCATCAGTCATTTCAGGGACAATTTGTCCTTCTTTTCCCTGGAAATTATTTTGAATGAGCCATTCCCTTACAAATTCTTTGGAGAGCTGTTTTTGTTTTTCGCTGGCAGCCTGCCGCTTTTCATACCCCTCGGCATAGAAATACCTGCTGGAATCGGGCGTGTGTATTTCATCAATCAGGTAAATCTCTCCTTTATATTTCCCAAATTCATATTTGGTATCCACCAGGATGAGGCCCTGACTGGCAGCCCGCTCGGTGCCGCGTTGAAAGAGCGCATAGGTATATTTTTCAAGCTTTTCATATTCCGCCTGGGGAATAATTCCCCGGGCTATGATCTCCTCACGCGAAATATCTTCATCATGCCCTTCCTCTGCTTTGGTAGCCGGTGTAATAACCGGGGAAGGGAGTTTATCATTTTCTTTTAATCCTTCAGGTAGGGAAACACCGCACAGTACGCGTTTACCCGCTTTGTACTCCCTCCATGCATGGCCAGCCAGATAGCCCCTGATCACCATTTCCACCCGGTAAGCTTCACACTTCTTGCCAATAGTCACATTGGGATCGGGAATTTGCTCAACCCAGTTGGGCACGATGTCTGTTGTGGCCTCCAGGTTTTTTGCGGCAATCTGGTTTAGCACCTGTCCTTTGAGCGGAATGGCCCGTGGAAGAATCACATCAAATGCCGATATCCGGTCACTCGCAACGAGGGCCAGCTTATCTCCAAAATAGTAAACATCACGAACTTTTCCCCGGTAAAAGCCAGTCTGGCCTTCAAATGAGAAATGGGTTTCTTTGAGCGCTTCCATAGTTTGGCAAAGATATTTAACATTGGAACAATGTTATAATTTTCAAGGATACATTTTTCAAGGTGTTAATGAATTCCTGAAATCCGCAAGCGTACTTTAGGCATTCATAATAAACCGCTTTCACAAAGCGGTGAATGAAAGTGTTGTGGCTTATTTAAAAATTTCTTTGCCCGGTATAATGAAAGGCCCGGTCTATTGGAGGGCGCCTTTGCCAAATATACCACGTCCCACAAATACCTCTTCAACCACCCCGTCATCAGCAAATAATGACTCCGGGTTTTGTGTAGAATGTAAAACCTGACGGCCTCCGGCCTGAAAAACTTTGATCACTACAGGAGCTGCGGAATCCTGCATCAATAATGACACCTCAAAATGCGACTTTCCCAACTGTTCCGGTGTCTGGTCATCGAAAAAGGAGGAACTGCCTTTAAAAGCAATCTTACTCAGATAACCTGCCATAGCGGTGGAATCGACTTCCACACCATCCAGCGCCCAATTTCCTTCGATCGTTTTTTGCAGTGAGAAGGAGGAATCAGCGGGGTATGTAAAAGTGATCGAGGCCAGTGAATCGGTGTTTAATTCAAGCACATCGCCGTTTCTGAATCCGGTATGATCGGTGGGTATGCTAAAACTCATGAAGTTATCGGCCACGTAGACGTCCTCATCTTCCTGCAACCGCACATACGTATGAAACTGGTTCTGGCTTTTCATTCCAAACCGTCCGATGATAATATCGAGTGTTGCTTCCTCTCCTTCAAAAACCTGAACGCGGGTACCGGCGCTATCCACACTGTATTCGGCCCATTTCTCCTTTTTTCGGGAAGCCAACTGATCAGGGTTGATACCTGTCAGGGCACTAAGGGCATCTGCGATCCTCTTTTCATCGGCCTTTACTTTTTTTCCGGAGGGAAGCGTTAGTGCCCACTCTTCATCACTTTTTTCCAGGACTGTGGTCTGCCCGCTTTTTGTCACCATCAATTTCGTTGCCTTATCCTGATTTATATCCACCAAAGTGGCACGCAGGGATCCACTTCGCGATTCGCCCCCGGTAAATTCCAGCACTGCATAGATAGTGGCTACGGCCACCAGAATGATTAAAAGATGTTTTGTAGAAAAATTACCACTCATGATTCATAAAATTTAAAAATTTCCCTGTAACCATTGTTGTTTTTTTCGCAGGTACTGCTGACGCCTGATAAAGCCATAGAGGAGTATGGCAAGTATTGGTATGAAGACATTTCCATATTTGAGCATATTTCGTGTACTGTCTTCAACGGCATCGAGTGGCCGTGAAGTCACAGCGCGGGTACGCAGCTCTACCAGCCCGGTATCATCGGCCAGCCAGTCAATGGCATTGGCGGCAAAGTTAATGTTGTCCGGATTTACCTGCTGTTGTTGCTGTCCTTCGCCATTGGTGATGAAATTGCCGTTTCCGGCTACCACAATTTTTGCCCCGGGGTTATTACCAATCGTCCCTTCGATGGCCATAGCCAGGGGTTGGGATCCCAAAGTAAAGTCAGTCGCTGTCCACTGATAGTTGATGTCAAAATATGCGGGTGCAGGGCGCAGGCCTGTATTCTCGGAGGAAAAGGCCAGCCCTGTGGCCTTAAACGTCGTGTCTCCCTGGTACGTCACTGTCGAAACCAAAGGAAGAATCATTGATTCAATTCCCTGCGAAACAGGATGTTCGCCAAAAGTACTCGCCACGGGGAAATAAGGAAACTGAACCTGCCGGGTCATCATAAAAGGGCCATTTTGTTCCTGTACGCCTATAGGCAGGCAGTTGGCATCGATGATAAACTCTTCACCGATCACAATACCCTTGCTGCGCAACCAGCCTTTCAGCCCGATATCCGGATTGGAGGTGAGCATGCCCTGATTCAGATCTCCCCCCAGGTTACTGTAGGCAACAAACAGGTTGCCACTGGCGGCCAGGTAATCGTCCAGCCGGCTCAGTTGTGATGAGGGTATAGTATCTTTGGGATCGATCATCATTAAGGCCGTATAGTGCCGTGGTATGGCGGCCGTATCCGTCAGTGTATAAGGTTCTACATTATAAAGGATCATCAGCTGCTGCATCAGCTGTGGAAAGGCGTTAACCGGGGGTTCACCATGCCCCTGAAGCAGCCCAATCGTTGGTTTGTTGTTTACGCTCAGTTTTTTTATGGAGGTGGTCAGGGAATATTCCATCCCCGTACCTGTCTGAATCATCGGGATCAACTCACGTTTATCACCCAGGGTAAGTACGGCTCCCATATAGGCCCTTTGTTGTTTGA
>Ga0224506_10002442_pt1 | contig 12639 bp, 12 predicted proteins | sample SF_Jan12_sed_USG_2_FD_169108 | JGI IMG/M metagenome (GOLD analysis project Ga0224506, IMG submission 169108) | Sediment microbial communities from San Francisco Bay, California, United States - SF_Jan12_sed_USGS_8_1 | ecosystem: Environmental > Aquatic > Marine > Sediment | place: USA...
TATTTTATAAAAAAAAAAAAAAAATTTAATCTCGAAAGGAGTATATAATTTATTATTAAAAAAAAAACTTAGATTAAAAATAAAGTTAATACATTTAAAATTAGTAAATATTTTCTTTAAAGCTTTAGCTTATAAGGCTCAAAGACCTTTGGCTCGGGGTTTAAGAAATAGAAAGGGAACTTCATCCAGGTCTCTTATTAATAAGAGCTTTAAGTCCCATGATTCTTTATTATCATCTGGGTACGAGAGTCGTAGGAAAAAACTTTTAATGTATACTAAAGCACTAACAAAAATGAATATGACTTTATTTTCTCCTGTATTAAATAATTGAATATATTATTATTTTAGTAGCGGTATTAAAACTAAGTTTTATGATAATACATTAGTAAATATTTATAGCGTTGATTTAAAGGTAGTAAATACTACAACAACGTCAAAAGCTATTTTTAATAAGCAAGTAATATATAATCAAGACTTTTTATGGAATAAGGCCTTTAAAGACCCAAAGTCTTTATTGTTATACGGCTTTAGTTTTAATTTAAATGAATCTCGTGATATTCTTTGAGATCCTTCAATGTATCGCCGTAATAAGTGAACACAAAAGTATGGCCCTGTTCGTACTGTACGTTTTTTAAATAGTTTATATTATTTTAATTTATATTTTCATTTATTCTTTCGGTGTGCGTTTACTTGAAATCATTTTAGTCATATTTTTTTTTGTATGGCATTTTTAAAGTGGATAAAAAAACCAATTTTACATAAGCATACAAGGTATAAATTATTACATGGGACACCTTTTTTTGAGCGCTATCGTTGGACTTGGAAAAGTAGCCTTAATATTTCAACGTTTAGTATGTTTAAAGGGTATGCATTATCACGAATGACTGTTAATAAGTTATATCAATTATTTAATAAAGTTTAAGCATTAAAAAAAAAATTTATGAAAAAATTTATGATTCGTAATAAAATAAAGCGGGATTATTATTCAAAAATAGAGGTTAAAGTTCGTATTTTAAGGTATATTATGCAGAGCTCGGTATTCTTATTTAAGTGGCGGGTGCAGGCTGGATGGCTTCTATTTAATTTATTAAATAAAAAATCTTTTACAGCGATAGAATTGCGATGCCGTGTAACTTTTCTTAGTCATAGTGTAACTCGTAAGACTTCTGTGTCACGGCATGTTTTTAAATTAAGTGCACAACAAGGCCTTTTAGCAGGAAGTCAACGGCTTTATAAGTAATAAAAATGATTTATATACAATCTTTAGTAAATGTTTCAGATAATTCAACAGCATTAGTTTGTAAATGTATTCATCATGCAAGTAAGAGTAAGGTATCGTTTAGTAGCTTAGCTGACATTATTAAAGTTTCGATACAAAAAAAAGAAAGTAATTCAAAAATAAAGAAAAAAATTTTTTTTGCGCTAATTATACATACAGCAAAAAATGTACGTAGGCGTAATGGCTTTTTTTTTAATTTCCAACAAAATAATATTCTTTTACTACAGGATAATTTTGAGCCCTTAGCGGAAATTCAGAAAGTACCTCTACCAAAAGAATTTTTATATAATAATTCAAAAAAGATTAGTTCTTTTTTCTTAAAGAATGATTTCTTATAATCTATTGAATTATACTTTTTTACTTAATAGATGAAGAATTTAATACTAAAGCCAAACACATATTTATTGTTTTATCAATTACCATCTTTTCAACGGAAATTTTTTTTAAAGAAAAAACAAAAGTACTTTTATAAGTTGTCACGTTTTTATTTACGACTTTTTTTTGAAACGAATAATTTATTTTTAGTTAAAAGTTTTTTTATTTTTTTTAGTAATATTTTTATGCGTTGTGGTAAGAAAGCTTATATTTTATCTATTGCAAGGCAATTTTTAATTTTTTTTAAGCAATTTCAACGCTGCGATCCTATGGAGTTTTTTTATATTTGAAGTTTTTATTATGCTATTCCAGCGCAGTTATTGCGGTATAAATTAGGTCAGTACAGGAAAGCGAAAGTAATTGAATTTTTACGCCAACATGCAGGTTCCGGTAGGATTAGTTCATGGTTTCATTTAATTAAACAACATTTAATATTTGGGCAAAAATCAATTTTAGTGCTATTTTGTTATAATTTTTTAAATTCATTATATTTTTTAAATAATTCTGAGTTTGCTCAAACACGTCAGTTTTATTTAAACCGTTTAGTTTTTGGGATAAATTATTTATATAATTCACGGTTTCTGGGGTATAAAGTGAATCGTTTAGCGCCTAATCAGCGGAATCAGGGTAAATATACAGCTTTTATTTTTAAAAGGCGTTTAAAGCCTTATACTTCGAGAGTATTACAAGCTCTTTTATTAGTCAATTTGTTTAAATATTTATTTTATGGCTTAAAAAAGAAGAAGAGTATTTATTATTTTAAGGTTATAAAAGTAAAAAAGTAAATTTATATTTTTTAATTTAGCTTTCGGGGTATGGCGTAGTTGGGTAGCGCATCTGTTTTGGGAACAGAAGGTCATATGTTCAAATCATATTACTCCGAGAGTAGTTTTTTATAATTTTTAACTAAGGTTGTTTATTACAATTATTTAGTTTGTAAACTGTTTAATGTCTTATGAATTATTTTTATTTTTAACATTTACATTTTTTTTAATTATTAGTTCTTGTTGTTGTTTATTATCGAAAAATGCAATACATTCCATGGTTTTTTTAATTTTAATTTTTTGTAATATAAGTTTATTATTGCTATTATTAAATGTCGAATTTTTAGGGTTACTATTCCTTATAGTATATGTCGGGGTAATGTAAATTTTTTTTTTTTTTTTTTTTTTGTGTTTAAATTTTGTTAAAAAAAATTATTTTTTTTTTATTTTTTTTAAATTTTTTTTTTTTTTTGCTCTTTTTGCTTTTATGGTATGTTTTTTAATTATTTATTTTGATGCAATTATTAATATTAATGTAGTTTTTGAACGTGTTTATAACTTACATAAGCAGCCTGAATTTTTATGGGGTATAACGTTTGGAGCGAATACGTTAGATTTAATTGGATTTTTTTTATATCCGCAATATCCAGGTATTTTAATATTAGTTGGATTAGTTTTATTTATTGGGTTAGTCGGTGCTATTGTTATTTCGTTTAACAATGATAATATTCAATTACGTCTTTATTCATTATGGCGTCATAAAAGGGTACACCAATTATTGGGTTTAAAAAAAAAAAAATATTGATATCTTTAAAGATTTATTTTACATGTTTAATCTTATGAAAATTATTAAAAAAAAAATATTAAACTATTTAAAATTATTTTCTCAGTCAAAACTAATAAAAAAAGAAAGATCTCGACTTGATAGACTTGATTATGAAAATTCTTATCGGGGGTTAGATTTAATTTTTTTAATGCTATTAATCTTTTTTTATTTTTCTCTCATTACTAAAGGTTAAGGCTTTATTAAATACTTTTCTCTATGGTCTCATTACAAATGATTTTTAGTTTAGTTTTACTAGTAATATTATTTTAATTTATAAGGATAGTTAAGTATATCTTTTATTATCGCGAGTTACCGCATTAACAATTAATTAAGCAAATATGTTTGGTTATATAAAATTAAATAAATTAAATTTTTTAAATCTATTTTCAAAATCAAAAATAAAAGTTAAAGAGTCTCCACTAGAGGTTTTAAATGAAAACCTTACTTATCCTACTTTAAATTTAACATTTTTAGTACGATGATTTTTTTCTACAAATCATAAAGATATCGGTACCTTATATATTATTTTTGGAGCATTTGCTGGTATTTTAGGGTTAGTATTATCTATTTTTATTCGTATTGAGTTAGGTTGTGTTGGTGATCAAGTGTTATTAGGTAACCATCAATTATATAATGTCCTGATAACTGCACATGGTTTTATTATGGTTTTTTTTATGGTTATGCCTATTTTAATCGGTGGGTTTGGAAATTGATTTGTACCTATTTTATTAGGTGCTCCTGATATGGCTTTTCCACGGTTAAATAACTTAAGTTTTTGGCTATTACCACCTTCATTATTACTTTTATTAGGTTCTAGTATTGTAGAAGTTGGAGCAGGTACCGGTTGAACTGTTTATCCACCATTATCAAGTATTACAGGTCATCCTGGCCCTTCAGTTGATATTGCTATTTTTAGTTTACATGTAGCAGGTATTTCTTCTATTGCTGGTGCGATTAATTTTATTAGTACAATTTTTAATATGCGCGCAATTGGTATGCATATGAATCGATTACCATTATTTGTTTGGGCTTTATTAATTACTGCTGTTTTATTATTATTAACTATACCCGTATTAGCCGGTGCTATTACAATGTTATTAACTGATCGTAATTTTAATACAACTTTTTTTGATCCTGCTGGAGGGGGTGACCCTGTTTTATACCAACATTTATTTTGATTTTTTGGGCATCCGGAAGTATATGTATTAATTTTACCGGCATTTGGTATAATTAGTCATATTACTTCAACTTTTAGCCACAAACCAATTTTTGGTTATTTAGGTATGGTGTACGCTATGATGTCTATTGGGACTTTAGGTTGTATTGTATGAGCTCATCATATGTATACCGTAGGGATGGATGTTGATACACGGGCATATTTTACTGCAGCAACTATGATTATTGCAGTACCTACAGGTATAAAAGTTTTTAGCTGGTTAGGTACTATGTGAAATGGTTTAATCTTTTATGAGACACCTATGTTATTTGTATTTGGATTTTTATTCCTTTTTACTGCCGGTGGTGTTACTGGTGTATTATTAGCAAATGCGGGTCTTGATATTGCTTTTCATGATACGTATTATGTTGTAGCTCATTTTCATTATGTTTTATCAATGGGAGCTGTATTTGGGGTTTTTGGTGGTTTTTATTATTGAATTCAAAAAATTGCAGGTTTACCTTATAATGAGTTATTGGCAAAAATACATTTTTGAACATTTTTTGTAGGTGTTAATTTAACTTTTTTCCCTATGCATTTTTTAGGAATGGCTGGGATGCCTCGACGTATTCCAGATTACCCTGATGCTTTTTTAGGTTGAAATGTTTGGTCGTCGTTTGGCTCGTTAATTTCTGTAGTTTCTACGTTAGTTTTTTTTTATTTAGTGTATATATATTATGCTACTATTGAAGAATTTACAAAGAAAGATAATAATATATTATTTTCTAGTACTAAATCTTCGGATTTTTTTAATCAAAATTATATTGTATTATCATCGGAAAAAAGTAATTGAGTTTGATTAAAGTATAGTGCAATTTATAATCGTATTATTAACAATAATATTGGTTAGGTTTTGGTCTAAATTTTTATTTGGTTATAGTTTTTGGCGGATATAGCTCAACTGGTTAGAGCTTTGTTTTGTGGTAGCAATGGTTGTAGGTTCAAGTCCTATTATTCGCCTTTAGGGTATAGGTAGTAAGGTAGTTCAGTGGTAGAACGGTAGATTCATGCTCTATTGGTCAGGGGTTCGATTCCCTTCCTTATTATTTCTTTTTTTAGAGGGAGTGGCTGAGTGGTCTAAAGCGCTAGTATGCTATACTAGTTGGGAATAATCTCGCATGGGTTCGAATCCCATCTCTCTCGTGTTTTAATCAAGTATTAAAACGTTGTTTTTTAATTATTTTATTCCCTGGTAGCTCAATGGTTAGAGCATTTGCCTGTTAAGCAAAGGGTTATTGGTTCAAGTCCAGTCCAGGGAGTAATGTTATGTTTCAATATTTATGGATGAATTTTCTTTTAAAAATATATTAATCTCTAAAAATTTTGATTTAAATCCGAATCAGTTATCTTTAAAAAATCCTTTTAATTTTTTATTTTTTGATTCTGTAACATCAGGGTCGTTTTTTTATGAGCGAAAACTTGATAGTTTTAAGAATTTTTTATTTTACTTATATATATACTTTTTTTTTTCGGTTTTTTATAATTTTAAAAAGTTATCTAGATATAATGCACCTGATTTAAAATACTTACGGTGCTTCTTTTCTTACTTTTGACAAGATAAGATATTAACAAATTTAATTCAACAATTATTTCAGTATTATAGGGCAATGGCTATTTTATTTAAAAAACCTTATAAATTTTATACGCCATTATTTTTGTTTAAGGTGAAGCTTTCATTTTTTTTTTTTTTTAAGTCTACAAGCTCATTTTCATTATATTTATTATTTTTCTTTTTTAAGCGCTTTTATAGCTATTCTTTATTTTATTTTAAAATTTAATATGGATACTAGGTATATATTTTATTTTTTAATTAATTACTATGAACGTATAATATCCTTTTCGTCTAGTGGGTTAGGACATTACTTTTTCATAGTAAAAACAAGAGTTCAAGTCTCTTAAGGGATATTTATTTTTTAATTAAGAGTTGGTACAAAAAACATATACTGCCCTTTTGGTGAAATTGGTAAACACAACAGACTTAAAATCTGTCCCACGGGTCTGTCGGTTCGAGTCCGACAAAGGGTAGGTTTTTTTAGTATTAAGTTCTTTCTGAGTTGGGTTTATTATATAATTTTCAAAGTTTAGCTTTTATCACTAATTGCAAGCTATAAACTTGTACTTTTACAACAGTCAAGGTAGCTTACATCCATGTGTACTTTTTATTTAGTTGGGAGACATGGTTTTATTCAGGAAAGTATTAAAAGTGTATTATTTGTAAAAGGTTCTATTTTTTAGGTTTGAAAATTATTAATATTATTTATTTAATTATTTTTGAAGTAAAGAAGTAAAAGTAATGTTTAATAACAATAAAGTATCGTTATTTTTTTATAATATTATAAGTTATATTTTAGTAGTTTATTTTAGTTTTTTTTCCTATGTGACCGGTATCTTTACTTTTTTTAATAAATTATGGAGTAAAGTTAATAGATCTTCCAAGATTTCTTATAGTTTTAGTTTTCCATTAATACTTGATGTTCCTTTTAGGTATCAGATAGGGTTTCAAGATCCAGCGACTTTAAATGCAGAAAATATTCATGATTTTCATAATGATGCATTAGTTGGTTTAATTTTTATTTGTAGTTTTGTTGTAGCAATGTTAGTATTTGTTTGAAATTATTTTCGTGTAAAAAATATTGAAGATGAAGTTGATAGTTATCCATTTCTAACTAAAATGACTGATTATTCATGTGGTTTTAATACAGGATCTCGAAAAAGATTAGAAGCTGTCTTTCCTTTAAATATTCGGCATGATGCTGTTATTGAAACATGGTGGACAGCTTTACCATCAATGTTTTTAATCTTTTTAGCAGTTCCTTCTTTTAGTACTTTATATATGTTAGATGAATTAGAAAATCCAAGTATTACAATACGTGGTACTGGTGTTCAGTGGTATTGGCGGTTTGAGCTTTTTGATTATTTCCGTTATTCTGCCGAACATTGTCAACAAAAGCCATGTGTGAATTCAGCTGAAGAGGTAGCTGTTAACCCCAAGTATACTGATATTAATTTTTATACCTGGTCTAATCCACATCCAAATAAGGGGGTAGATTTATATGGCTATCATACTACTTTAATCCACCAAAATAAATTATTAGATTTAATGGATCTTAGTGTAAATGGGTACAATACAAGTTTATCCTTTGAAACAACAAATTCTAGTGTTTGGGTACCTGTAGAGTTTTCAGTTGATGATTATTTAAGTTGGACTCGTCGGGATATGTTTAACCCTAACCATCCGAAGTGTATTTCATTAGATACTAGAAGTAAAGTTATTACTGATAGTTATTTTAATGGTGGGATTTGTAAAAGTCATACTACTAATAGTTTCGCGAGATGTGAAGCTTATTATGCTGCTGATTTAACACGCTATTGAAAATATGAAAAGTTATCGGCTATTGGCGGTACGTTATTACCTGCTGAGGCTAATTCTTGGGTAAGTGATGTACGTGCTATAGGAGGCTTTGAGGTTGACAGTGAGGGCGCTTTTTCATTACCTAATTTTTATCAGGCTGAAAAAACTGCTTCTGGTACAAAATATTTACGTGATTTAAAGCGATTTAATTTTAAATTTGAAAGTCATTTAGTAAAAGAAAATGACTTAAAAGTAGGTAATTATCGAAATTTAGAAGTTGATAAAGCATTAATTTTACCTTTTAAAACTGAGATTCGATTATTATTTACTGCATTAGATGTATTACATAGTTTTGCTGTGCCTTCATTAGGTATTAAACTTGATGCATGTCCTGGACGCTTAAATGAGACAGGTCTTTTTGCTCAAAGGCAGGGTACTTTTTATGGCCAATGTTCAGAGATTTGTGGTGTATACCATGGGTTTATGCCTGTTGTTTTAGAGGTATCAACACTTGATACTTTTTATAAATGAGTTCAAATGAATCGTTTTTTCAATCGTCCAATTAAAGAGATTATTTTCTCATCGGAGTTTGATGATGAAGAACCTTGGATCGCAGGAGCGAGAAAACTTGCTTATATAAATCATTATCAGAAGTAAATCTAAATTATAATAGTTAGAAAATTAAATTTCACTTTATTTTTTAGTTTATGTCGTGTATTTATAAATTAATATAAATTTACAGGGGGATAATTTAGTTCTAGGTATAACTTAGTTTCATGGGAAATTGATTTTTAAATCGTGAGTCTAGGGTTAAATTGAGGAGTTATAAGGTAAAAATATATTAAAGCTGTTTAATTTAATTTATTTTTCCTAGGAAGGGGGGTATAGCTTAATTATGGTAGAGCTTCCGTTTTGCATACGTAATAGTATCGGTTCGAGTCCGATTACCTCCAGGTACTTAGTTCTTTTTTATTTTTACGTTTATTTTTATTAAAATATTATTTTGAAGGAGAGGTGGCTGTTGGAGAAAATAATTATTATTTTTTTAGAAAAAATTTATGATGAATGGTTTAAAATTAATAGGAGCTGGGTTAGCAACAATTTCGTTAGCTGGAGCGGGTTCTGGTATAGGTTCTGTTTTTGCAGGTTTAATGACAGCTTATGCACGTAACCCTTTTATAGTAAAACAACTTTTTATTTATGCTATCTTAGGTTTTGCCTTAACTGAAGCGATTGCTTTATTTGGATTAATGATGGCATTTTTAATTTTATTTGCATTTTAATATGTTACTTTTTCATATTATGTCAGAGTCAGATTATTTTTTAGTTATATTTCAAAAATTATTTTGGTATATAAATAATGAGTTTAGTAAAATACCTTATATATTGCCATTATTACTAGGGAGCTTTTTATTTAGTTTAGGTATTTCTGGTATTTCATTTTTACGGAAAAATGTAATTATGATTTTAATTTCTATTGAAATAATGTTACTAGGATTAAGTTTTTTATTTATTGTTCATTCAATTTATTTAAATGATCCTATGGGGCAACTTTTTGCTTTAGTTATTTTATCAGTTGCTGGCGCAGAAAGTGCTATTGGACTAGCTATTTTAATTTTATTTTATCGTATAAAATTTGATATAAATTTATCTTTTTTATATGGTTTACGCTCCTAGAATAAAAAAGTAAATGTTAATAAATTATATTATTATTTGAAGTATTAGTTTATTAGGGTTAATTTTGCCACTTTTGGGTGCAATTGCTTTTTTTACACTTGCAGAGCGAAAAATTATGGCTAGTGTGCAGCGTAGGAAGGGTCCTAACGTTGTAGGGATTTGAGGTTTACTACAACCAATAGCCGATGGTGTAAAGTTGCTTTTAAAGGAAAATTTAATACCATCAAATGCAAACTTTATTCTTTTTTTAAGTGCACCTGTGATTACTTTTACTTTAAGTTTAGTAGGCTGGTCTGTACTTCCATTTGATTCATCTAGTATAATATCAGACGTTTCTCTAAGTTTATTAGTAATTTTTGTTGTTTCATCATTAGGTATTTACGGTGTTATTTTATCAGGGTGGGCAAGTAACTCAAAGTATGCTTTTTTAGGTAGCTTAAGGTCCGCTGCCCAAATGATTTCATATGAGATTGCTATTGGGTTTGTTTTTATAGGTGTAATCTTATGCTCTGGTAGTTTAAATTTTACTGCAATTATTTTTGCACAACAGTCGATTTGATATGTAACTTTATTATTACCATTGTGTGGTATTTTTTTTATTTCAATGCTAGCAGAAACTAATCGTGCACCATTTGATCTTCCAGAAGCGGAAGCAGAAATTGTTGCCGGTTATAATGTTGAGTATGCGGCAATGTTATTTGCTATGTTTTTTTTAGGGGAGTATTCAAACATGTTAATTATGAGTTCACTTTTAATTATTTTATTTGCTGGGGGTTGATGACCTTTATTTTTTAACGGTATATTACCGGGATTAATTTGATTTAGTTTAAAAGTAGCCTGTGTAGCATTTTTTTTTATCCTTATTCGTGCAGCATTACCTCGGGTACGTTATGATCAGTTAATGTATTTAGGTTGAAAAAATTTCTTACCTTTTACATTAGGATATTTAATTTTTATTAGTGGTATTTTATATGGATTTAATGCATTACCGTTTATTGATCATTATATACCTTCAAGTTATTTTTTATATTTAGAATATACTTTATAATTTTTCGGCGATTAGCTTAATAGGTTAAAGCATATCGTTTACACCGATAGGATTGAGGGTTCAAGTCCTTCATTGCCGAGGATTCGAGGAAAATAGTTTAGTGGAAGAACAATGGTCTCCAAAACCATAGGCAAGGGTTCGATTCCCTTTTTTCCTGAAATTTATGTAATTTAATTATATATTTATATGCCATTACAAGTTGAACAATTTTTACGCTTATTAAAGTTTGAGATAAAATATCAAGTTATGTGGCTAGTTTATTCTTTTTTCTGGGAGTTACGGCGTCGTTGATGAGTTGTTTTTTTTACTTTATGGGATGTAAAGGATGAGTTTTCATTTAAATTAGATTGTCTTTTATTTCAGTGGCAACAATTAAAACCAAATTTATTTTTACTTCTTAAGTATAATTATTTTTTTTACTTTACACCAAATTATTCAATCGCGTATTATTTTCGTTGTCGAAATCGTTTAAGTTGGTGAACAATTTTATTTCAAATTTATCCTGTTGCTGATTTTAAGAGGGTTGAACCCGAGCCTATTACAATCTTTTCACATAAGCGGAAATTAAGTTTTTTGACAAGGTATTTTGGTATCCATCTTCGGGAGGACTTTAAACGGGAGGAGCCAAAAGAGCACATAATGTTTTATCATAAAAGGTATTTACCCTGATGGCGTCTTAAGTTAATTTGGTGGTTTGGGTCTATTTTCGAAGAAAATTTTACAAGAGAAGATGACTATTATGATATTTTTTGTTCTCCAGTAAGGTTTTTTTATGATCAAAAAAATTTACGTAATAAATTAATTTTTTGGTGGGAATGATGGTTTTGCACAGTGGGGTAATGGAAGCCTTTCGGGTTCATGCCCCGACGATATTGGTTCGAATCCAATCTGTGCTCATTTTATATTTATTAATTTTATGAGGTTAAGGCAGTTAATTTTTCGGTCAAAATTACGGTTTAAAGTAAAACAAGTAAGTAAATCACCAGCTTTACGTGGAAAACCGCAACGAAAGGGTATTTGTACCCGCGTTTATATTACTGCGCCTAAAAAGCCAAATTCAGCCCGAAGGGCTGTAGCACAAGTTGTATTATGGAATAGGGTGTCAAAAATAAAAAAATTTAAATTTTATATAAAGGACGCTATTATTGTGTATATTCCAGGTGAAAATCAAAATTTACAGCGCTATGGTAGTATATTAATACGTGGTGGTCGCGTTCGGGATTTACCTGGAGTAAAATACAAAGCTTTACGCGGCGTTTTAAGTTTAGAGAGTAATTTAGCTAGGCGGCAGGGTCGGTCTAAATATGGTACAAAGAATTGATTTAAAAAGTCAAAGGTACGCTATAAGGCTGCAAGGAAATAAATAAATTAGTTAGGTGAGAAAAAAAAATAAGTTAAGTTTAGTTTTTAAAAGCATTCAGGTAGCTCAGCTGGTTAGAGTATTAGACTGAAAATCTATGGGTCAGTGGTTCAAGTCCACTTCTGAATATTTATATTAACAGTAGGGTGCCTTTACAGCGTATATTTTATTTTTTTATTATTTTAAATAATAAGAGGTGTAGTTTCTTTTCTTTTCATTGAATAATTTTATGGTTAAACTTTTTTTTATATTTTTATATTTTTCAGTATATATACCTTTATAATTCAATATATGGTTATTCTAAAGGGAAGTATTCTATTGATAAATTTTTATTAAATATTTTAAAAGTAAACACTTCTCTTTGATTTTTTCAGCGTAATTTTAATTATTTTTCATCTTTTAATCAAATGTTACTTAATTTTAAGTCGATTACTAATATTTCTGCTTTAGTGGGTTTAATAAAATCAAAAATATATACATTTTTATTTGAATATAATCAAAAATCGTTACTTAATTTATGGTTTAGTGTGGGGGTAAAAGTTTCATTTGAAAAGGAGGCTTTTTCCTATTTTTATTGAAAAAGTTCTTATTATTCATTTTTATTATAGTTTTAGTAGTGGTTTTAAATGGTTTCTATAAATTATGGTTTTTATTTTTTAAGAAAGAATTCTTTAAATATTTTTTATTCTTTATATCGGAGTTGGTATGGTATTAGGTTAGGTTGTATTTTAGAACTTTTTTT
>Ga0224506_10002443_pt1 | contig 12637 bp, 12 predicted proteins | sample SF_Jan12_sed_USG_2_FD_169108 | JGI IMG/M metagenome (GOLD analysis project Ga0224506, IMG submission 169108) | Sediment microbial communities from San Francisco Bay, California, United States - SF_Jan12_sed_USGS_8_1 | ecosystem: Environmental > Aquatic > Marine > Sediment | place: USA...
TCAGGAAGCAGAGAACTGGAAACGAGATACAAAGGGATCAGCCGATTATATCGATATTATAATTGTTGCACGAGTCTATAGTCAGTTTGGTTCTGAGAATAAAAAAAATGTACCTCGTCTTGATGAAGTACCTGCTTTTTCCAAGCTTTCTATTAGTAAGCTGGGAGCCGATGCCAGTATTGAATTATTGCGTGAATCACAAAATGAAATCTCGGAAGTAATGCAGATGTTACAGGGATAAAGGAATCTTGTGCTGACAAAAATTAAATTATTTTTTGAGACCAGTGTGTTCAGTGTCAGTAAAACTGAATCGATAGTGGATCAAGAGCATGCCAAGCAGGTTGTCGCCGCCTCATTATTGCTGGAAATGGTTTATGCTGATACTGAAATTAAAGAAGAAGAAAGACGGGCTGTCGTTAATGCAATTCAGACTAATTTTAATCTTTCCAGTACAGAAACAGACGAAATTATTCAGTTAGCCGAGGAAGAGGCTAAACAGGCTGTCTGCCTGTATGAATTTACACGATTAATTAATGACCGGTTTTCATATGAAGAAAAGGTACAGGTAGTGGAAATGTTATGGTCAGTTGCCTTTGCAGATAATGAGCTTGAAAAAAATGAGGAATATTTGTTAAGAAAGGTTAGTGATTTACTGCATGTAACCCATAAGGATTTTATCCGGTCAAAACTTAAGGTTTCTGAAGCAAAAAATTAGGCTGAAATCCAAAGGAAATCAGCCCTGTAATGTACCTTGGAAAAATTATTATTGTAATCAGTTATTGTACTGATCGATTTTCGTTCTCCAGCTGAAGAGAGTCCCATTTGAATTGTTCAATCAGTTCAGCTTGTCCGTTACGGTATTCTATAATCACACCGGCTGTACCATAGCTGATGACTTCAAATGATTTTCCGGTTATATCCTTGTACCAATGACCTATTTTTGGCTGATGATTTTGCATTCCGATATCCTTTCTCGTAATTGTTGTTGTCTGAATGCTGTGGACTACAAGCCACCCCCTGAATGACCACTTGCTGCTTGCAAAGTCTAATATGAAATCTTCCTGTTTGTCACTAACTCATACTGATTTGAAGCACATAATAATATGCTTATTTTGTTATATTTCAGTATGTTATGTGTGCTGAGTGAATATATATTTTTGGTGGTATCGATAATAATAACAGGATGAAAATTAAGGTTTTAGATGGAGAATAGCTGATGAGGGACAGCAAAGGCCAGGAACGATGGAAGCAGGTCTCATTTTTGCTGTGATATCACTCACAAGTCACGAGAATTCAGGAAATTAGCCAGGATCGGGATTAAAGCAAACACAGGATATACCGTTAACAGTTTATACGCGTAATAGGTTAAAAACAGCTTATTTTTTAGTCACTCAAATCAGTGGGAAATACTGGTCTGGGTTATGAAAGATGCTATTTTAACCTGTAAAACCACTGGCCAGAGAAACAGGATAATAGATGGGAGCACCAAAACAAAAAATGGATGATGAATTGCTCCGTCGCCTGGTGCCACTGAATGCATTGAGTGAGGAAAACTTCAATGTATTGTCCACAAAAGTATCAGTTGAAGAAGTTCGCTCCGGCGAAGTGATTTTTAATGCCGGCGATAGTGACAACCGTTCAATTTATCTCTTGTCAGGCAAAATTCTTCTGGTAGATCGACATGGCAAGAAAGAAGTTATTGAGTCCGATGCTGAGCAGTCTCGTTTTCCGATAGCACATCATTTCCCTCGACAGTATTCTGCAACCGCCAAAGGAGCGGTATTGCTTGTTCGTATTGAATCTGCCTTGCTTGATACCTTGTTGACTGCTGACGAAACCGAATCCTATGAGGTGTCGGAAATTCATGAAGAGGAAGAAGGCGACTGGATGACAAGAATGCTGAATTCCAAGGCATTTGAGAAATTATCACCATCAAATCTTCAAGCTCTGTTTATGCACATGGAAGAAGTCAAGGCAAACGCCGGTGATGTGATTATCCATGAAGGAGATGAGGGTGATTATTACTACACAATCAAGGAAGGGCAAGTTGAAATTACACGTCAATTATTGAATAAGCCAGAGCCGGCATTGCTTGCGGTAATGGGTGCTGGTGAAGCCTTTGGTGAAGAATCGCTGATTTTTGGTTCAAGGCGTAATGCAACAGTCACAATGAAAACTGATGGTTCATTAATGCGGGTAAATAAAGATAATTTTGAAAAATTATTAAAGATCGCATTAATAAATACAGTTCCGGTTTCAAAAGCAATCTCAATGATAGAAGGTGGTGCAGTTTGTATTGATGTGCGTACTTCACAGGAATTTCAGAATGAATCATTAAGTGGCAGTACTAATATTCCAATGAACCGCTTGCGTAACATGCTTAAGCAGATGAATACCGATCGGACATATATTCTGTGTTGTGAGACAGGCAATCGCAGCTCGGTTGGTGCCTTTTTAATGGAGCAGCGTGGTTTTGAGGCACTGGTAATGGAAGGCGGTTTAATGAATATCCCTTCTGATGTATTCAGCCGATTAAAATCATCAGCAAGCAGTAATGTATCAGAAAAGGGAACAAGACAGTCTGATGATAAATCACAAGGTGCAGAAATCGTTAAATTCAGTGATGGAAAGCCAATTGAAGATCAGTCGGCACTAAAAGCAGAGAAGGAAAAGTTCAAGGCACAGGCTGAAGTTGAGAAGAAAAAAGCCATTGAGGAGGCAATGCGTATAAGAGCTGAAGCCAAGGCCATGAAGAAACAGGCTGAAGAGGAACTTGCAAAGCTAAAAGCCAGCACGGATGCAATACGTAAGAAAGCGGAAGAAGATGCTATTCGTATGAAAGAGGAAACAGATGCTGCCCGCAAGAAAGCAGAAGATGAAACAAAACAGCTTAAAGAACAGCATGAACAATTGTTAAAAAAGGCCAGAGAAGAGTCTGAAAAACTTAAGGTGTTATCGGAAGAAGAGAGAAAAAAAGCCATAGCAGAGGCAGAAAGTCTGCGTGCAAAAGCCAGAGAAGAAGCAGAGCAGCTTAAAAAAATCGCGATAAAGGAAGTTGAAGGAGTAAAACAGGAAGCAGATCGGCTTAAACATGAGCAAGAACAGGCAAAAAGCCAGGCAGAAGAATCATCCAGAAAGTTTAAACTGGAAACAGAAGAACTAAAGAAAAAAGCAGAAGAAGCCGCGCGACTGAAAGCGGAAGCGGATGAAGCACGTTTGAATGCTAACAATGAAGCAGAGCGTCTGCGTAAGGAAGCGCAAGAGGAGCAGGAAAAAGTACGTAAGGAAATAGAATTGTTGCGCCAGGAGGGCGAGGAAGCAAAACGTTCTGTTGAAGAAGAAATTAGTCAGTTAAAGAAAGCGGCTGATTCAGCACAAAAACACCTTGAATCCGAAAAGCTTAGATTGCAGGAAGAAGAAAAGGTGGCGAAATTACAGGCTGAGGCAGAAGTGGCTGCATTGGTGGCCAGAGCCGAAGAAGCAAGGTTGAGAGCCGGTGAAGAAGAAAATCGTAAAAATGAAGCGGAAGCCGCATGTTTGAAGGCACAGGAAGAGGCCGCGCGTTTACGTGCTGATGCTGAAGAGACGCGCCTCAGGATCGAAGAAGATTCAGCAAAACTCAGAGATGAAGCTGAGCATGTACTAAGAAAAGCAGAAAAAGAATCTGCACAATTATTAAGTGAAGCTGAAGCAGCACGTTCAAGTATTGAAAATGTAGAAGAGTCAGCCAAAAAAGAAATGGAAGAAAAGGCTAACAACTTGTTAGCGGAAGCGGAACAAATGCGTCAAGCGGCACAGGAAGAAGCCAACAAGCTGATGGAAAATGCAGAAATGGCACGCATGAAGGCGCAGGAAGAAGCCACATTAATCAAGTCCGAGGCTGAAGCGGCACGCATGAAGGCAGAACAGGAGGCCGCCAAACTAAAACTGGAAGCAGAGTCTGCCGGCTTGCAGGCACAGGAAGAAGCCAATCGTCTTAAATCAGAACTGCAAGAAGCCAAGCTCAAGGCACAAATGGAAGCTGCACGATTAAAGGCTGAGCATGAGCAAGCACGCCGTAAGGCAGAAGAACGTGCAGAATGGCTGGAAAAAGAAGTTGCTCAGGCAAATGAAACCGGTGATGTTGATCTGGAAAGGGCTTTATTAACAGGCGGTGTAATTTATCAGGAAAAACCAAAACAAAAAGCAACACCACAAGAAGACATTATTCTTGCTGAATCAGTTTCGAGTGGTGAGTTTACCGAATCAATTTCAATCAGTTTTACTCCTGAAGAACAAGATACTGTTTCAGCCAGTGGTGGAAAAAAGAATATTGTAATTGCTGCTGTGGTAGCTGTGGTGGTTATTGTTGGTGTTATAACAGCTTACTTTTTATCCGGAGGCGAAGAAGTACCACAGGTTGTTTCAGTAACACCGGAGAAGAAACCAGAAATAGAGAAGAAACCAGTACAGGTTGTGAAAAAACAGGCTCTAGAAGTAGTTAAACAAATTGATAAAAAAGTGGTGATCGCATCTACCTTGCGAGATAAATTAAAGGGTGGTGGCAGTGGACCTGTTATGGTGACAATCGCTGATGCCACTTATAAAATGGGTAGTCCTTCATCGTCACTTAAATTTGAGGAACGCCCGCAACATGAAGTTAGTCTGAAGAAATTCGCTATTAGTCAATATGAAGTAACCGTAGAGGAATACAATCGTTTTGCCCGACACAAGGGTAAAGCAACACTGGATCGGGATAATAAATTACCTGCACACCGAGTCAGCTGGAAAGAAGCAGTAGCCTATAGTGAATGGTTAAGCCAACAAACAGGAAAAACCTATCGTTTGCCAACAGAGGCAGAATGGGAATATGTTGCACGAGGTGAAAGCAGCAAGCCTTATTGGTGGGGTTTGAGTGTGGAAAAAAATAACGCGAATTGTTTTGATTGTGGCAGCAAGTGGGATCGTAAATCACCTGCACCGGTCGGTAGCTTTAAGCCAAATAAGTTCGGTGTCTATGATACGGCTGGTAATGTCATGGAATGGACACAGGATTGTTATCATCATAATTATAATAATGCACCAACGGATGGAAGTGCCTGGGTCGATGGTAGTTGCTCACAACGCATCGCCCGTGGTGGTGCCTATGATACTGTTTCAGATAGTGTGCGCAGTGCCAAACGTAATAAATTTTCACCCGATGTCAGTCTGGATAATATCGGCATACGCGTAGTACGTGAATTTTAATTGATGTAGATCATTATGTGATTGCATTTTTGATTATAATGCCTTTTAAATCTTGTTTTATTTTGTGGATGTGTCGCTATTAAAAATAGAACTATGCAAATAGAGCCGGTATGCAGGATTGATGATATTCCTCAGAATAGTGCCTGCGGTTTTGAAGTTAATAATAAAGGAATAGTGAATAATATTATTATTGTTAATTGGCATAATAAATTTTATATATATAAAAACCACTGCCCTCATACGGGGGTAGGACTGGAATGGATACCAAATCAGTTTTTTAATGGAGACAATACATATTTACAGTGCAGTACACATGGTGCATTGTTTCGTCCGGAAGATGGTTTTTGTGTTGCAGGTCCTTGTGCAGGAAAATCACTGGAAAAGTTACCTATGACCATTATTAAAAAGGGTGTTTATTTAAAATAGAAAGCGTAGTATTTGTGGTATGACTAAACGAGGGAGGCTGTTATGTCTGAAGTACAACAAATAGAAGTAGCTGGTAAGACTATTAATGTTGATAAGAACGGTTATTTGGTTAATCTGGGAGATTGGTCAAAAGACGTGGCAAATTATCTGGCGAAAAAAGAAAATATCAATTTAACGGATGACCATTGGGAGGTCATTGATTTTCTACGCAAACATTATAGTGAGTTTAATAATTCTCCTAATATTGTTCTAATGGTTAAGGTGTTTGCCAAGAATTTTGGAGAAGAGAAAGGAAACAAGGACAGGTTATATGGTTTATTTCCGAAAGGTCCAGCGCGTCAGGGTTGTCGAATTGCCGGACTACCGTTGCCTAATGACTGCGTGGACTGGCCGCAATAATAAATATATAAAATGATATAAAGAGGAATCTTCAATGACAGATATCATGAAATTCATCATGGATGACAAGCTTATTGATACTGATCCGCAAGGATATCTCCTGAATCTGAATGACTGGTCCGAGGATGTTGCACAGGCCATCGCGAACGAAGACAACATTGAGTTAACTGATGAGCATTGGGAAGTGCTTCATTTCTTACGTAAACATTATGCGGAATTTGGTACATCACCAAATGCCCGGTTGCTAGTGAAAACTTTTAGTAAGGCCTTTGGTGAAGAGAAAGGTAACAAGAAAAAACTGTATCAATTATTCCCTAATGGCCCTTCACGTACAGGTTGTCGAATTGCCGGACTACCATTGCCTAATGATTGTGTTGATTGGCCTGCATGATAACAGGCAATAGGCCTTCGGTTGTTTCATAGTTGGAGAATTCATTCAGTGATACCCACCGGACCTCTTGAGCATCACTACCAGCGATGGGTTGATTGTTAGCAGTCTGGCGGGCAAGATAATCCATAATAATGTAGTGAAACCCTTCATGTATACGTTCAACAACTTCGATTAGCTTCATTGGCTGTATTTCAATACCGGTTTCTTCCTGCATCTCACGGATGCAGGCTTGTTCAAGAGATTCTTTATATTTAACCTTGCCGCCAGGCAAGGTCCATAGTCCCTGAGATGGTGGTTTGTCGCGTTTAATAAGCAGGACATCATTATTTGAATTAAACAGAATAATGCCAACAGCAACCTGTGGATGAGGTACTGTCATGAATAAACGTCAGGCCTTTCTTTTGTTAGCAATCATGTCTTCCAGCAGGGGACCCAGCACCAGTTCCATTGCAAATGTCATTTTTCCGCCGGGTACAACAATAGAGTTAGGGCGTGACATGAAGGAATCATGAATCATGGCCAGCAAAAACTTGAAATCCACATTTTTAGGATCACGAAAGCGTATAATGATAAAACTTTCATCCGGTGTCGGGATATCACGCGCAATAAATGGATTGGATGTATCTACTGTTGGTACTCGTTGAAAATTGACATGTGTTTCTGAGAATTGAGGTGTTATAAAATTAACATAGTCTCGCATACGTCGTAGAATAGTATGAGTAACGGCTTCGGCAGAATAGCCGCGCTCGGCAGTATCACGGTGAATTTTCTGAATCCATTCAAGATTCACAATGGGAACAACGCCCACTAACAGGTCAACCCATTGGGCAACATTCACATTTGCCTCTTTATCAATAACCCCGCCATGCAGGCCTTCATAAAAAAGCAAATCAGTATTATCAGGTAGTGATTCCCAGGGGGTAAAGGTGCCGGGTTCCTGTTTATAAGGTTCCGCTTCCTCTTCATTATGTAAATATTTTCTTACCTGACCGTTTCCTGTTTTGCTGTATGTCTTGAAGGTTTCTTCCAGCTTGTCGAACAGGTTGGCACGTGGTCCAAAATGACTCAGGGCTCGCCGATCGCCATCACCCTCATTCACCACTTTGGCCATTTCCTTGCGGTCATAGCTGTGGTAACTGTCACCTTCGATAATGGCCGCGTTTATTTTAAGACGCCAGAATAAGTGTTCAAAGGCAGTTTTAACTGTACTGGTACCAGCACCGGATGATCCGGTAATTGCGACGACAGGATGTTTTATAGACATTGATATTTTCCCCCTGTCGGTAACAATGGATGACTGTTACCAGACATATTTTTATAGTTAATTATTACGGGTTTAGGTTGACTAGCCCATATTAAAAGCACAAAGACCATGCCTGATGTGCTTCGGATAGGTAGACACTATCTTTACAGTGGTCACAGAGTCAAGCCTGACCTTGTGATAGTATATATTTCAATGAGTTATATTTTAAATAGCAGGTAGATATATGCATGTCGTTATATTGATAAGTGTTATTTTGCTTCTGGTATTTGGTCCACAGCTGTGGGCACGCCATGTCTTGCAACGCTATAGCCAGCATGATGAAAAAATTGCAGGTACGGGTGCTGAACTGGCACGCCATCTATTGGTACGATATGGAATTTCAGATATAACAGTTGAAGAGACCGAGGCAGGTGATCATTATGATCCTGTTTCAAAGACTATACGGTTAAGCAAGCAGAGTTATGATGCGAAATCATTAACAGCGATTGCTATTGCCGCACATGAAACGGGCCATGCCTTGCAACATCATCGAGGTGAATCGTTATTAGCGATGCGCACACGTCTGGTTTATTTATCTCAATTTGCAGAAAAGGCGGGTGCCGCCGCGATGCTGGCGATACCGATTGTGGCAGGTATAACTCGCGTGCCTTCAGTCGGATTATTAATGGCTTTAATTGGCTTGTTTTCATTGGGTTTGTCCGTGATCGTTCATCTGGTGACCTTGCCGGTAGAAATTGATGCCAGCTTTAATAAGGCATTACCTGTTTTACTGGAAGGGAAATATATTGAAGCCAATCAGCTGGCGGCAACACGTACGATCCTGAAAGCTTGCGCCTTAACCTATGTAGCCGGTTCGCTGGCAAGCCTGTTAAATATGTGGCGTTGGCTGGCAATATTAAGACCACTAATCCGGCGTTAATAACAAACAAAAAAAAACGCTAATAAAATATTAGCGTTTTTAAATTCAAACAGAAAAAATTATTTTGCCTTGCGTTTCTTTTCAATCATGTCATGAATAATCGGAGTCAGGATGATTTCCATTGCAAAGCCCATTTTCCCGCCTGGAACAACCAATGTATTAGGACGTGACATGAAGGAGTCATGCATCATACTTAACAGGTGAGGGAAATCAACCGTTTTTGGATTTTTGAAACGAATAACAACAAAACTTTCATCGGGTGTTGGAATATCACGCGCAATAAATGGATTGGATGTGTCAACCGTTGGTACGCGTTGAAAGTTAATATGCGTTTTTGAAAACTGAGGTGTTACAAAATGTACGTAGTCATGCATGCGACGTAAAATAGTATGAGTTACTGCTTCTGCTGAATAACCACGTTCGGCCGTATCACGATGAATTTTTTGTATCCATTCCAGATTAACAATAGGCACAACACCAATTAAAAGATCAACATATTTTGAAACGTCAATACCGGCTTTCTCATCACTTACACCACCGTGCAAACCTTCATAGAAGAGAATATCTGAATCCTTGGGTACATCTTCCCATTGAGTGAATGTACCGGGTTCCTGTTTGTAAGGAGCGGCTTCCTCTTCATCATGCAGATAACGTCTGACTTTTGCCTGACCTTTCTCACCATAAGTTTTGAATAACTCTTCCAGTTTATCGAACAAGTTGGCCTCAGGACCAAAGTGGCTTAATGTTTTACCTTGTTGAGTAAATTCATCAAAGGCTTTTTTCATGCCGGCACGGTCATAGCTGTGGAAGCTATCGCCTTCCACGATTCCGGCGTTAATGCCTTCACGGTGGAATATATGTTCAAAAGCTTTTTTTACGGTACTGGTACCTGCACCGGAGGAGCCGGTGACAGCAATTACAGGATGTTTCTCAGACATTAAAATTCTCCTGGCAACCAGTCTTGTCTACCTTGATCAGCGAGCAGACTGGTTGAGAGTGTTGTTTGGTAGTTTCCCACCCGATTTGAGACGGTATTCCCCATCCGGTGGCCTTTCAAAAGGAGCTTATTCTATGGAACTGGGAGTCTTTGAGCAAGCCACATTATACAATAACCATAAAAATCATATAGTTAGAGATTTTTTAATTTATAAATTTGACCTAACTGTTTTTATATCACCAATAACCTTGAAAGTTGAAGGCCTTGATCTGAGACAATGCTTCAATCACCGCACCCAGTAAAATTACCCGTTAACAATCAGGCAGTTCAGTAGCTTTATTTTAAACAGTATAAAAACAGGTTGATATTGGTTTGTAAAAAGTGACAACAATTTAATATTAAGGATGAGGAGAATTCAGTGAGTAAAAAAGAGACCGAAACAAAAAAATCGGATAGACGTTCATTTCTTAAAGCAGGTGCGGTTTGTGGACTCGCGGGAGCGGGTAGTGCTTTAGGACTAATACCTGTCACAGTTAATGCATCAGGCGAGCCAGGACAGTTAAAATCTCATGTAGAACCGGGTGAACTTGATGATTATTACGGTTTATGGTCTGGTGGCCAGTCAGGTGAAGTTCGTGTTTTGGGCATCCCTTCGTGCCGTGAACTCAAACGAATCCCTGTCTTTAATTATGATGCGGCCTATGGCTGGGGTACAACCTCTTTTAGTAAATCTTTGTTAAAAGGAAAACACTCTGGTGATACCCACCATGTTCATCCTTCATATAACAATGGTACTTATGATGGTAAATATGCCTTTGTTAATGATAAGGCTCAGGCGCGTCTTGCCCGTATCCGTCTTGATTACTTTGTAACAGATTCGATAGTTGATATACCGAATTCTCAAGGGACGCATGGTATTTTTCCATCAAGAAACAAACTGGATGCAGTTTATTGTAATTCCGAATTTCGGACACCGCTACCTAACGATGGTCGGGATATGGAAAACCCGAAGAACTATGGCGCTCTGCATACTTGTATTGATGCCAAATCCATGAAAGTACGTTGGCAAGTAAGGGTCGACGGTAATATGGATTTGTGCGCGACCGATTATGATGGCAAGTATTCAATGGCCTGTAGTTATAACTCTGAGGGTGGTGTCACACTCGGCGATATGATTGGTAACGACCGTGATTGGCTGATTGTCTTTAATCTTAAAAAGATCGAGGCAGATATAAAGGCAGGGAAAGGAACGAAACTGGGTGACTCGCCAGTACCTGTTCTGGATGGTCGTCATGGATCAGCTTATGCAATGTATATTCCGATTCCGAAAAGTCCTCATGGTGTGAATGTTGATCCTACAGGGCGTTATGCGATTTGTGCCGGCAAGTTGTCTCCTACTGTTTCAGTCGTAGACCTGAAAAAGATTGATGATGCCTTTGCCGGGAAGATTAAACCAAGAGATTGCGTTATTGCCGAGCCAGAAGTAGGTATTGGTCCATTGCATACCGCTTTTGATAATCGTGGTAATGCTTACACCTCAATTTTTATTGATTCAGTAGTTACTAAATGGAATATTGCCAAGGCTGTTGCTGGAGAGAACCCGGTAATTGAAAAGCTCGATATTCATTATCAGATTGGTCATATCAATGCGACCATGAGTGAAACCAAAGATGCAGATGGAAAGTGGCTTATTTCACTCAATAAGTTTTCCAAGGATCGCTTCTTGCCAGTTGGTCCATTTAGAAATGAAAATGAGCAATTAATTGATATTTCGGGTGACAAGATGCGCATTGCTCATGACACTGCAGCACATCCAGAACCACATGATGCCGTGATGGTGCGTAGGGATTTACTGCATCCGAAAAAGATCTGGGACTTAAATGATGAACGGTTTTCCTACGAGCGTGGACTTGCTAAGAAATACGGGATAAAGGATTTGCATACGGCACGAGATTTGGTGCGTGACGGGAAGCATGTTTATGTCTTTATGAGTAGTGTTGCCCCTACTTTTTCCTTGACGGAGTTCAAGGTAAAAAAGGGAGATACAGTAACCATTGTGTTGACTAATAATGACAAGGTTGAAGATTTGTCTCATGGAATATGCATTAGTAATCATGATATTAATTTTGGCGTATCTCCGCAAGAAGTGGCTTCGGCAACGTTCAAAGTCAATAAGAAAGGGGTGTTTTGGTACTATTGCCCATGGTTCTGTCATGCACTGCATCTTGAAATGCGCGGTCGTATGATTGTCACATAAAGTTGGAATGATGCTGGTTCTCCCGATCTTGTTTGTTGATTGGGAGAATTTTTAATTGTTCAGGGTCAATTATTCATTTTATACATAGTTTAACTTTTGAATACATGGTGGGATGTGTTTAAGTTATCGCGCGGGTTGTAATAATGGTTGAAGTAATTAAAGGTGTGTTTTTTACTGTCATTTTAATGTTGATGGCCGGACAGGCATATTCAGCACAACTGGAATTAAAAGATGGACAGCCATTTTGTGTTCGATTTGAGTGCAAGAGTTTAATCCCTGAAGCAGAGCGGTTTCGTATGGCAGGAGAATTGAACCTGCCTGTTCTGGAAGCACTTAAGGATAATAAAATTATTGGTTATTTGTTTCTATCAACCGATCTGGTTGATATCCCTGCCTACTCAGGTAAACCATTGATCACATTGATTGCGATTGATCCTGATGGCGTTATTTTGGCAGGGAAGGTTGTTCATCACTCTGAACCGATCCTGCTAGTTGGCATCCCTGAATCTGTTTTAAATGAATTTATAGCGCAATATGTCGGTTTCTCCATTACTAATAGATTCGATATTGTTTCAACGGGTCTATTTGGTGACAGGGGGAATACAACAGAAATAATAGGTACTTCCACTATTGAGCATGATGATAAAAATGCAATCATTGAAATTGATATGGTGACCGGTGCAACGGTAACAATTCAGGTGCTTGATCAAACATTGGTGACCAGCGCACGACAGGTTGGAGAGGCGCTGGGACTTATTGAAGGGGACAGTAAACGTATTGTGACCTGGAAATCGGGTTATGTTCCGAAAACATGGTCG
>Ga0224506_10002447_pt1 | contig 12617 bp, 37 predicted proteins | sample SF_Jan12_sed_USG_2_FD_169108 | JGI IMG/M metagenome (GOLD analysis project Ga0224506, IMG submission 169108) | Sediment microbial communities from San Francisco Bay, California, United States - SF_Jan12_sed_USGS_8_1 | ecosystem: Environmental > Aquatic > Marine > Sediment | place: USA...
AGTGAAATACGCTTTCCAGGTAAGCCCAGCGAATCTGTCAGAGACACATTAAAGGCTGCCGGGTATCGTTGGTCACGTTATAACGGCTGCTGGTGGGGCAAAACTGACAATATACCCACTTTTAGTGGCTTTGAGTCTGATGCAACTAGCACACCCATTAATCACGCGGATAAACTGCGAACCATTGCCGATAAGATGCAAACAACTATAGATGGTAAATTTGCAGACCGTCAAACCAATACACCTAAACGACTAGCACAGGCTAACCATACTCGCTTTGAAGGTGAAAGATTGCAACGTACTCAAAAGGCGCTCTATGCACTTGCAGGCTTGCATGATTTAGGTACTGTGCCCGAAGTCTTGCAAGGTTTAACCACTAAAAAAGCTGTCTATGACCTTATGGCAGAAAAGACCGAGAGCGTGCAAAATGGCTACCACGAGTACCGAATCGGTACAAATGTAGCTTATTACGACACACCCGAAGCACTAGCCCTTTGGGAGCTATTAACGCCTGAAAGCGAGGCCGATAAACAAGCCAAAGAACTACAGCGCAAAGTAGACGGCTTGCAATTCTCGAATATACCTGGCTACTTCCCAACGCCTGCGCCTGTCATTGAACAGATGCTTAATTATGCTTGTGTTCAATCATGTCACCATGTATTAGAGCCTAGCGCGGGGCATGGCGCTATTGCTGACGCTTTGGCGGCTATTATGCAAGACGGTCATATAGACTGTGTAGAGAGCAATTACACGCTTAGAGATATACTACAAGCTAAAGGCTATAACGTCATAGAGCATAATTTTATGGAACTAGCTGCCGACCCATTAGAAAACGAACATTTTTACTATGATCGCGTTGTAATGAATCCACCCTTTGAAAATCTCCAGGATGTTGACCATATACGCCACGCCTTCGATTTATTAAAGGATGGTGGGCGCTTGGTGTCGATTATGTCACCTTCACCCTTCACACGATCTGATAAGAAGTGCGAAGCCTTCCGTCAATGGTTCGATAACTTAGGCGGTGAGCGTGTTGAGCTTCCAGAAGGTAGCTTTAAGCCTTCGGGGACTAACATTAACACCATCATGGTTATAATTGATAAAAACTAACCCCTCACAGGACTATAACCTTATGAAAATTATTGAAATGATACCCGACGATTTACCAGAATGGGCTATCAAAGCTATGGCAGAAGGTCAGTTATTTACTGTTGCCTTTGAGCGCATAAAGCAACTCGAAGCACAATCAAAGCCTGTCTGCTCAATTTGTCGCGGTTCTGGAATAAATCATGGGGTTCAATGTAACCCAAGTAAAAAACATCCTACAGGCTGGAAGTCTGAAAGATGCGAGTGCCAACCACAGGTTAAAATATAATGAAACTCTCAAGAGTTTGGGCTATGCCTAACAAAAACACGTTTTCCATTAAACCGATTAAGGAACTTATATCCTCCTATATCAATCAGGATGTATGGATTGATCCCTTTGCGCGGGATTCAGTCTTTAACGTCATGTGCGCCCATACAAACGACCTAAACGCCGATACTGATACCACTCACACTATGGAAGCGTTAGAGTTTCTTAAACTCTTCGATAATGCCTCGATAGACGGGGTTTTGTTCGATCCTCCCTACTCACCTAGACAAATCAGCGAATGCTACAAGAATGTCGGTAAAATGGTTCACATGACAGATACTCAGTCGAGCTTCTACACTCTCCGCAAACAGGAAGTTGTTAGAATCCTAAAGCCCGGCGGAATAGCTATCTGTTGTGGGTGGAACTCCGGGGGTATAGGTAAGACTAACGGCTTTGAATTGCTGGAAGTCTTATTAGTCCCTCACGGTGGAGCGCATAACGACACCATCGTAACAGTAGAGGCCAAACTATGAACAATCTCGAAATCTTAAAAGCCTTCATGGATCGCTATGGCCTCACCCATCGCCAGGTTTCAGAAGTCACCGGCTATTCGATAGACTCTGTTTACTCATGGACGTGCCAGAGGCGACCTGTTGAAGATAAGGTGATCAAATCATTAACTAATCTATATGGAGAACTAGAATGATCTATTTATCTTATCTGCTCATTTTCTGCGCTGGTATGGCTACGGCTTTCGTTATAGTCAGTTATCGCCTTAAATCGCCTCAGAATGCCCCAGAAGGGGTGTTTGGCAAGGATTTAAAGCCTGCCGACCTTCCTGAGTTTCTTAAACCTTTTTGGAGTTAATTATGAAAGAAATCGTCGGTGCTAAAATTGGCACTAAAATCACAAATGATCCCAAAATTATTATGAAAGCATTAGACCAAGCCAAAGACATTCAATGGCTGGAACGCGCCCACATGAAACTAATGTCTAGCTGCGATTTAGGCCAACATTGGGACAATATGGCAAACGGTGAAACATTATTCAAAATGACAGACAATGACGAGCTGATAAAATCTAATGACTAATACAGACCGCCTCATACAGATCATGGAAACCTATGGTTTAGGCAATATGGAAGTTGCCGAACTCCTTGAAATCCCCTATACCCTCGCGGGTTTGTGGTTACTGCCTCATGGTAATCCATGTAGGAAAAGACCTACAACCGAAGATATGGATAAGCTGGAATACATGGCTCAGTATAAAACTAGTAAAAAAAGGGATGATTCTCAGGGCTAATAAGAACCATCCCAAGGGGAGGTGAGCTTTTTTACAAGCTCCGAGATGACCAGCTTTTTAGTGCCGGCTTGAAAAATAGTGACTGCCTCAAACAGTCGCGGGAGTTCTTTCTAACCGGCTTTCTCCTCACCAGTATTGGCACGTCTGCCATGTTTTGGCACCGAGGGAGGGATTTTCACCCCCTTTAAGATCGCCTTTCAGTAGAGCTTAACTAGTCGCCTGCTACCTTCCAACTACCTCAGTATATTCTGTAATGAAGGCCGTTGACTACATAATCCAGCCTTCGGGCGTAGTTTTAATTCTGTTCTGTTTCCGATATAAGGATTTTCTTATGTCGGAAACTATATGGTTATTCGATGTAACAATTCTGTTTAACCCCAAAATACTGGCAATCTCTTTTTATCTTCGCCAACATGACCATAATTACATCTTTTCAAGAATCTGATAACGGCTTTTGCATAGCCTCTTTTACCATTAGCTATGCGTTTGGCTTGAATATCAACGCATTGTGTAAATGATTTGACCATTTTATTCAGGGGGCAGTGTGCTTGAATGGGATTTCAACATATAAACTCTTATATTGCAACAACTTTAATCCTTTATAATTCAATATCTTGTGACTCCAATACGAATCTAGCTTCGCAATCCCAGTCAGATAATATATATCTGATATTCTCGTACAAGGGTTTCCAGTAATTGAATCGGTTTGGTTTTATCTTCAAATAGATGGACTTCTGCCGATCATCCAGCTTTATTTTACCTTTACTGCACTGGGGGCAGGGTCTAACCTCGATAAAGCCCGTACCGGCGCACGTAGGACAGTTACAGGGGTCTATGTACTCGTTTACCGCTAAGTAGGATAGATGCCATAAGAACCCGTCTTTGCGGCCTCTACCGCGCTCAGATTCGTCCATTTGGTAGTTCTTGTAGAGCTTGTGTAGCTTGTGGTTGTATAGGTAGTGAGTGATGATCTTTTGATAGTCTCCACCGCATACAATCTGCATGGCAAGGTAGAAGACACCATCATGGACACCAAGTAACATGGCGGCTATTTCTTCAGTAGTCAGGTCGTGAGTCGTGCCTCTTGGCTCAAAGCTGACTGACCTGGGTTGTGTTCTCGCTAAAATCTCCAATGGATGCCCCTCTTGTTATTGTTATATTATAACATTTTAGCCTTTTGTATCTACATCAAAGCACAGCTTCATAAATCTACTTGCTGCCTCGTTGCCAATTTTTATAGCGTCTTCATGTAATAACCCATCATCTACAAGCGGCTCGTTTGCTCTGATAGCGTCATAACACATCATAGCTATATTACAGTGCCAGCTATGGGCATAACTTCCTTGCTCACTTGGATTATCGTCAATCATAGCTTGCTTGATTGTATCAAAAGCCTCTTTTACTTTATCCATCTCTCACCCCTCTTGATTATAGTCTAGTATTCTATTTCTTTATTGCCTTTCTTGAGGCCACGAACTTTATGCTTAGTTTCCTCGATGTTCAGCAATATCATCAAAGCATCTATTTTTCTCCTCATTTCATAGATTTTCTTATCTTGCTCATCCATTCGTGACGGATGAGCCTCGCGCTTTAACTCGCAACCAAGATTAAGGCTAGGATTAAATCTCAAAAGACCTCCTTCATACAGGCTTTTCCTCAATTCTTTATCTTTCATCTCAATACTCCTCTGTTAGATATATTAGCTTTAGCCACTTGGTTATAAATCGTTCTTTTCTGTAGATAAATCGTTTGGCAATGGCTGAGAACTGTTCGTTTTCCTTGGGTCGATTACTCATAATCTGCCTCGATATTTACCCGCCATTACCATCATTGACCGCCTCAAGGTCAGTCCATCCATCTTGTCTTGATAATAACGGATTAGTTTATTCTGGACATGGCTTAATTTTACTCCCTTTTCCTCTGTAACCGTAAAACGGCAATCAGTGTCTTTTATAACCTTGTCAACCTGCTCTTGAGCGTACTTAAATGATTCAGGTGTTCTTATTTGGTTCATGGATTATACTCCTTTATCGGATAACCCTTATACGGCGGTAGTTCTGAAATTGGTTTCTTCTTCTCCTCCGCGTTAAGTTTGTTTTTGTCGTTCAACAAAGCCTTGTATTGGGGTGTTGTTAAATACAAGGAATTTGGCTGGCAGGCAGTGAGAAACCTGTCCATCTAACAGTATATTTTATTAACAGCTTGTGTTCTTTTGTATGCCATCTCATCCTCCTAAATTAATCGTAATCTGCCACGTTCTGACAGGGCGTTGGTCTGGTTTCGTTTAGAAATGGCCTTTTCTACCTCCTCCCTGGATTTACCACTTCTTATCCATCTCCGGTCTATCTCCATGTAAACAAATCCATGAAGGCCTATTTTGTATAAAGTGCTGTGTATTCTTATGGGGGTCATGGTTATTATTTACTCTTCATTCTAGATTCAACTAACAATGTATAATAAAAAGCAACTAATATTACAAACACAGTGCCTAATATGTTGTACCATGTAGGTTGTGTTGTTAAATATATTAACCAATAAAAAATTCCCGCTAATAATAGAGCCATTAGACATAAAAATAAAAGTAACCCACCGACAACTAGTATTGCTTCTTTTAATTCTTCCATCTCATCTCTCCTGATTTAGTCTTTCTTTTAGTGGGGGTTAATATAGTTTGTAGTTGTGATATTTCTTCTTAAATTCCCTATTTCCGATCTCCTTGCATTCGTCCACGTACTCCCAAACATCATCAATTAAATCTTCTTTCCCATACAAATAATCGGAATACATAAGTTGCTCATAGTCTAGGTTCTTGCCAACCGCTATACTTGCAGCCCACAACATTTCTTCTTTTGTCATTTCACTCATATCATCATCCTCATTGTGTTGGGGTTATTTGTAAATAAATAAGTGTCTTTCTACGCACCAATCTCTGAACTCAGTATGTTCATCCCATTGGCTTCTCCATCTATCGTGGTATTCCTGTGCTTCTTCTTCCGTCCTCTCAAAGTGAGCAAGCCAAGGATTATCAGTTACCCAATTATGCCCAGTAAAATAAACGCCACCCACTTTTGAATAAATCAACCATCGTTCTTCTTTATGCTTATCAGCATGGTGTATTTTTACATTATCGCCTAACTTTATAATTTTATTTTCGCCCACAACTAAATCAACGGTATCGCTTGAATGCCCATTAGCGTGTATAATTACATGGATTCCTAAGTCGGTTTTATGTTGAACTTTCACAACAAATTCAGGCGAAACCATAATAGGATTCCCATCTTTATCCTTACTCTCAATCTCCATGCCTAGTAAATCGTACAGTTCTTTCATATCATCCTCATTGTGTATTCTTGTTAGGGGTTTACCCGTAGGGCTTAACCGGTGGTTTCGGTGGATTTAATGGTCTTCCGTTTGTTACAGTGCATAGAAATCCTTTTTCCCAGTGATGAGCCAATTCTGTATCCTTGTCGTAATAAGGATTGTCATCAATTGATTCCCCATTTTTTCTTGCCAATTTTCCTTCACTTTCAACTATTTTTTCCATATTCATCATTTCCTCCAGCCTATATCCCCTATTATTATCTCTGAGGGAGTGGCGTTGTAGTTAGTTATCATGTGGTTTATGTAATCTTTCATATCTTGACTTGATGCCGTCCAGATAGTCCTTTTATCAACCCGCTTAATTTTCCTCGTATGTAGTCTTTGTTCCGTTGTCGCCATTGTTCTACGCTCTCGTCAGGTCTTTTTTTATATTCTCCCAAGGCTTCGTATTTCAGCTTCTTTTGGGGGTCTGGCAGGCAGTTGTGACAGTGAACAAACCGTTCTCCAATCACTTCATTCCCGCATTTACACGACTTTCCCGCGATTCTTTCCTTAATGTCCGATGTGGCCTCGTCAATGAACTCATCATCCCACCTTCCAGCGTTGTACCAAGTGGAGAGATTACACGCTCCTATCACTCGACCATCTGCCTGCTTCTTGAGCTTCCAGAACTTAACCTGCACTCGTATATGGCGTTCCAAGTCTTCAAGGAACGCATCAGTAGGGTTATCCCTGATAATGTAGTTTAAGAAGACCTTACGAGAGTCCGAAGGAGGGGTAAGGGTCTTATCCCATATAGGCCAGAGTCTTTGTTTAACCCAGTCTTCAAGCTCTTTTAGTCGTTCTGGTGATGGTTTTGATTTAGCCATTTCTACCCCTTCTATTTATTTTAGAGTCAATAACCCACTTTCCCCCATGAAGTCCTACTCCACAGCCTATCTCAAGGATAGGTTCAGGTACTTGTTGTTCCCCCTCCCTTTCGGGAAACAGCTCCTTTATGCTGTCATTCGCCTCCGCAGTATGTCGCGGCTTCATGGGACTGGTTGCAGTGGGCGCAGAGCCAGATTTTTAGTATTGTTTTCCTGATAGGCCACCACAAATAGGGTGCTCGAACTCACAGCGTATCGGGCTGCGATATGGGTATTGACAGAGGAGGGATAAGTAGTAAAATGCAACTTATCGGTAGCGTCGTCAAAACTCATACCGTGACGGAGTACAGTAGAAATACTTGCTCCGTCGTTCTTTAGAAGACTATCAGAATCAATCACTGCTTGCAAGCTCAAACTCTTTTATCGCATCTTCGCAGCACATTGGCATACCCAACTCCCATTCTTTGTCATTTGGGTCTTCATTTACTTCCCATGCGTTACCACAATGGCTACATATTTCAGTGGTGTCACATTCAATAGTAGCATCAGTAGCACCGTCTACATGCCTTAGTATGTTAGATCGAACCTTATTCGCATCACGCAAATACATAAGATTCTTTCCGTCTTGATCTTTTGCGCCAAGAAACAAAGGGTCATCAACATAAACTACAACCCTATAATTATCATTAATATTTATTTTCAAAACCCTTCTCCTATGTTATAATGTTCATTGTTAATCTTTCAGTTAATCCGAAATCTCGGAAAGTAATCTTAATCTCTCTTGCTAAACCGCTTTAAGTTAGTCATTAGAATCAAGCCTTTGCTCTATAGCTGGTTCTGACATGGATTTCAAAAGCTCTGAACATACACCACTAGAATATTCCTCGCCAAAATTAGCCAATCCAATCATCATCCAAAATCCAAACCACGCTAAACCTTGTCCGATATGTTTTCCTGCTGCTTCACTCATAATCTCTCTCCTTTCTCTGTTTTCTTCTGGCATTCATCGCAATAATGGATATTACCTTTAATATCTCCTCCCCACCCTTTATGGCTAATCCACTCATTTGGGCTTAAAATAGACCCCCTATTTATAATAAGTAGCTCATTCTCACAACCCAAGTAATCACAGCGTATGCGTATAGTCATAATCTCTCTCCTATAATCTCTAAATGGGTTAATCTTCGCAAGCTCTAGGCCATATCCGTTTATAGCAATCATCACAGACAATATCGCAAATATCAGGGTCAAGGCCATTTTCTGCTGCTTCAGCTCTGGCTTCTTCATCAGACCATTCATACTGAAATACTTGATTACATTCAGCACATTGATATTCATTTTCTTTTAATTCACTCATCCCTCTATCTCCTCTAGCTATCTGATGGGTTAGTGGTTTTATTTGAATGTCTCCAATTCTTCACAATTAAATGCGTCAATAAGTGCAATTACCCAAAACAACCCCAATAGAAGACCCATAGCACCCCAAACCCACTCAGGCGCATCAAGATGGTCAAGAAACAAATACCAAACTATAGAGCCAACAACAGGCAGTCCCACACGTTTATTTTTACTATTGATTACTTTCTTTTTATTCATCTCTCCTCCGGTATCTTAAAATGCCCACAGTGATTGGTTATTTCTTCGTAGCGTTTGATTCTTTCATTGGCCTTTTTTATATCCGCCTGGATTTCCTTCTCAGCCCTCTGTGAGCTCCTTAGTTCCCAGTTCCAAGCCCATAGGAGTATCTTGTATAGTTTAATCATTTGGATGACCTCCATAATTTACAACCACCTATTTGCCAAAGACCACCAGAAATCTGTACTTCTGGCCTCCAATGAACGCATTCTTTAGTTATGCAATTACATTCAAAACCATTATGGAAGTCACTAAAATGTGGACATACTAGCTTTTTGGCCTCTTCTTCTTTCATTTCTCCTCCTCATACGCCTTTACTGCTTTATCGAACCCTTCAAAGTGCTTCTTCATGTTCTTGTGGTATTGCTCTGTAGAGGCTTTGAAGGAGTAGTTTAGATAGATTCCATCGTGCTCGTAAGTTGCTTTATAGAAGACATCATCATTATTGAGCTTCTTTTTGTAGTCTTCAATGTAAATTACTTTATTCATTAGGAGGCTCCGGTAGTGGTTGCCAATGGGTTACGTCATCTATAGGGCTATCTGATATCCATGTTGGCTCACACGGCTCACCACTGCTATCTAAATCAACTAGCCAAGCCACATATTGTAAATTTCCATCAACATTCACTAAAACAGAATCAGAATATCTGCTACCAAGAGCAGCATCTTTAATTATGGGCAAACGATCTTTAACACTTATCCATTCACTCATTTGACCTCCTGAATAGCTTTGATAGCGTTATCAAGTGCAGCTCTCTTTGCTCTGGCGACTGTTGAGCTATCCAAGGTATCAAGAGTTAATGATTTATCAACCGCCTCCACTATCTCAGCCTTAACTCGGGATATGATTTCTTCCGCTAACTCAATACCAATCTGTTCTTTATTGGGACGAACGCCTAATGTAGATATATTTGCTAGTAATCCACTCATGCTTCCACCTCGTTAGGCGACCAATGACAGGTCTTTTGTACCTGTTCCCATGAGGAGAGTTCTTCAGGCGGCTTCTTTTTACGAAGATATTTTTCTGTGGCAAAACAATCGTTACTTAGTTGATAATAAATACGATTAGGTACTGCGCCATAGTATTCCTTCGGCACATTTTTTCCGAGCGCGATACCTAAGATTTCAACTTCCTCATTATTCTTAATATCTATCACTATTTCTCCTACCTTAAACTCACTCATTATCCTCTCCTATATGGGGTTATTTGGCCTCACGGATTAGTTTTGAGATTAGCTGCCTCATATTGAGATCGTGCTTGCGGGTCAGCTTCTCTGCCTTTCTTTTGATGCTTGGCGCGACTTCTATATAGATCACTTCTTTCTTCATAATTAATTTCCTATCTAGGGTTGACATAGGTAGATTATAGGCTCATACTATCCCCAGTGTCAAGAAATCATTTAACCGAGGAGATCAAAGTTATTAAAGGTGCAGCGGTGTGGAAGCCAGATCGTAGTACGTGGGGAAGCGCCCATAGATTGAGACACACATGCTGAGGAAGTAACTTGACAAGGACGCTCCCAGCGGGGGGTAGTCGGCGAGGTAGGTAATCAGCAGTAGGCATTGAGGAACGCGCAGCGAAAGAAGCTGAAACAGGTGATGCCCACAGAAGACCTAGCCAGAGTAGCGACTGGCCTGCACCTTTAATAGCTTTAATTAATTAACCGAGAGGGCGAGAGAGATGAGAGCTAAAGTCAAAAGAATGAAAAATCAGTATATAAAGAAGCCCAATCCTGCCGGAACTAAGATGAAGAATTTGGCAAGAAAAGGATTATTAGGGATAGCTAATAAAGGCGGGATTGTTGGAGAATATTTCCGCAATCTGCGAACAGCTAAGAATCTTGAAAAACTACGTGCCTAACCGATTAACCCAAAAGAGGAACTAGAGATGGACTTTCATAAAGAAATGGGGCGGGTACTAAACGCTTACAGAGCAGGTGAGGGAATGAAACCTTTGAACCTTAACGAGATAATAATGGGTGGCGATATGAGCGATACAGACGATCTGCGGGAAATCTGGATAAAGAACTACATTGACAGTTGTTGGGAGTCTGAGGGAGATTTTAACGAAGCCTTCTGTGAAACCAATGCCCCAGCCTTTATGAAGATGGTCTCCGTTGCTATGAAGACCCAAAGAAAGAGTGATTACGCCTTAGTGGGTAAAACCTTGATCTTGAGAATGGGGGAGTATTTCAAAGACTGCGCTGAAAAGAACACAGGTGAGCCCAGCATTGAAGACACTTTAATAGACACAAGGGGGCTGGAATGAGAGTTTTAAACAATAAGTTTTCAGGAGGTGAGTGATGATATTTTTAATAATCATATCTTTATTGATATTGGCATTTGCAATCTGTTTAATAAGAGGAGATATAGATAATGCTGCCGGTTGGTTTATGGCTATTTTTATAGCTTCGATAATTCCACTTTTTAGTTATGGATTCCACGCTCAAGATTTAGGAACTATTAGAGCACAGGATAATGTAATTATTGTTTATGAGCAGCGTGTTGATATTTTGCAGAAAACATTAAAAACGATAACCACAAGCAACAAAACAATATTGAATCACGACAAACCAATAACATCGGTTGTAGATAATCTTTCTAAAGCGGTCAAGGAATTAGCAGAAGCAAAAGCTGAAAAGGCTGAGGCAAAAGTAAGCATTGCACAAAGAAAAGCTGGATGGATGAGCTTTATTGTTCTATTAGCAGGAGAAGAGTGATGACCACAAAAGACCACATCATTAAACTAGAAGAAGCAGGCCAGATTATTGAAGAACCTACTTATCCCCCTGGTCTCAATGCTTACCCTATCGACGGGGATGAATGGTTAGAAAGACAGCAAAAAGATGATCTTAATTATCAGATGGAGAACGAAGATGCCAATATCAATCCATAACAAAGAATACCATACAGTCGCCGAGCGGGTTGCCAAGTTACGGGAAACCGAGGGTCTGACTATCGAAACCCAGCTTATCTCCCATGAAGGTGAAAAGGTCATTATGAAAGCCCTCATAATGGAGGGTGAGAAACTGATTGCTACGGGTTATGCAGAAGAGGTTAGAGGGTCTACCAATATCAATAAGACCTCAGCTCTGGAGAACTGTGAAACATCGGCTGTAGGACGCGCTCTGGCCTTCTACGGGCTTGCTGGCACTGAGATAGCCTCAGCAGACGAAGTAGCCAATGCTATTGCCCAGCAGAGCGAGAAAGCCCTCTACGAGCGATTCTCAGCCCACATGGAAGCCGTTATCAAATGTTGGGATAGTATCGCGGCAATCAAGGAACATATCGCCACTGAAGCCTTTGAGAAGGCTGCCGAGGCGTGGGATGAGCTATCAAAGGAGGAGATGAAGACCTTGTGGCTTGCACCAACTAAGGGCGGAGTCTTTACGACCAAAGAACGAGATGTAATTAAATCAGATGAATTTGCAAACTTTAGGAGAAACAAATGAGCGGTGTTAATAAAGTAATCATAGTAGGTAATTGTGGCAAAGACCCTGAAACAAGGTATTTACCCAGTGGCGGAGCTGTCACCAATATCTCCATAGCAACTTCGGAGAGCTGGAAGGACAAGCAGACCGGCGAGAAGAAAGAGGCGACAGAGTGGCACAATATTGTCTTCTTTGGGAAGGTAGCTGAAATCGCGGCTGAATACTTGAAGAAAGGCTCTAAGGTCTATGTTGAAGGTAAGTTAAAGACTGACAAATACGACAAGGAAGGCGTAACCCATTACTCAACCAAGATCATTGCCAATCAGATGCAGATGTTGGGTGGAACGGAAAGCCAAAAAGAACCGCAACCGGCCAGACCACAGCAATCTTCTATGGCTGACGATGGTTTTGATGATGAGCTGCCACAACATTTTTAGGAGGACTTATGAAAGACTTTAAACACTATGTATCATTAATGATCCTACTTATGCTTATAGTCTGGATATTCTTTGGGTGTTCCAATAAGCCTGCTCCTTGGGTTAAGCAGGAGATAGTCATTCCTCCACCGGTAGGAGATTGCACTTACGACCACAGAACAGAAGAAACAGTCTGTGGGAATACGATTAGATTTTAGGAGAATGAGATGAGTGAATTAATATTTGAGAAATTTCCAAGCATTTCAAGATTGAAAAGAGGTTGTTTTAT
>Ga0224506_10002448_pt1 | contig 12613 bp, 14 predicted proteins | sample SF_Jan12_sed_USG_2_FD_169108 | JGI IMG/M metagenome (GOLD analysis project Ga0224506, IMG submission 169108) | Sediment microbial communities from San Francisco Bay, California, United States - SF_Jan12_sed_USGS_8_1 | ecosystem: Environmental > Aquatic > Marine > Sediment | place: USA...
GCTTTTGTCACAGCTTGTCTGGGCGGAGAACTGGAAGTTCCAACACTGGAAGGAAAGGTTAAATTAAAAGTTCCTGAAGAAACCCAAACCGGGAGAATGTTCCGTTTACGTGGCAAAGGTATTACGCCAATGAGAGGCGGTCAAAAAGGCGATCTGCTTTGTCGGGTTGTCGTTGAGACCCCTGTGAATTTGAACAAGGAACAAAAGAAAATGTTGCAGGATTTCGAAACCTACCTTTCTGGCAGTAAAAAACAACACTCCCCCAAATCAACCAGTTGGTGGGAAAACGTTAAAAAATTTCTTGGTTAGCGTCATCGAAAGGTTAATTCAACGGAATTATTGCCATTGGATTTTGCACGATAAAGTGCATCAGCTGCTCGTTTAATGATATTTAGACTGTTATCGCCGGAAATAAAATAGGTTACACCAAAGCTGGAAGTAATCGATTTATCCCCAAAAAAAGCGCTTATTTCTATTCTTTTTCTCAACAGTTCGGCAATTTCTTTGGTGGTATTGGATTGCGTGTCCGGAATCAACAAAATAAATTCATCGTCCGACCAACGGGCAACTATGTCAGATTTTCTCACTGAGTGAGAAATTAAAGTCGCAAAAAAAAGAAGGAACTGATTTTTTTCATTGGCAGACAAGGTTTTACTAAGATGTTCAAATTGATCAATTGCACAGAGAATAACTGAAAGACCGGACTGTTTTGTCGATTCAACTTCAATAGCGTATTTTAATATTTCCTTGAACTTGTGTTTATTAAATAGCAGAGTTACCGGATCGATATTCGTTAATTTTTTTAAATCACTGGTATAAGATTTGGTTTTGGATGCTTTTTTAATATCAAGATTATCCGAATCTTTTACAAAAATCTCTTTTTGATAATTTTTAATTTGACTGGAAAGTGCCTGATTTTGAGCTAATAACCTTTTGATAATAAAGGCTAAAACAAAAATTATAATCACTACAATGATGCGCGTTAAGAGAGAACCAAAATCAGGAAAAAAAAGATTGTCCACAAAAGAAAGGTTTTTGTGAAATATAAAATAAGAGATTGTTGAATCTACCAACCAAAAAAGCAGCGAAGTTAACAAGGCGACAAGAAAAAAATCGCGGGTCAACTTGCTGTTTTGTCGATTGTTATTCATTTGTTAACTTTATAGCCGCTTTTGCTTTTAGCTGGCGATTGTAAGGGATTAAAAGAAAAAATGTTAGAAAAAATAAGAATTAACAGTGCCCTTTTAATCTCATGCTGAGAAGGTAAGTGCTGTATCAGCCAAAACTTGTAGCTAACTATTTGAAAAACATTGTTTTTCTTTGTAAAGAAAAAAATCAAAAATTTATGAGAAAAATATTTGCACCAAATAGTGCTTTTGGAAATCTTTATCAATATCAAGGTTGATTATTTAAAAGGTTTAAGCGATATTGTCACTAATTTGAATTTCAATAATAAAGACCGTTATGCCACATTTATCAGATGCGCTTATCACTGAAAAAAGATCGCTTGATCAGATCCCTCATGCACCCAAAAGAAGTGAGCCTGTCGGGTTTTTGCTAAGGTTATCAAAGGCACTTCATACTTATGGGTTGCCAGCCTATGAATTGGAAAATACCATGAATGGCTGTGCTGAAGCACTAGGTTATGGCATTCAGTGTATGTCGCTTCCAACATCTATCAGCATGACCTTTTTACCACCGGACGGCGTGGCACAAACTTATCTTATCAGAGTTGCACCAGGGGAAGTAAATCTGGAAAAGTTAAAAAACACAACTGCAATTGCTCAAAAGGTAATTGACGGTAGTTTAACGGTAGAAAAAGGAGCTGAGGAGTTAAAAGAGATATCCAGAAATGAATCGATATATTCCAATTGGATAATTACGCTGGCACCTGCTTTTGTATCCGGTGCAATTGCCAGAATTTTTTCAGGTCATATTTACGATATTATCATCGCTATGATGATCGGTGCTGTGGTAGGCTTTCTTGTTGTTGCTTCTCGCTCACGTCCATTGCTGGATCATTTACTACCTTCCATTTGCGCGTTTATGGCATCGTTGATGGCTATTATTATGTCTCAATGGGTTGCTGAGCCCGTAACGGTCTCTATCACAATTATTTCAGGTCTTATTGTTCTGTTTCCAGGATTATCCCTAACTATCGCCATGGCAGAATTGGCTACTCAGAATATGGTGTCTGGTACTGCAAGATTAACTGGAGCGGCAACAGTATTTATTCAATTGGCTTTTGGTACTGCACTAGGATTTGAGGTTGGCAAGTTAATGAACTATGAAATGGTATCTATTGCGGTTCAGACAGTTCCTTTGTGGAGTGTCTGGTTTGCTGCAGCTATTGCATCAGTTGCATTGGTTCCTTTGTTTGAAGCAAGATTTAGAGATGTTGGATGGTTTTTGTTATCTTCTCAAATAGCCTTTACTACAGTCTTTTTTGCCAGTAAATACATGGGGGCTTCGCTTGGCGCTTTTTGTGGCGCTATTGCCGTTGGTTTGCTGGCAAAACTGGTCAGCCGATTCTTCTCTGTACCTGGTGCGATGATCATCATGCCCGGATTTATTATTCTGGTACCTGGTTCAGTCGGTTACAGAAGCATAATGGCTCTGGTTGAAAAAGATATTGTTGGTGGTTTGGAAACGGCCTTCAATGTGGCGGTGATCGGTATTTCTCTGGTTGCCGGATTTTTGATTTCTTCTATGTTACCCTTGCCAAAAGACAGAGCAAGAGATCAGTATTAGATTTTTAAATGACTGAGTAAAAGCTGTTGGGTAAAAGCTGCTCTTAGGTAAAAACCTCTGGGCAGGGTTTTGGTCTGCTTGCCTTTGCTATCTATTGTATTGGTTGTAGCTTTTGCATTTGCTGCTTTTGGTCTGATCTGCAATATCTGACCCATGCGAGCTGTGATCTGATCGACACGACCCAAACTGACCAAATCCATAACAGCTTCCCAATCCCGTTGTAGCATTTGCATTTGATGATTATCAGGATTCCAGTAAAAGGGAGTTGCTATTATTGATTTTGATAAATCTGGGTTTTGAACAATCGGCACCCACAAAACAGCCTTAAGTTTTTGGTAAACCACACTATCTTGCCACAATAACATTTCATTATTGATTAATGGCAAAGTGCAAACAAAGGTAGATTCCTGAACCTTGCCAGATTGATCAATAGGTAATGTTTTAAGTTCTACACCTAAACTTGAAAAGTCCGGCTGCGACAGATTGCCACCATCAGCGCCCAGAAACTGCTCCAGTAATTGACCTTGCCAGCCTTTTTGCGTTTTTAAATTGTCAGGTATTGGCAATTCAAGAAAGCGTGCAACATCGGCAATGGTTTTGCCGGCCAGTTGACCAGATCGTTGCAAAAGTGCAGATAAAGTTTGAGGTTTAGATGGAAGCATTAGGAGATATTTATTTTCATAAGATTGTTATTTTGTCTATTTTAGCAAAACTAAAAAAGAAATTTGCCCAAAAGTTAAAACTATGTTTGAATTGTATCATTAAAAATTTAGATGGTATTTAATCGTGATTGACTCAGAGGGGTTTCGAGCCAATATCGGTATAATTATTTGTAACGATTATGGCAACCTGCTCTGGACACGACGCATCGGACAAAATTCCTGGCAATTTCCACAAGGTGGAGTGGATGCCGGAGAGACACCTGAACAGGCTTTGTTCAGGGAGCTGAAAGAAGAAACAGGTCTGGAAAGGCAAGACGTTAAAATATTGGGCTCGACCAAAAGTTGGCTAAAGTATCGTTTGCCTACTCGATATATCAGACAAGATAGCTATCCTGTGTGCGTTGGACAGAAGCAGAAGTGGTATTTGTTAAGATTAACTGGAAAAGAATCCAGAATTGATTTTAATGTAACCAAGCATCCTGAATTTGACCACTATATGTGGGTTAACTACTGGTATCCGGTCAGGCAGGTCATTTCTTTTAAGCAAACAGTTTATCGGCAAGCATTGGCTGAGCTGTTGCCTTTTATGACTGAATTTCAGTTCAGACAAAAAAAGAAAAAATCAAGACGTCATTTCAGACGAAACAAGCCGGGATAATTTTGGGATAGAAATTCTAATTCTGCTCGAAGCCTAAAAATTATCAGACAAATTAGCAAAAGGGTATTGATTTGGATCTTTGGTTGATCTTTTCACTTTCTGGCGCAATAGCCGGTTTTCTGGCTGGTTTGTTGGGCATTGGTGGCGGTTTTATAGTTGTTCCTGTTTTGCTTTTTGCACTACCACTTGCAGGAATACAGCAGCAATATATTGCTCACATGGCTGTTGGCACATCTTTGCTCTGTATTTGTGTTACTTCAATTTCATCTTCTTTTTCACATCACAAACGTCAAGCTGTTGATTGGACTTTATTCTGGCTAATTTCACCTGGTTTGATTATTGGAGCGATAACAGGTTCGGTATTAGCTGGCTATTTATCGGGGTTTTGGTTGGTCATGTTTTTTGTTATTGGCGCATTTTTAACAGCAATCTACCTGCTTTTCGATTATCAACCTGCACCACATCAATCATCAAAATCTGCTGTTTTTGTCAGTTACGGTGGTTTTACCGGATTGGTTTCAGCTTTGATTGGTATAGGCGGTGGCTCGGTTTTGGTTCCTTTCCTGGTTTATCAGGGCAAGCAGATGGTGAAGGCTGTCGGCACAGCTGCCGCTTGTGGTTTTCCTATCGCCCTTTTTAGTGCAGCTGGTTATGCCGTTGCCGGTTGGAAACAAACAGGAGATATGGCATATTCGACAGGATATTTATATTGGCCTGCTTTTTTGGGTATCGTGGTTTTCTCCATGTTAACAGCACCGCTTGGCGCAAAATTAGCCCACTGGCTTCCTGAAAAAAAGTTGAAGCAAATATTTGCCATTTTTTTATTGTTCACTGGAAGCCAAATTCTGTATAGTTACTGGCAATAAAATTCAATAGCAAAAAGGCTATTTTAATTCATAAAATTTAAAGGTTTGTTTTTATGGAATTACCTGTTTTCGATCCGGTTATTTTTAAAATTTGGGGTCCCATTGCAATAAACTGGTATGGCTTAATGTATCTGCTCGGTTTTGTTGGTGCCTGGTATATGGGCAGATCACGATGTCGTCAGCCTGGTAGCGCATTCACCGAAGAACAAATGAGTGATTTTCTGTTTTACGCATTTCTCGGCGTTGTTTTAGGTGGCCGCATTGGCTATGTTTTCTTCTATCAATTTGATCGGTTTTTGGCAGAGCCCGCTTATCTCATTCGTATTTGGGAAGGCGGCATGTCTTTTCATGGTGGCTTTTTAGGGGTTGCCGCATCCTGTTGGTACTATGGCCGAATGACTGGAAAAGGATTTTTCACAGTAGCAGATTTTTTTGTGCCAATGGTGCCAATCGGCTTGTTTACTGGCCGAGTCGGTAATTTTATAAATGGCGAGCTTTGGGGAAGAGTAACCGATTTGCAATCAACGCCATGGGCAATGATTTTTCCATCGGATCCACTAAGAGCGCTGCGCCATCCATCCATGCTGTACGAAGCCTTTTTTGAAGGTATCGTTCTGTTTATTATGTTGTATTTTTTCAGTAAAAAACCGAAACCGGCAATGGCTGTTAGCGCACTGTTTTTAATCGGCTATGGCAGTTTTAGATTTTTTATTGAATATTTTAGAGAACCTGATGCGCATTTAAAAGAGATGGCAGAATTCCTGTCAATGGGACAAGTTTTATCTTTACCTATGATATTGGTGGGTATTGCGATGATGGTATTAGCTTATAGAAATGATATAAAAAAGTAGGCCAGATTAGGAGAGCAAACAATGAAACAATATCTCGATTTGTGCAGACGTATTGTTGAACAGGGACACTGGATTGAGAATGAAAGAACGGGTAAACGTTGTTTAACGGTCATCAATGCTGATCTGGAATATCAGGTTGGAGAAAATCAGTTCCCGCTAATCACCACTCGTAAAAGTTACTGGAAAGCAGCAATTGCAGAAATTATCGGATATATCAGAGGTTATGATAATGCTGCCGATTTTCGCAAATTGGGCACCAAAACCTGGGATGCTAATGCCAATTTAAATGAAGTCTGGCTCAATAATCCATATCGTAAAGGTGAGGATGATATGGGGCGAGTTTATGGTGTTCAAGGGAGAGACTGGAAAACGCCTGAAGGTAAAAGCATCGATCAGTTAACCAAAATTGTCGAAAATCTGAAAAGTGGTAATGATGACCGCGGTGAAATTCTGACTTTTTATAATCCTGGTGAATTTCATATGGGATGTTTGCGGCCATGTATGCATACCCACAATTTTTCATTGTTGGGCGACACGCTTTATTTGACCAGTTATCAGCGATCCTGTGACGTGCCGTTAGGTTTGAATTTTAATCAGATACAGGTCTTCGTATTTTTAGCACTTATGGCACAAATTACCGGAAATAAAGCTGGTATCGCCTACCACAAGATAGTAAATGCTCACATTTATGAAGACCAACTAGAATTAATGCGTGATGTTCAACTCAAAAGAGAGCCGTTTGATCCTCCAAAATTGAACATCAATCCGGATATCAAAACGCTTAAAGATCTGGAAACATGGGTAACCATGGATGACTTTGAAGTGGTCGGATACCAACATCATGAGCCCATTCAATATCCTTTTTCCGTGTAGAGAGGTAAGCAAAGCATGAGCAAGCCAACTATCTCACTTGTTTGCGCTATGGCCAAAAACCGTGTGATTGGCAAAGACAATCAGATGCCCTGGCATTTGCCTGCAGATTTGCAACATTTTAAAAAAGTGACCATGGGCAAGCCGATCATTATGGGTAGAAAAACCTATGAGTCGATTGGTAGACCTTTGCCGGGCAGGCAAAATATTGTGGTCAGTCGTAATGCTGATCTCACTATCGAAGGTTGTGATACAGCCACTTCTTTTGAAGAAGCTCTGGCATTAGTTGAATCACACGATGAAGTGATGGTGATTGGTGGCGGTTTGCTTTATCAACAAACTTTACCTTTTGCCAATAAACTTCATTTGACCTTTATTGATCTTGAAGTTGATGGCGACACCCAATTTCCTGATTTTGAAAGCCTGTCACTGACAGAAGTCGCAAGAGAATCTCATCAACCCGATGAAAAAAATCCCTATTCCTATGAGTTTGTTGATTTTCTGGTTGATTGATAATTTTAGGATTTACAACCGATGAAAAAAATTTTCGCATTATCTTTAATATTGGCATTCTTGCATTTTCCAATTCTGGCAAGCGAAGAAACTGTCATCTATCTCGTTCGACATGCTGAAAAAGTTCAGGATGGCACAAAAGATCCGACTTTATCTGAGCAAGGCGTAGCGCGGTCAAAAAAACTGGCTGAATTGCTCAAGGATAAAAATATTAGGGTAATCTATTCAACCGATTTTAAACGGACCCGATTGACGGCCAAACCCTTGGCAGATCGATTGGGAATTGAAATTAAGTTGTATGATTATAAAAAACTGTCTGAATTAGCTAACACTCTTAAAAATTCCAAACAGAATATTTTGGTGGTTGGCCACAGTAATACGACGCCAGAATTGGTTGAGTTAATAAGCGGGAAGGTAGTCGAACCCATTAAAGAAATTGAGTATAGTAAGTTATTTACCATAAAGCTTCTGGTTGAAGACTATATTGTTGGAACAGATATGTATTAAGTGTTAGGGGTATTTTCAATTAATCATCCAATTGGACCTACTCCTCCAGCCAAGAGCACTAGTATTACAAGACCGAGATAAGGATATGTAATTGTTTTCAATAACGAAAACTCTTCCCTTTCTAATATTTTAATATCACTCAGAGAAACCTCGTTACCTTCGCCTTTAACAGAATCCGTATTAATTGACTCAACTTCAAACTCATATTCTTGACCATCTTGAGTTTCAATGTAGATATTATCACCAGGAAGAATATTGGCTAATATTTCTTGAGAGTGATTTTCAGGTGAAAAATCTACAGTTTGTAAAGAGCTACAAGCTGTCAGTGAGGTGCAAATCAGGATTAAGAGAAACTTCTTCATAACAACCTCCATTGTTTGAATTAGTCTACATCTTGAAAAAGATTAAATATTAAATGATTATTTGTCCTTCAACTCATTTAATATGGTATTTTCATCCAGCCAGCCATACCAAAGCTTTAATTTATTAACCAGCTCATCCAAACCAATTTTACTCGTTGCTGAAAAAAATTGACAACTAATTTCAGATGAAATTCGATTTAGCTGATTTTTAACATTTAAAAGCGCACTTTTCCGAGCTCCAGACTTTAATTTATCCGCTTTACTAAGAACCACGTGAGTAGGTAATTGTGCAGCCGTGGCCCAGGAAAGCATTTGCTTGTCTGTTTCTTTAAGTGGATGGCGAATATCCATAAAGATGATTAACCCCTGAAGGCATTTTCTTTCCTGGAGATATTCACTTAATGTTTTTTGCCATTGGTCTTTTACATTTTTGGCCACTTTGGCAAAACCATAACCTGGAAGATCGACTAGTCTTGAATCGTCATCAAGCCAGAACAAATTGATAAGCTGGGTTCTACCTGGTGTTTTACTGGTTTTAGCCAGGCTCTTTTGCTGTGTAATGGTGTTTAAAGCTGTTGATTTGCCAGCATTGGATCGCCCGGCCAAAGCTACTTCTACTCCCTGATCTTCAGGAAGTTGTACAATTTTTGCTGCGCCCATTAAATATCGCGCAGATTGAAAAGGATTGTTGGTACTATTCGTCATGAGTGGTGGCTTTTTTTATCGGCATTGCCTATAATTCAGACATTCCGTTTAACGGCATTTAAATGCCAAAATGTTAATTCCAGACTGACTATTGTAGGGGAAAAAGCATTCAAGGTAAAAGGCCGTTGCAACAATCTTCAATTTTGATTTAAATTAAGGTGTTTAAGAATGAAAAAAATATTTGGCGTATTATGCCTGATTGTATTCGCGACTGGTGCAAATGCCGGAGATGCGGCCAAGGGTCAAAGTGCAGCAGCGATTTGTTCGGCTTGTCACGGTGGTGATGGTAATGCTGTGTTGCCTGGAGCGCCAAGTTTGGCTGGACAGAGTGAAAAATATTTAATCAAACAGATTAATGATTACAAGTCTGGTGTCAGAGTAAACAATCAGATGCAGCCAATGGTCGCTAACCTGAGTGATGAAGACACGGCTAATATCGCAGCTTTTTACGCAGGTCAAAAAATTCAACATATGGCAGTAGCGGACGAATATATTGAAGCAGGAAACAGTTTGTATATGAATGGTGATGCAGACAGAGGCATTGCAGCTTGTACAGCCTGTCATGGTGTTAATGGTAATGGAATGGCTGCTGCCGGTTTCCCCGCATTAGGTGGACAAAAAGCCGACTACACTAAAGCTCAACTGGAAGCCTTCAGAAGTGGCGCCAGAAGCAACGATGAAAATAATGTTATGAGAGATATCGTTGCCAAAATGAGCGATGAGCAAATTAAAGTTTTATCTAATTATCTGGTTGGTTTACATTAAAACTTAATATTGATATCGATCACGATATCAAAAAGATAAACCTTATAATATAAAATCAGGCGGCGCTCTATAGTCGCCTTTTTTATTCGAGACTAGCTGTTTTTTAAGACATAATGTTTTGGGAACTTTTATTTCGGAATTAATGATGAAAAAAATAAATATTTATCTTTCTCTAGTATTTTTGGTGTTGATACATAGTAGTAGTTTATTGGCGCAAAATAATCCTGAATTTATTGCCGGCATAGATTATCGTGTAATCGAATCTGAACAGCAGGAAGGAGCCGATGAAGTTGCGACGGCATTACCTGCCCAAAAAACCAAACTGGAATTTTTCTACTGGTATGGTTGCAAACCTTGCTTTCAGGTAGAGCAAGAGCTGACATCTTTTTTGCAACAAAGACCGGATATTCAAATCGATTACATTCCATTAGTAGTAAGAATTGATTGGCGTCCTCAAGCCTATATTGATCCTATATTAGCTCAACTTCCCGAAGCTCTTAAAGCGCCAGATAGAGCCGAAATTTATCAGTTGTGTTTGCAAGATTGTGAGATTTTTTCACAATACGAAAAAATCATCGCCTGGTTGGCCACAAAATACAAAACTGAGGAAGCGTTAACATTTAAAGAGGAATTGATTTGGCAAAGTGAAAAAAACGCACGATTAAGAGCCGAAAAATTTTCAATTTCTCAAGTTCCTACTATCCTTATTAATGAGAAATATCTTATCGATGCTGATTCTGCAAAAAGCAAAGAAAGGTTTATAGAAATACTGGATTTCATAATCACTCTAGATTAAAAACAATCATGGAAAAAGCGCTTTACGAGGAAAATAACGACGCTCAAATTGAATTAAAACGCTGTATCTCAAGATTGAGTTATGTTGGAATGGGTCTGTCCAAAGATTTGGACGGTGCGCTTAATGATTTGCGAAAATCGATCAAAAGTGATGAAAACGAAAATGTAATCAAGTCAAAAATTGACAAAATAGGCAAAGTTCTCCTTACCCTTGAAGACAAAAAGCAAAACAGCAGAATAGAAAAAGTGATTGAAGAAGTCGATATTCTCGGCTTACTGATAAAAAATGATTTACCCCCCAAACTTAAATCAGAGTTAAAAAGAGAAAAACGCTCGCAAGATTCCGAAGATATTGCCGTGATGATTAATGGGGTTGTAAATGCGATTAATCGGTTTCTAGATGAAAGTCAAAATCCTCAAGCCAGCAAGCCAGGCTTCTTTGCCAGATTGTTTGGTGGGAAAAGCGAGAATACAGAAACAACCGTTAATCAACCACAAGGTGTTTTGGTTCCTGATGCTTTAAAAGACTCTCTAAAACAACTGGTTGAGAGACTGATGGTAATGGATGCCAATGCAGATGTTACTGTCAAGTTAACAGAAAGAGTGTATGACTTATCAACTGTAGATGAATTACCTTATATTCTTGAATTAATTACCGGCGCATTTGTGGAATTTGCGGGTAAAGAGCAGGTTCAATTTGAATCCTTTCTAAAGTCTTTAAATAACCGGATTGATAGTCTGGCAAAATTTATCAACAAGACACAAATACATAACAAAAAAAATAACAAGGAAACCGCTGAATTTGATGCTAACCTGAAGGGAAGTGTATCCGATCTTCAACACAGTATTGGCCTATCTGATGATCTTGAAGAAGTTAAACAGGCCGTAAACTCGCGATTGGAGTCAATGGTTACGCAATTAGAAACCTATGTCGCTTCGCAAAAGGAAAGAAATAGTGAGTTAACCAACGATATTGATATCTTGCAGGATCAGCTTCGCGCTACCAAGGATGAAACTGTAAGATTAAAAGATGAGCTTGCTGCACAGAAAATGCGAGCGCAGACAGATCAACTAACGCAATTACCCAACCGCTATTCCTATAACGAAAGATTAACACAGGAGTATAATCGATGGAGAAGATATCGAAGTCCTTTAAGTCTGGTGGTGGGAGATATAGATTTTTTCAAGCAGATTAATGATACTCACGGTCACGAAGCTGGCGACAAGGTTTTAAGGCAGGTTGCATCATATCTTCAGTCACAACTAAGAGAAAGTGACTTTATTGCCAGATTTGGTGGAGAAGAGTTTATTATCCTGTTACCGGAAACCAATATGCTGGATGCAACCAAAGCAGTAAACAAAATCAGGTTGGGTGTTAAAAATTTAAAAATAAGACATGAATCCCATGTCATACAGTTAGCTATGTCTTTTGGGGTTTCCGAGTTTGAAAATAATGATACGCCCAAGGCTGTTTTTGAAAAAGCAGACAAGGCGCTTTATCGAGCCAAAGACAAAGGGCGAGATCAGGTCTGTTGTCAGAGAAACTAATCCATGATTGACCACAATTTATCGGTTGAAGAGCAATTCCAGCAGTTTGCCGATCTCGAAAATACTTTTAACAAGATTGCCGCAAAACAACTTTTCGAAACACAAACAGATGTCCGGGAATTAAGCGACGAAATTGAAGATTTTTTGCAGCCGGTTTTATGGGATTCTCTTGCAGGTGGTTGTTATTACACCGAACAGGACAAAATTATTTTCTCGACTTCCTACAATCTTCTTTTGTCGCAATTTTTTTTGATGGCTGGCAAAACACTTTTCAATGGAAAATATAATTATCTTGGTCGTCAGGTGATTGAGAGAATACAGGCTTGTAATCGCGAGCTGGATCAGCCTTTAAAAGATCAATGTAGTTTCAAGTTATCAGCCGTTCCATTTGTCTTTTCTCCTTCCGAATTAAAAGATAATTTAACCGAGGAAGAAAACCGGATTTTTAGCAATCTCATTGCCAGAGGATTGTATAAAGATTCATTATTGCTATGGGCCAATTATAAAAACTCATTAAAAATTGCTGCAAGTTTAAGTGAAATGGAAGAAAAACAGGCGCAAATTCTGGAACATTCAATGAGAGAGAAGTTGCTCAGGCTGGCTGACAACAAATATCACCGCGTATTTTTCAGGCAATCACATAACTGGAATTTAAATGCCAGATTTTTGTCCTTGCTGGTTTTTGCATACATCTGGAATCAGGGTAAAGATTATTTGCCATTAATAGAAAAGTATCAGCAAACTTTAATGGCATTGTTAT
>Ga0224506_10002449_pt1 | contig 12609 bp, 9 predicted proteins | sample SF_Jan12_sed_USG_2_FD_169108 | JGI IMG/M metagenome (GOLD analysis project Ga0224506, IMG submission 169108) | Sediment microbial communities from San Francisco Bay, California, United States - SF_Jan12_sed_USGS_8_1 | ecosystem: Environmental > Aquatic > Marine > Sediment | place: USA...
ATAATTACCAGAAATTCCTCGATTTGTGGAGGGACGCTGACGCAGGCATTCCTGAAGTCGAAGATGCCAGACGGGGGCTTGCCACCCTCCGATAATGGGATCAGGCTATCATAACTTTCATAATTTGCTTTTTTCCTCCTGAATTGATATTCTTTTGCCGATGGCCGCAAGGGGAGAATCAGCATGAAATGTCCCAAATGCCAGGCTGAAAATCCAGAGACCGCACGTTTTTGTAACAATTGTGCGACATCCCTCCCCCCTACTGAATCCAGTCGGGAACCAGACCTTACATCTAGGGCCTCTCCTCCAGAGGATATCTCCGCACCCACAAAAACTATAGAAGCTCCAAAGCAAGAATTGACTACTGGGTCAACATTTGCAGGAAGGTACCAGATTATCGAAGAGCTGGGTCGAGGCGGGATGGGTCGAGTCTACAGAGTTATGGATAAGAAGCTGAACGAAGAGGTAGCCCTCAAGCTCATAAAACCGGATATTGCATCGGATAAAAAGACAGTGGAGCGATTCAGCAACGAACTGAGAATGGCTCGAAAGATCGTCCACAAGAATATTGCTCGCATGTTTGACCTGAATGAAGAGAGGGGCACACATTATTTCACCATGGAATACGTGAGGGGAGAAGACCTGAAGCGATTGATCCGGAAGATGGGGCGTTTGAGTGCAGGCCAGGCCATATCCATAGCCAACCAGGTATGCGATGGATTAGCCGAAGCCCACAAGCTTGGAGTCATCCATCGTGATCTCAAGCCTCAGAACATCATGGTGGACGAGGATGGCAACTCGAGGATCATGGATTTTGGGATAGCACGTTCATTAGAGGGAAAAGGAATTACCGGTGCAGGTGTCATGATCGGCACTCCTGATTACATGAGCCCCGAACAGGTTGAGGGCAAAGAAACAGACCAGCGCTCGGATATCTATTCGCTTGGCATTATCCTCTACGAAATGGTCACAGGACAGATTCCCTTTGAAGGCGACTCTCCTTTCTCAATCGGCATAAAGCATAAAAGCGAAACGCCCAGAAATCCCAAGGAGCTTAATTCCCAGTTGCCAGACGACTTAACCAGGGTGATTCTTCGCTGTCTGGAAAAAGACAAAGAGAACAGATACCAGAGTGCAGGGGAAGTACGCTCTGAGCTTATCAATATAGAGAAAGGCATCCCCACGACAGATCGAATAATCCCCGAAAGAAAACCTATCACTTCCCGAGAGATAACCGTTCAATTCACGATGAAGAAATACCTAGTTCCTGTACTGATTGTCCTCGGTGTCGCAATCCTCGCTGTGGCCATCTGGCAGCTCCTTCCACAAAAACCGGAAGCAGCGCCCTCTCCCCCATCTGAAAAACCCTCGCTCGCTATCATGTATTTCAAAAACAATACAGGGGATGAAAACCTGGATCACTGGAGGACCATGCTCGCAGACCTTCTGATCAAAGACCTGACACAATCAAAATACATCAGGGTGCTCAGCGAAGATAAGCTTGTGGATATCCTCGAGAGACAGAATCAGCTTGAGGCAAAAAGCTATTCTGCAACCGTTCTAAAAGAAGTCACCGCTCAAGGAAGAGTCAATCATATACTCCAGGGGAATTATGCAAAGGCGGGTGATGTCTACAGGGTTAATGTAACACTTCAAGATGCATCGACTATGGAGATTATCGGCTCGGAGGGAGTTGAAGGAGAAGGAGAGGACAGCATCTTCACCATGGTGGATGATCTGACGAAGAAAATAAAGGTCAGGTTTAAGCTCTCCAACGAAGAAATTGCAAGCGACATAGATAGAGACATCGGAAAAATCACAACTTCCTCTCCTGAAGCGTATAAATATCTTAGAGAAGGGCTGAAACACGACAACAGAGGAGACGATCGTAAGGCCATGCAATTTTACGAGAAGGCCATCGAGATCGATCCTGAATTTGCCACAGCCTACATATACCTGGCGGTCAACAATTACAATCTTGGGCTTTTCAGCGAAGAGAAAAAGTGCCTTCAAAAGGCAATGGAACTGAGTGATCGAGTATCAGATAGAGAACGATATTTGACTGAGGCCATGTTTTACAGCGCATCAGAAAAAACGTTTGACAAAGCGATCGTGGCCTTCGAGAAAGTATTGAAGCTCTATCCAGAGGATGAAGATGCCAATGGGGAATTAGGATGGGTATATTTTATGTTAGAACAACATGACAAAGCGATAGAACGATTTGAATTGTTGATTAACAACAAACTTGAAGATGTTATTTTGCATTTAAATCTCGCAGTCAATTACCAAGCCCAAAATATGTATAACAAGGCCCTTCAAGTTCTGGAGTCTTATCTGGAGGATTTTCCTGAAAACGCTCGGATTCGCCAATTCTTAGCAGAACATTACATCCAGCAGGGCAAACTGGATCTCGCCATGGCCGAAATAGAGAAGGCTTTTCTCCTGGATCCAGTTTATTTCTTGAATTTCATGAGAAAGGGAGATATCTACCTGTACCATGGCAACCTGATCAAGGCGGAAGAGGAATATGAAAATCTCCTGAAAGCAAGAGAACCGGCAGGTCATTCAAGGCGATTCGAAAGACTAGCTAATTTATATGCTTTACAAGGAAAATTCGAGAGAGCAAAAAGCATGGCTCAGCAAGGAATCACACTATCAGAGAAGATCGGACAAAACATTTGGAAATCACTCTGGCATTCGGGTCTAGCTGACCTTCTCATCGCTTCAAAAAATCCTGAAGAGGCTTTAAAAGAAGCAGAGGAAGCTTGGACCGCTGCTGTAAAGGGAGAATACCTGGAAGGACAAAGAGGTGCGTTACATGACAAAATCAGAGCCTACCTCGAGATGGGCTCGATAGATAAAGCCATTCAAGAAACCGAAAAGCTAAAAACAATGATTGAAGAGGGAATGAATCACAAACTCATGAGGAACTATTATGCTTTGATGGCAAGAATAGAGATCAAGAGAGAGAATTATTCCCGAGCCATAGAATATATGAAGGAGGCTTTGTCGCTGACTTTTTTTGGCCCTCTCACAAAGCCTGCTCCTTTTATTGATACATTAGCCCTCGCTTATTATAAATCCGGGGATCTGGATAAGGCTAGAGAAGAGTACGAGCGGATAACAACACTGACGACAGGCAGGCTTGAATTTGGATATCTGTATGCTAAGAGCTTCTACATGCTCGGCAAGATCTATGAAGATCTTAACAACAAAGCCCAATCCATAGAAAATTACCAGAAGTTCCTCGACCTCTGGCAAGATGCCGATCCTGGTTTCCCCGAAGTCGAAGATTCAATCAAAAGGTTGGCTGGCTTGAAGGGATTGACTTGAAGCGAATGAGCACCATAAACCAAAAGGAAAGAGGGTAAAGAAGGAGACATTTTCCACAAAAATCCATTATATTAGGGGGAAAAATGAGTATTCAAATCAATTCAAAAAGTCAATTTATCTGGACAGTTTTAGTTATGTCCAGTGTTGTCGTGATGGCATCTTTCGGATTGTGGTCTTGTAAAGGGCCTGAGGTGGATAAAGCAGTGATAGAAGCCTATGAATTGAGGATGAATGGAAAAGCAGATGAAGCCAAAGCGATGCTAGAGCAGATTGTATCAGATGAACCTGATAACGCGCTCGCTCATTACGAGCTTGCAAGAACAAAGTATCAAATTATGTTAAGTGCCTTGAAAGAATTAGAAACTGCTCTAGAGGATATGCAACAATCCATTGATAAGGCGATAGAAAATGATCCGGATAATGTGATATATCCTTTTTTCGCAGCACGTGTTGCCTTTTTCCCAGCGTATATGGCCGTCCAAAGAAATCAGCCTGAAGCTAAAGAAAAAGTCGCGAACTTGTGCAGCATCTATGAATCCGTACTCAAGTTAAAACCTGATTATCATGAAGCCATGCTGCACCTGGTTGAGATTTATGGTCTTCTTCCAGAAAACATGGGCGGTGATAAAGCCAAGGCTGAAGAGTATACACAGAAGCTGGAAGAAATGGACGAAATCTTTGGGGCCAAAGCCCGTGCCATACTCCTGCCAGATGAGGTAGATACGGTTGATTATTGGCAAAAAGTGCTGGAAAAGCATGATGGAAACGCTGAAGTTTTAAAAGATCTGGGAAGGGCCTACCTGTTTAATGATCGAGCTGAAGAGGGAACGAAGTGCTTAGAAGAAGCCGTTCAAATTGATCCTGAGCAAAATGTTCTCATTCTGGATCTAGCCAGATATTATGTTATGACGATGAGAGATGAGACAAAAAGGGAGACGGCTGGGCCAATGGCTGAAAAGATGTTCAGACGATACCTGGACTCTGAGCCTATTCTGCCATTAAAAGCTTTTGCCCTAGGAATGTTAGCCAACCTCAAGCGCATGATGGGCGATCAAGAAGAAGCTAAGGCGTTGATGGAAGAAGCAGATAAGATAGATCCTTTTTTTTCTAAGGCTTTTGGTGTCCCAACCCCAGACCTCTTCATTCCTCCAGGAGAGATTTACCGCGGCCATCGATATCTTTTCTTTCCGTTTTGAAAGATTCTGCTTTTAATAGGAACTTAATTCCTGTAGAGGCTTTATTCATCAAACCCACCTACTCTGGCTGTTAACTTCGAATAGCCGTAAAATACACATGATCCGATTATTATTGTGCAATACATTGAATATATATGTGTTGATTTCTTGCACAACTTATCTATAATAAAATGTGCAATACATTAAGGAGTTCGTCGAATGAGAACGACAGTAACCATCGAGCATGAGATCATTGAGGAACTCTTGATAGAGACAAAAGCCAAAAGCAAAGCATCTGCAGTAAAGGAGGCGATCCGCGAATATCTGATAAGAGCAAAGATTGAAAAGATAAAAGCCATGAAAGGGAAGCTTGCATTCGATAAGACTGCAGAGGAGATGAGACACCATGAGCGCTGAGAAAGTTCTGATAGATACCTCAGTCTGGATCGATTATTTTCAGAATGCCTCCTCTCCAATCTCAGAAGAAGTCGATAGAATTCTCCATGAGGGCAAAGTTTACGTCCCCAAAATTGTAATAGCTGAATTGATTCAAGGCGCGATGACTTCAAAAGAAATCGCAGTCATAGAAGATTTTCTAGATGCCTTTTATATAATCGACCATAAAGAAGACACTTGGATAAAAGCGGGTCGTCTCTCTTATGATCTAAAAAAGAAAGGAAAAAGTATTCATTTACTTGATTGTTACATTGCCACCATTTCTCTGCAATTTGGATGCAAGATCTTTACCCTAAATCGCCACTTTAAAAAGATCCAGACAGTCATTAACATCGCCTTGATCGAAATTTAACATTGCTTTTTTTCTCCTGAGTTGCTATGCTCTAACTCGAGTAAGCAAGGAGGGATAGGCTATGTTTGCAAGGATGCTCAGGATTCAGACCAACCTCGATAGAATGGATGAAGCCTCTAAGCTTTTTGAGGAGCAAGTTATTCCTTTGTGTAAAGACAGAAAAGGCCATAAGGGAGCTTATTTTCTGGGAGATCGCAAAACAGGCAACTGCATCATCGTAACATTGTGGGAAACTGAGGAGGATCTGCTCGAGACAGAACACAGCCGTTTCTTCCAGGAACAACTGATTAAGTTCATGAAATATTTCATCACACCCCCCATACGCGAAATCTATGAAGTCCTCTATATAGAATAGGATTCAGAAATATCCTGCTATTGTGTGACCACAGGATTTGCATCTCTCTTCGTCTAGCCGAATTATCTTGGTCATAAAACCTTCTCTTATGATTAGAACTTCACCGCAATTGGGACAATAGGTGTTCTCGCCTGGACTTCCAAAGACATTGCCCAGGTAGACATAGTGGAGGCCCTGATCCATACCGATTTCTTTAATCTTCTCTAAGGTCTTTATAACTGTTGGATTTATATGAGACAAATCCAGATGAGGAAAAAACCGAGTGATATGCCAAGGCGTGTCCATACCAAGTTCCTTACAAATCCAGTTTGCCATCTTTCTAAGATCCTCTTCATCATCATTAAATCCGGGAATCACATTGGTCACGATCTCTACATGCATGTTCCATTTTACTTTAGCTCTTTTGATCACCTTCAAAATACCGGAAAAATCATCCACATGGGCAATCCTCTGGTAGGCGTTTTTAGAAAATCCTTTTAAATCTACTCGGTAAACATCTAGGTAAGGGCCGATCAGATCCAGAGCTTCATCTGTAATGAAACCATTCGTCACATAATTGGTGTGGATATTTTTTTTCTTGGCCAGCTTTGCCCCTTCAAGGGTATACTCGAACCAAAGAGTCGGCTCGTTATACGTCCAGGAGATTCCGAAACACCGATTTTTTTCTGCAATTTGGACCAAATCTTCTGGAGAAGTGAACCTGACTGCTCGACACTCTTCCCTTACCTCAGAATGAGCGATATCCCAATTTTGACAACCCGGGCAACGGAAGTTACATCCAAAACTCCCCAGCGAGAGCCACTCAGAACCTGGGTAGTAATGGTAAACAGGTTTTTTTTCGATAGGAGAAACCATAAGAGAAGAGATCCGTCCATAAATAATCGAATACAGTTTTCCATCTTGATTTTCTCTTGTCAGGCAATAACCTCTCTCTCCATCTTGGATGACACATCTCCTCTGGCAGACATGGCATTGGACCTTCTTGTTGGCTAATCTGTCACAAAGTATGGCTTCAACCATAAATTCTCCATATCCAAAAATAATCCTGTGTTATTCTTTTGTCAAAGCTGATGCAGGTCAGAAAAAACAATCTTTACTTTTTCAGGATGCAATTGACTTGACTTCCCCCCGGGTGATATCCAGACAACAATGGCTGAATGGAACAAATGAGCATGAAACGTCTGAAGTGTGATTTTGATAATCCAGTCAAGCGAGATTCTGATTGAATGTTTTGAATGTTGCTTTTTTAGGATTGAATTGATAACCTTTTTCTTCTCAATGATAGAATCTTTGCAGGAGGAGTAACCATGTGTAAAACTTTAAGAATTTTTATATTCTGCCTATTTGTCTTGACTCTTGTCTTTGTAGCTCCAACGCCTGCCGCTCAGGCCCAGAAACAGATCACCAAGCGCCCTCTGACTCATGACGATTTCGACTCTTGGAAATCGATCGGAACTTCAGGGATATCAACAGATGGAAAATGGATTCTTTACCTAGAAGTTCCCCAGGATGGAGATGCAGAGCTTGTGGTTAAGAATGTAAAGACATTCGAGGAATTCCGTAACTCTATCGGCTACAGCGGAGAGGGGACCGACTCGGAACGCGCTGCCAATCCCCAGTTCAGCTATGATTCCACCCATGTTGTATTCCTTATCTCTCCTTCAAAAGCGGAAGTCAAAGAAGAAAAAAAGGCTAAGAAAGAGAAGAAGGAGGAGGAGAAGAAACCCGCGAATGATAAAGAGGACAAGCTCAAGAAAAAGCTTGGGATCATGGATCTTGCTGACGGAAAAGTAACCGTAGTCGAGAGGGTGAAGAGTTTCGCACTGCCAGAAGAAGCGGGAGGTTGGATCGCCTATCTGAGAGAAGCGCCACCTGAGGAAAAAGAACCAAAGGAGAAAAAGGAAGAAGAAAAGACCGAAGAGAAGAAAGAAGAGAAAAAAGAAGAAAAGAAGGGCGAAGAAGAGAAGGAGAAAGAAAAAAAGAAAAAGGAGGATTATGGAACTCCTTTTGTGCTGAGGTCTTTAAAGGACGGAGGAGAAACCACATTCGAGGATGTCTTCATCTATCGCTTCACCAAGAACGGAAAGCATCTTCTCTATACTGTATCGAGTAAAGAAAAATCCGAGACCGACGGAGTTTACAGTTTTGTCCCAGGAGAAGAATCTCCCACTGCACTCTTAACCGGTAAAGGGAAGTACACCAAATGGGCCATGGACAAGGAAGAAACTGTGCTGGCTTTCGTAACCGACAAGGATGATCAGGAAGCTGATGAGCCGACCTTTAATCTCAATGGCTGGAAAGTTGGAGATCCTGAGGCAGCACTGTGGGTCTCGCACTCCTCAACTCCTGATTTTCCCGAAGGAATGGCAATCAGCGACAAATCCGACATCACTTTCTCTGAGGTTGGCAATGTCGTGATGTTCGGGATAAAAGAGATTCCAGAGCCTAAAAAGAAAGACGAGGAAGCGGAGGAGGAAGAGGAAAAAGCCAAATTTGACCTGTGGCATTGGAATGATCCCTATCCCCAACCTCAGCAGAAAAAGTTGGCAAAGGAAGTCCGCGATAACACATGGGAATCGGTCTATCACTTGGATTCCAAAAAGTTCGTCAAACTAGCGGATGAGGATATCCCCGATGTCAGACTTTCACGGAACGGTAAGATCGCATGGACTCAGACGATCCTTCCCTACACAAAGCTGGTCTCCTTCGACGGCTGGTATAATGACATCTATGTGATCGATCCCACAAGTGGCGAAAAGAACCTGGTGAAAAAGAAGGTCTATGGAGGCGTCGATCTCTCACCAAACGGAAAATACATCCGCTGGTTCGAAGACGGAAACTGGTTTGTGTATAACATCGAAACTAAGAGTACGAAGAATATCACGGAAGGACTCGGAGTAAAATTTGAGCGCGAAGATTGGGACACTCCCAACCCAGCTTATCCTTACGGAATTGCTGGTTGGACGGATAATGACGAGTCCATCCTTGTCTACGACCGGTACGACATCTGGGAGATCAAGCCGGATGGCTCAAGCGCCCGCAGGATTACAGAAGGATTCGGCCGCGACATGGACCTCTCTTATCGTTATGTGAGGCTCGATCCTGAGGAGCGAACGATCGATCCCAAAAAGCCGATCCTCCTTCGAGCCACGAACGAGGAGACCATGGCACAAGGATTCTTCCGAGATAAAATCGAGGGCACAAAACCACCAGAGAACCTCATGATAATCGATAAATCCTTCGGTTTTCGAAATCCGATAAAAGCGAAGAAGACGGATCTTTTGCTCTTCACCCGGGAGAGCTTCGATGAATATCCTGATCTCTGGGTGAGTGATCTGGACTTCAAGAAGCCCCAAAAAATTACCAACCTGGGCAATCAGATGGATCCTTTTATTTGGGGAAAAGCCGAACTGCGGGATTTCCACAGTGCAGACGGCAGGCCTTTAAAAGGCATCCTGATCAAGCCTGAAAATTTTGATCCTAAAACGAAATATCCCCTGATGGTCTACATCTATGAGACGCTTCACACCATGCACCACCGTTTCTCTCACCCATCTCCAGGTACATCAATCAATCCTTCTTACTATGTGAGCAATGGCTACATCCTTTGGATGCCTGACATTGAATACGGCACTGGGTATCCGGGAAGAGATGCATTGAAATGCGTATTGCCTGGAACCCAGATGCTGATCAGAGAAGACTACATCAATCCCAAGGCCATGGGAATACAGGGTCATTCCTGGGGAGGCTATCAGATCGCCTACATGATTACGCAGACAAACATCTTTGCCGCTGTGGAGGCAGGAGCACCGGTCTCCAATATGACCAGTGCTTATGGTGGAATTCGTTGGGGAAGCGGCATGGTGCGCCAGTTCCAATACGAACGCACTCAGAGCCGCCAAGGTGCCAGCCTCTGGGAAGTGCCCTTCCGGTATATCGAAAATTCTCCGCTCTTCTGGGCAGACAAAGTCCAAACCCCTATACTCATGATACACAACGACCAGGATGGTGCTGTCCCTTGGTATCAGGGCATCGAATATATTATGGCCCTTCGTCGCCTCGGAAAAGAAGCCTACATGTTCAACTACAACGGCGAAGAGCATGGTTTACGTAAAAGGGTGAATCAGATAGACTGGACGCACCGTATGCAGGAATTTTTCGATCATCATCTCAAAGGCACTCCAGCCCCGGATTGGATGACAAAAGGAATAAAGGCCTGGGAAAAGGAAGAAGAGAAGAAATAGGAGGGGTCAGCCCTTGACTTTGGACATTTTTGACATATAATCGAGGCAGGGTTTGCCCTTGAGATTATGAAAAGCCGGTGAACTGCAGCTTTTGAGGGGATAAAGGGCAAGGGCAGCCCTGCCTCATTCTCCTTATACAATGTCCATATTTATCATCTTTGGTGTCATTTTCATCATCATCGGAATCATCGGGTGCATCATTCCTGGAATCGCTGGACCCCCCTTCAGTTTTTTAGCCTTGATCTGCCTGTCCATTGCCAAGAAATGGGAGCCTTTTTCTGTTAGATTTCTGATTGTGATGGGAGTGCTGACTGTTGTTGTTCAGGTTCTTGATTACCTGCTCCCAGCTGTAGGAGCAAAAAAATTCGGTGCCACCAGATACGGATTTTGGGGGGCCATCATTGGAATGCTCTTCGGAATTATCTTTGTCCCGCCTTTTGGAATAATCATCGGGGCCTTCCTTGGAGCCCTTATTGGTGAAGTCATAGCAGGTAAAAAAGCCTACGAAGCCCTGAAGGCGGGATGGGGAGTCTTTGTTGGGGTCATGGTCGGAATTCTCCTCAAGCTGATCGCCTCAGGCATCATGACCTTCTTCTTCATCAAAGCCCTGTTTTAATTCGGGGACAGGATACTCAATCACTAAATTCCAAAAACACAATATTTAAAAGCTATTCTCTCAAAACCACTGGCTAATCCTCAAATAATTGAGCCTAGAAATCCTTGAGGTTGATTTATCTCTTTCGAATTGATATTCTTCTTCTGCCCTGGCAAAAAGGGATTGCTTGCGATGTGCTGTCCAAAATGTCAATTTGAAAACCTTCCAGACAGCCATTACTGCAGCAAGTGTGGGTCAGCTCTAGTTTCTCAAACTCAAACCCTGCAAACATTTCAACCCTATTTGGCCATGGGAAGTACTTTTACGGGAAGATACCAGGTCATCGAAGAGATCGGCAAAGGAGGAATGGGACAGGTTTACAAAGTCTTCGACTCAGAGATAAAGGAAAAGATAGCCTTGAAACTCCTTAGGCCGGAAATCGCGAGTGATGAAACGACTATCGAACGCTTTCGTCAAGAGCTGAAACTCGCTCGTAAGATCACTCACCACAACGTTTGCAGGATGTATGACCTCGGAAAAGAGGAAGCGACCTATTACATCACTATGGAATTCGTTGATGGAGAAGATTTAAAAAGTTTCCTCAGAAAATCTGGCCAAATTCCCATAAAAAAGGCCATTTCCATAGCCAAACAAATATGTGAAGGCCTAGCCATAGCCCATAAGTTTAGATTCGTTCACCGTGACCTCAAGCCCCAAAACATCATGATTGACAAAGACGCGAATGCCAAGATCATGGATTTTGGGATAGCCCGCTCAATAGAAGCTAGGGGAATCACGGGCACGGGATTTATGATAGGAACGCCCGATTACATGTCTCCAGAGCAAGCTGAAGCGAAACAGGTGGATCAACGATCGGATATTTATTCCCTGGGAGTTGTTCTTTTTGAGATGACAACTGGCAAGGTTCCCTTTGAAGGAGACACCCCATTCAGCATCGCTCTCCAACACAAAAGCAAGCTTCCTCCCAATCCAAAGGATCTCAATTCTCAGATCTCAGACGATCTTAGTCAAATAATCCTGAAATGTCTGGAAAAAGAGAAGGAAAAAAGGTACCAGGAGGTAGATAGTCTACTGCGCGCCCTCGAAAATGTAGAAAAGCCTAAAAAAACACCTCCTCTGCCCGATTGGAAAAACTCTATTGCAGTCCTTCCTTTCACAGATCTCAGCCCAGGAAAAGATCAAGAATATTTCTGCGATGGCATTTCCGAAGAGATCATCAATGCTTTAACCCAAATCAAAGAACTCCGAACCGTGGCTCGAACCTCTGCTTTTGCTTTCAAAGGAAAAGATTCAGACATCCGTGAGATAGGAAAGAAACTGAACGTGGGGACAATCCTCGAAGGGAGCATTCGGAAGTCCGGCAATCGATTGCGCATCACAGCTCAGCTTATCAACGTAGACGATGGCTACCATCTGTGGTCAGAGCGATTCGACCGCGATATGGAGGATGTCTTCGCCATCCAAGATGAAATATCCCTCCAAATAGTAAACAAGCTAAAAGCCAAGCTTGGACATAAAGAAAAAGGCAGGTTGATCAAACGCTACACAGATAACGTCGAAGCGTACAATCTCTATTTAAAAGGTCGGTATCACTGGAACAAGATAACAGAGGAAGGACTAAATAAAGGACTAGAGTACTTTCAACAGGTTATCGAAAGAGATCCCACACATGCTCTGGCATACTCTGGAATCGCTGATTGTCATACTCGGTTATCGTGGTATTATTATCGTCCCGCTAAAGAAGAACTTCCCAAAGCGAAAACAGCTGCAAAAAAATCTCTAGAAATCGATGCAAGCTTATCAGAAGCCCACGCCTCATTGGGATTTGCTATCCTGTTGCATGATTTCAACTGGGTTGGTGCAGAAGAGGAACTCAAGAAAGCAATCAGGCTCAACCCAGGTAATGCAAATGCTCGTTTCTATTATTCTGTTTTATTAGCGGCAGTGGGGAGGTACGATGAATCCATAGTTGAGGCCAAGAAAGGTGCCGAACTCAATCCCCTTGATCTTATGGCAATCGTGAACGTTGGGTTGCGCTATTATTATGCAGGGATGTATGACGATGCCCTGGAGCATGC
>Ga0224506_10002450_pt1 | contig 12605 bp, 11 predicted proteins | sample SF_Jan12_sed_USG_2_FD_169108 | JGI IMG/M metagenome (GOLD analysis project Ga0224506, IMG submission 169108) | Sediment microbial communities from San Francisco Bay, California, United States - SF_Jan12_sed_USGS_8_1 | ecosystem: Environmental > Aquatic > Marine > Sediment | place: USA...
ATAGATTTTTTATCCGGCAGTATCAATGCCAATGTAGTGCTCTTTGGGGGTTTCAAAAATCAAAATACGCTGAAATCCGCCCGCCAGCAGTTGGCAGGTCAGGAGCAATTAGTGAAGTTCACCCGTCAGGAAGTCATAAGTCAGGTTGCTCAGGCCTACCTGCAAACCATCCTCAATCAGGAATTATTGAAAATTGCCCTGGAAAACCTTACTCTACAACAGACGGGCCTTCTGCAAATCAAAAATGAGGTGGAATTGGGCAGCAAAGCGAGTGTTGAAGAATATAATCAGGTTGCACTGGTGAAAAATGCCGAACTGGAAGCATTCCGTGCCGAGGTAAACCTGCGTAATGCAAAGACATCACTGGCCCTGGCCATGCAATCAGACCCTTCTATAGATTATCAATTAGTTGCTCCACAGCTCAACAACATCGTACAGGATGACTTTTCCCTTGAAGAGTTATATATCACTGCTGAATCGCAACGAGGTGACTTACAAGCCAGTATGTTAATGGAAAATTCTCAAAAATTTGATATGGCTATCACCCGGGCCGGGGGCCTTCCCAGTCTTTCTGCCTTTGCCGCTTATGGATCACAATACAACAAGGTTCATGGCCTGGACAACCGTGCATTTAGCCAGCAGTTTTTCACAGACAACACTTATCTTTATTATGGGTTAGCAATCAATATTCCGATATTCAACGGGCTTGGCAACCGGGCATCGTATACCCAAAGCAAAATCGCTTATCAAAACGCGACTCTTGACCGGGAAAAAAATGAATTAATTGTCAAGTCAGAAGTGCTCAATGCATACCTCAACTACAACGATGCGTTGAAGGTGTTTGAACTGGCCAATGCGCAAATGGTAGCAGCAGAAAAGTCATATTCACTCAACAAAGAAAGTTATGACCTGGGCCTGCTTAACCTGATCGAGTTTTCCCAGGCCAACCGCGATTATTTTATGGCCAAATCTGATCTGGCTCAGGCCCGGTTTACCCTGATGTTCCAGGGCATTATGGTGCATAATGCCACAGGAACACTTGCGGAAGAACATGTGAAATAACAAATATTTTACCTTCCTGAATTGCTCACAAAGGAAATATGCTTACTGTCTGGCGACCAGGAGGGCACGTTAATGGTTCCCTGTCCGCCATACATATAGGCTATCACCCGTGCCGGGCCACCCGCTACCGGCATGAGTTTTAGCGTAACACGCTTATAGCTCGGATGTCCATTTACCGGAATATCATGTGGAAACGAGATATACACCATCCACTTCCCATCAGGAGAGATGTGTGGAAACCAGTCATTATATTCATCAAAGGTAAGCTGCTCTTTTCCGGTTCCGTCAGGCCTCATACGCCATATTTGCATGGTGCCTGATTTACTGCCATTGTAGTATATGTATTTACCATCCGGTGAATATTCACAACCATCTACATGTTCGCCCGGCTGCACATCAGTAAGGGCTACTTCTTTGCCCCCTTCAATGGAGTTTTTGTATATATTGTAAACGGACTTGCCATCACGCTGGGCCACATACACCACCTCTTTGTTGTTGGGCGCCCATCCGTGCCAATAAGAGGGCGTTTCTTCCGTCACCATACGGGGTGTGCCTCCTTCCAGGGGAAGGACATAAACTGTCGATCCCCCACCATTCAAACCCTCCCGGTGATGGCTGATGGCAAGTAGTTTTCCGTTGAATGATATTCCGTGATCGTTATTATTTCGATCAGCAAAGCCCGTATTAAGTTTTTCCAGATCACCACCGTCAACAGGTATTTTATATAATGAACCGTCCATATTAAACAGCAATTTTTTACCATCGGGCATCCAATTAGGTGCTTCAAACCTGTCTGGTTTTTCATAAATAACCTTCCGTTTGCCGTCAAATACATTCATGGTCTCCAGTCGGCAACCCAGATACCCTTCTCTGCCCGGGTTGTAATCCCCCCCTACAGGCCGGTCTATCCGCACATTCCACACTTTAGCCTGTTCAATGGCTTCGGCATCGTGCGAAGAAATAAAAAGTCCGGCCAACACCTTTCCATGCATGACATCCATACGGTGAGATCCTACCCGTTGGAGGGGCTCTCCCCAATGGGCCGCCCGCATAATAAACTCATTTCCTACCCGCTCCAATTGCAAAATACTGTAATGGTGCTTTGGTGTAAATATCTCATCTTCGGGATCCCGCATAAAAGCCCCTTTCAGCTCTCTCCATTGCAATACCGTCAACCCATCATCGTGAAGCGTAGCACTGATATGTGCCGCATTATCGTCTGTTGACTCCCTGATCATCAGTCCCACCTTTCTGTGTGGATTATTGCCTTCCCCTATAAAAGCAAAATTCGCTGTAATAATAAAATCACCTTCTATTTCATTATACAAATAATGAAATTCATCCCGCTCAAACCAGATATTATAGCCTGAGCCCGTAAGCGTATACTCCTGGCCTTTTGAATCATATTCCGATGAACCCGCATTTTTCGGCCCACCAATGTCTTCACTGTGGTTAAAAATACCGATCTGACCTTTGGATTGACCAAAAGTAGTCTGAACCAGAAAAAAGAAAATGATGATAAATAAGTGCTTCATGATTAAGTGATTTAGTCTTTGCCAACGAAATAATCTGATTAATTTCAATTTGCCAAATAATGAGCTGGCTTTCTATCAAGGAATGGCGAAGAAGACCGACTGACAACGAACATGAACTTCCAGGGCTACTAAAAAGCACATTACAGAACCTATTCCAGCGGCATTAGCGCCCCCGGCATCAATGGTGTTTTAGTATGATCTATACATTCAACTAAACTATGCTGCATTTAAAAAAATAACAGTAATTTTAGCCTTCATGCTGACTTAAACACTCACCTGAATAATTCAGGTTAAAACTATACGAGATGCAAGATAAAAGTTCAGAACAATTATTTATAGCGCAATCAGTGTATTACATTAAATTAAGTATACCACGATTAGAAAAGTGTCTTTCCCGCCTCAGCGAAGACCAAATCTGGCACAAACCCAATGAAAACACAAACAGTATTGCCAATCTGATCATGCACCTGAGTGGCAACATCAGGCAATACATCATATCAGCCTTAGGTGAACAGCCTGACTCGCGAATTAGAGCCGATGAATTTTCTGTCAGGGGCGGCAAGAACAAAAGCGCACTACTTAATTTATTCAATAACACAACTGATGAAGCCTGCGCCGTGATCACTAACCTTACTTCTCAACAGCTCAACGCTGTTTATTTGATTCAAGGATTTAAACACACAGGGGTTTCATCTATCATTCACGTCACCGAACACCTCTCCTACCACATCGGACAAATTGCGCTTCTCACCAAATTGATAACAAACACAGACTTATCCTTTTATGGAAATCAAAACCTCAATATAAAAAATGCTTAATCTTATTCCATTTGGTCATGGAGTTCTTTCAACCAGTTCCCTACCATTGTCAGGTCATGTTTTATGTCTTTCAGCTTGTTTATAGCCTGGATTTCCTTTTTATGAACAATCAAATCTTTCACATCGTCCATTGCAGTAAGACAATGTGAATAGTGGTACAGAATCTCTGCTACTTTCTCCTTTTCTGCTGGTTGAGCTATCATAATTTCTCTTGGTTAAAAAGGTTAAACAATTACTTAATTCGGTATTAATATAGTTGTTGAATTAATATAAAACAACCCTTTTAGAGAAATTGTTAAATAATTATTGATCGATTAAAAAATCTTAAATCATATGGGTCACATTGGTCAGGTTACCTGTATATTTGATCGTAGGCACGCCAAATTTTCTTAAGAAATCAACACCCTCATCTTCTGCCAGTCCTTTATATTCGGCATAGGATTTCAGGTACATGACTTTCGTTATTCCCATGGTGAAAATAATTCGGGCACAGGCTATACAAGGCGATAAGGTTACATACAGCGAAGAACCTTCTACTGAAGTTTTATTTTTAACAGCATATAAAATCGCATTATGTTCAGCATGAATAGCCAGCGAACAACTTCCTTTGGAGTCTTTTGAACATCCTGTCTCCGGAAACTCAACATCGCAATTATGTGTTCCGGCCGGCGGACCGTTATAACCCACTGAGATTATCCGCGTATCTTTGGTCAACACTGCACCAACATGCCTTTTTACGCAATGCGAACGTTTGGCCAGGTTAACTGCCAATTCCATATATATATCATCAAAATCCGGCTTCTCCATTGATCAACTTAACTCCATTTTATTTGCCTTATATTAATTATCACTATATTTGTGTGCAAATTAAATAAAAATCATGAAGCAGCTACATTATTTCATACTGATATTGGCATTTGGCATTTCAACGCAGGGTTTTGGTCAGGAAGCCGTAAAACCCCGCCCCAGTCCTACGGCAATCGTCACCATGAAATATGAAAACTCTTATGTGAAAATAACCTACTGTCAACCACATAAAAAAGACCGTGAAATCTTTGGTAGCCTTGTGCCTTATGGGAAGGTATGGCGTACCGGTGCGAATGAGGCCACTGAAATTACCGTAACACAAGACATCACCATTGGGGGCAACCCGTTGTCGGCAGGCACTTATTCCATATTTACCATTCCCGACGTAGAAAAATGGACCATCATCATCAACGGTGGGCTTGGCCTCTGGGGTGACTATAATTATTCAGAAGAACTTGATGTTATGCGATTCGAAGTGCCTGTTTCAAAAACAGAAAAGATATGGGAAGCCTTCACAATTGCTTTTGAACAGAAAAATAATCTGGCAGATTTAGTGATGCTGTGGGACGATACGCGGGTAAGCATCCCTTTAATATTTAATGAGTAGGCAGGTTTATTATTCGACAAACACCTGATTTAAACACAATATATCATTCAAATTTTTATTATTGTTTCATTTGTATTACTTTTAAGCTGAATTATGGGTGTTGATATGAAACGTATATTAGTCTTTGTGTTTACCTTATTTACCTTCGCGCAATCGGTAGATGCACAAACTTTTTTTAATAGTCAGTTTAATCGACGCTTTTTGGTGTCGGGAGGGAGTGGTATTTCCTCTTATTTTGGGGATTTAAATAGCCCGCGAGACATCCTTGATCCATCTTTGAACATTGATGGCGCGATACTTTTCATGGCGCATCCACAGGTAGGCATTAAAACAGAATATATCTTCTTTCGCCTTGCTGGTGCTGACAATGACAAAAACAAGCCGGTACACCTTACAAGAAACCTTTCCTTTAAAGGAAATAATCATGAAATAACGGTAAGTGGGCAATACAACTTCATTACTAATGGCAGCCGGTTTTATCAAAGGCAACCTTTTAATGCTTATGTTTTTACTGGTGTTGGCGTGAATATTTTCACCCCCTGGGCTACCCTTGATGGGAAGTTATACAGGCTCAGGCCTCGCCAGACCGAAGGCCGCAGATATGCACGCGCAACCCCCGTCATACCTGTAGGCGCAGGCATTAAAGTCATGATCAATCCCTTTTTTAATGTAGTATTGGAAGGTGGATACAGAAAAACTTTTACTGACTACCTTGATGATGTCAGCACGGTGTATATTGACAATTCTTCATTTGATGATCCTATTTCAGCAAAATTAGCTGACCGCGGCCCTGAAGTAGGAGCTTCCTTACGCGAAGCAGGCTCAATAAGAGGAAACCCAAATAAGAAGGATGCCTACTTTATCTTAAGTGCAAAAGTAGAGTTTTATCTACCTCCTGAAATCATTAACATAGAGAAATTGCAAAATAAGATGCCCCGGCGAAAAAAACCAGCAAATCGTCGGAGGCGAAGATAAAACAGCTATTGACAATGAATATCATTTTTATTGATCATTGTGAACAAATACATCAACCTCCATTGTAATTCACTCATTATTACCCCATTATTAGGCTGTAAATGAATTTTCTTTTATTATTATTGTTTCAACAAAACATAATAACAAAAGTGAGACACCTATCCTTTATTATAATCACACTTACGGCAGCTATTGCCCTGCCCGGCTGTAAATCAAACCCGCCAACGGAAAAAAAAAATAACAAGCCCAATATCATCTTTATCCTCGCTGACGACCTCGGATACAGTGAAGTAGGGGTATATGGCCAGGATAAAATAGAAACCCCCAATATTGACCAGCTGGCCGCAACAGGAATGCGTTTTACGAATTTCTATTCCGGAGCCCCTGTTTGTGCGCCTGCACGAAGCGTACTACTCACCGGGCTGCATTCAGGTCATACACCCATCCGGGGAAACCATGAATGGGGGGAACGAGGAGATGTGTGGGACTTCGCTAAAGCAGTCACAGATCCTAATCTGGAAGGACAGTATCCCCTACCCGACAGTACAATTACCCTGGCCAAAGTCCTGCAGAATTCTGGTTATGCGACAGGAATGGTTGGGAAATGGGGCTTAGGTGGACCACTATCCAATAGCATTCCCAATACGATGGGGTTTGACTTTTTCTATGGTTATAACTGCCAGCGACAGGCACATACCTATTTTCCGCAACACCTCTGGAAGAACAGGGAAAAGGTTTTGCTCAATAACAAATTGGTTGTACCAAACACCAAACTGGAAAAAAATAGTGATCCGCTTGACACGGCAAGCTACGCCGACTATCACCTTACGGATTATGCTCCCCGGCTAATGCATGAGGAAGCTCTACAATTTATTGCAGACAATAAAGCGAATCCATTTTTTCTATATTATGCCTCACCAATTCCGCATGCACCCCTTCAAGCTCCCCGGAAATGGGTCGACTACTACCGTGAAAAATTCGGGGATGAAACTCCTTACCTTGGAGACCGTAGTTATTTCCCCAACCGATACCCTCACGCGACCTATGCTGCTATGGTTTCATACCTTGATGAACAGGTGGGCGAATTGGTTCAGAAATTAAAGACTCTGGGATTATATGAAAATACACTTATCATTTTCACCAGCGACAATGGCCCCACTTTCAATGGCGGCTCAGACAGTCCCTATTTCAATAGCGCTAAGCCCTTTAAGTCAGAGCGAACCTGGGGGAAAGGGTATGTGAAAGAAGGGGGCATACGAGTACCTATGATTGCCTCCTGGCCGGGAATCATTGATGTAAAAACAGAAAGTCCGCTCATTTCTTCTTTTTATGATATGATGCCCACACTTTGCGAAATAACCGGGGCTTCTGTACCCCCAACTGATGGACTAAGCATGTTACCAACGATGCAGGGCCGACCTCAGGATCAGGTGGAACACGACTACCTCTATTGGGAGTTTCCGCAATATGGTGGCCAACAGGCCGTACGAATGGGTGACTGGAAAGGGATTCGATCAAACATAAAAAACAATAAAGAAAGTATGGTGTTTGAACTTTATAATTTAAAGACTGATATCACTGAAGAAAATGATGTAGCCAATGAATACCCTGAAATTGCAGCACAAATAAGGCAAATTTTTGATAAAGAGCACGCGCCTTCGGATATTCCCCGATTCAGGATGCCCCAACTTGGGGATCCGGAAGAATAATCTTCAAATAAAATATTCAGATTGGCGAAATTCATTAATTTTGCAGCCTTATTAATAAGAGGTAATCAACAATATGTCACTTTCCACCAAATACTCCCCTGCTGAAGTAGAAGATAAATGGTATTCCTCCTGGATGAACAATGGATTCTTCAGGGGAAAACCAAATAAGGATAAGACACCTTATTCTATCGTCATTCCTCCCCCAAATGTCACAGGTATTTTGCATATGGGGCATATACTCAATAATACCATACAGGATATTCTGATTAGGAAAGCCCGTATGGAAGGAAAAGAAGCCTGTTGGGTACCGGGTACGGATCACGCATCTATTGCTACAGAGGCCAAAGTTGTACAACTTCTCAGGGAAAAAGGGATATCCAAAGCTGACCTGTCCAGAGATGAGTTTTTAGAACATGCCTGGGAATGGAAAGAAAAATACGGAGGAATCATACTCGAACAATTAAAAAAAATTGGCGCAAGTTGTGACTGGGACCGTACGCGGTTCACCATGGAAGAAAAATATTATAAAGCCGTCATCCGTGTTTTCGTCGACTTTTATAACAAAGGACATATTTACCGTGGTTTACGTATGATCAATTGGGATTGCGAAGCTCAAACGGCACTTTCCAATGAAGAAGTTCTCTACAGGGAGGATGGAGAAAAGGCAACCTTATACTCCATAAGGTATAAAATAAAAGAATCGGAAGATGAATGGGTTACTGTGGCAACCGTAAGACCAGAAACGATTCTTGGTGACAGTGCTATTGCCGTTAATCCATCCGATGAACGATACACCCACCTGATTGGCAAGCACGCACTGGTACCCTTTATCAACAGGCCAATCCCCATTATTGCAGATGATTACGTAGACAAGGAATTTGGAACGGGATGCTTAAAAGTGACTCCGGCCCACGATACGAATGACTACGAAATAGGCCAAAGGCATCATTTGGAAGTGATTGACACACTCAATGCCGATGGTACCCTCAATGAAAATTGCCAGGTCGAAAAATACACAGGCAAAGATCGGTTTGTGGCAAGAAAAATGATTGTAAAGGATCTGGAAGAAGCGGGTTATCTTACCGGCAAAGAAGATTTTATCACTAAGATCGGTCGATCAGAGCGTACTGACAGTGTAGTAGAGCCCCGACTATCGCTTCAATGGTTTATAAACATGAAGGCCATTTCGAAACCCGCACTGGATGCGGTGGAAAATGATGAAATAGCCCTATATCCTTCCAAATTTAAAAACACGTACCGGCATTGGATGGAAAATGTGAGAGACTGGTGTATATCACGTCAGTTGTGGTGGGGCCACCGGATACCCGCCTGGTATTTTGGCGAAGATGATTTTGTGGTTGCTGAAACACCTGAAGAGGCCCTGGAAATAGCAAAAGAAAAAAGTGGCAATAAGCAACTCAAATTATCAGACCTTCGCCAGGATCAGGATGTATTAGACACCTGGGCTTCGAGCTGGTTATGGCCAATGGCTGTTTTTGATGGCTTTGAAGGGGAGTTATTTGATAAAACAAAAGGGAAACTCGTACCTCCTCAAAATCATGATTTAAGCTATTTTTATCCGACAGATGTACTTGTTACCGCGCCAGAAATTCTCTTTTTCTGGGTGGCCCGGATGATTATCGCCGGTTATGAATATATGGGTGATAAACCTTTCAAAGATGTTTACCTGACAGGCATTGTACGCGATAAACAGGGTCGGAAAATGTCTAAATCTTTAGGCAATTCCCCGGATCCCATCGAACTTATTTCGCAGTACGGGGCTGATGGCGTACGTACCGGAATGCTATTTAGTTCGCCGGCAGGGAATGATTTGTTGTTTGATATCAAACTCTGCGAACAAGGCAGGAATTTTGCCAATAAGATCTGGAATGCCTTCCGATTAGTTAAAGGTTGGACTATTGATGATCAGAAAACAGATTTCGCTAATCAACAAGCCATTGCATGGTTTGAAGCCCGCTTCAACACAGTTCTACTTGAAATAGAAGACCATTTTTCAAAATTTCGCATATCAGATGCCCTAATGAGTGTTTACAAACTGATATGGAATGACTTCTGCGCATGGTACCTCGAAATGATTAAACCGGAATTTGGTAAACCCATTGATGAAAAAACCTATACGGCCACCATCCGGTTATTTGAAAACCTGATGAAAATACTACACCCTTTTATGCCTTTTATCTCAGAAGAAATTTGGCAAAACTTTAAGGAAAGAGACGAAAAGGATTACCTCATTGTCAGTAAGTGGCCTGTAGCCTCACCTGTCGATCAGTCCATAATACAAGAAGCAGAAATTGCCTTTGAGATCATCTCACAGATCAGAAACATCAGAAATAATAAGAAAATTTCACCAAAAGAAAGCCTGGAGGTTTTTGTGAGAACAAAACATTTTGCCCGGTATCAAAAGTTTGAAGATTACGTGGTAAAGCTGGCCAATCTGTCTGCTTTTGCAGCAAAACAGGATACAGATGATACCACCCCTGCCTTTCTGATAAAAGGGGAGGAATTTTACATACCCCTTCAGGGACATGCTAATCAGGAGGAAGAACTGGAAAAACTTCAAAAAGAGCTCAAATACATGGAGGGTTTTATCTCATCAATCAATAAAAAATTGAGCAATGAACGGTTTGTCAATAATGCACCCTCACAAGTCGTGGACGTAGAAAGGAAAAAACTCGCTGATGCCGAAATTAAAATAGAATCACTTAAACAAAGTCTTACGAAACTAAATTAATCATAACATTTGATCAGCCTATCTCATCATGACGTTCTAACATAAAACGAATAGGCACTACCATTCGTACTTTGACGTTTTTGCCCCGCTGGTTACCTGGTTTCCAGGGTGGAGAGGTTTGCACCACCCTCAGGGCCTCTTCGTCACAGCCTGCACCAATGCCTTTCACAACCTTCAATTGTGTGAGTCGGCCATACTCATCCACTACAAATCCGATAAACACCTTTCCTTCAATCCCCATCCTCCTGGCTTGCTGTGGATACCTGATGTTGTTCGAAACATGTTGGTAAAAGGCTGCATACCCCCCTATAGGCTCCGGCATATCTTCTACAATCAGGAAAGGCTCGTCCGATACTTCTTCAGGCTCCAGAGTGAGATCTTCAATCACCACGAAAGGCTCAAAATTAATGATTTCCTGCTGGTCAATGATAATTTCGACTTCTGGTAATTCAGGTTCAGGCTCGGTGGTCTCTATGAATTCGCGGGCAATCACCTTAGGTTTTGGTGGCTCAGGCTCAGGAATTTCTGTGATAGGCACTATCTGATCTTCCAGTGCCACAACAACTTCCTGCTTTACCTTTTCAGCTTTATCATAAAACTTCCATTCAAAAGCAGTAATTACCAATGTAAGGCTAATAATAATACCTATATTGAAAAATAAAAACCTTTTATTTTCTAATACATATTGGTTATTTTTTTTGACTTCCATGACAATTGTTTGATGGTTAATTTCTTACATAACAAAATAAATCATCTCTTTGTGCCCATTTTAACTGTAATTATGACTGTTTTTAGATAGTTTTATTAATGATTTTTATCATGCTTTTTCGTTCACAGGATTTTTAAATCGTTCATGTATATCATTTACCTTTGTTCATTATTATCTTTTGTCTTATCTTCATCGATAGAAAAAACAGAATTCAATATTATTATTGCTACATCAATAAAAGTGTTCTATTTTTATTAAACACTTTCATTAAAAAAGATGTTCTTATGAGTGATATAGAAAACAGAAACGACATAGAATTACTTGTTAATACGTTTTATGAACACGCCAGGAGTGATAAAGTCATTGGATACTTTTTTAATGAAGTTGTTGAAATCAACTGGCCCGATCATATACAGAAAATCACTGATTTTTGGGAAACAACCCTATTGGGCAATATGAAATATACCGGCAATCCGATGAGTGTACATTTTGAAATCAATCAATTAGCGCCGTTGGAAAAGTCCCACTTTCAGCAGTGGATAGTAATATTTGAGCGTACGGTTGATGAACTTTTCTCAGGAGAAAACGCTACAACAATAAAAGAAAGGGCAAAATCTATAGCACTGCTTATGAATTACAAAATAAGTCAAACAACATGATAATTAATATTAACGCTTATAAATACGAAGTTTGGTGAACAGTCAAAAACCCCGGGTTATCAAAGATTTTGAAAAACTTATGCCCGAAATTCAGGAACAGATAAAACTCGCTTATCCGGAAGGATTTCACAAACACCTTATTCATTTCTATAATAAGGAGAAAAAAAAGGTGTCAGCACTCCCTTTTGAAACAGAGGACACCTACTATATGGTAAGAATGACCATACTTGAAGCACGTGAAATCATTGAAGAAGATAGTGATTATGATAATGAGGGCTCGTTAAAACAAGATGTTCGGGAAGAATATGAAAGCAAATATGGGGACATGGATCATATGACCGAATATTTATCTGACGAAGAGAATGAAAATGACGATGATGACTAATTTTTGACCTCAAGTGATATCAGGGTTTTTAAAATTTAACGATTATGACTATTTTAACGTCACGAAAGGAGGGTTTTACTTATGGGGTATCAACAGGCATTAGAAAATATAATTCATAACTGTACAGAAAAGCCTGATCTAAGTAACGATGAACAGCTCATTCGCGTTTTATCTTTTGCCGATCAGTTATTAGTGTTTGATCTGGACGCTGATGATCTCAAAATAGCCGAACATCAACTCATCACAGAAAACGCCCCCTTATTGGCCAGGCTAGCTGTGAAATTGGCAGTATCCAAGTCAATCGTTAAGGGAATAAACCGCCAAATAAAAGTCACGATTATTTTCGCCCTTTATAAAGAGCACCATCGCATCCTTAGTCAAAAGGAGCACAAGCATGGGGAGAATTTTCTCCTCCATAAAGTCCGGCAGTTGAATTGGCTATTCAACCAGTCTCATGTCAGGTGGGACATGTTGTTGGTCGATGATGGCTGTCCGGAGGGAAGTGGCAGAATAGCTCAAGAGATCATAAAAACCAACAAATTACAGGATCAGGTCAAAGTTCTTTTTCTGGAAGATGCCATTCGTAG
>Ga0224506_10002451_pt1 | contig 12602 bp, 14 predicted proteins | sample SF_Jan12_sed_USG_2_FD_169108 | JGI IMG/M metagenome (GOLD analysis project Ga0224506, IMG submission 169108) | Sediment microbial communities from San Francisco Bay, California, United States - SF_Jan12_sed_USGS_8_1 | ecosystem: Environmental > Aquatic > Marine > Sediment | place: USA...
ATAGAAGTATATATGAATTAAAAAGTTATGAGGGAAAACACTGCTCAATTGCGACTGGACGGTTTACCCATTGGATGAAGAGAATATTCGCAATGTCTTGGTGATAGGTATAGACGTTGTTTCACTAGCCTCCTCCGCGAGGAAAGCTGGCTACCAAGTTTACGCTGTGGACTACTTCGGAGATCAAGATCTTAAACACCTGTGCCACAAAACTCGATCGATCATCAAGCAGAGAGTAGGAGAAAACTGCGGCCAACTAAACACAGACTTCAGCCCTGAAGACCTCATCCATCTAACAAAGGACCTTCTGAAAAGCAGCGACATAGACGCGGCGTTGTTATCCTCTGGCTTAGAAGACTCCCCAGAAGTTCTGTTTCAGCTCAACGATCTGGTCCCCATACTCGGAAACTCTCCCGACGTTATCCAGAAGGTTCGCAACAAGACGGAGTTTTTCCAGGAGCTTGAACGGCTAGGAATAGCTTATCCGGGAACGGTAGCAGCTGAGAGTTTCGATGAGGCTAGAGAAAAATCTAAAGACATCGGTTTTCCGGTTGTGGTTAAACCTTTCAGGGGTTTTGGAGGTGCGGGTGTTAGAGAGGCACGGAATGTTCAAGAGTTGAAACAAGCGTTCCGAGACGCTTCTCTTTTCGATAATAAAGTCCTGATTCAAGAGTACATCTCTGGAACACCCGCAAGTGCCTCTTCGATGTCATTTACTGACAAGGCCGTTGTTCTAACATTGAATGAGCAGCTTTTGGGAATGCATGAGGTTGGTCAACGAGAGCCGTTCGGCTACTGCGGAAACGTAGTTCCACTTTCGGTGAAAACAGCAATCAGAGATGCGTGTAAAAACGTAGTTGAGAAAGCTGTCCTGCATTTTGGTCTTGTTGGATCTAACGGTGTAGATCTGGTGGTATCCGAAGAAGGCGTACCTTACGTTATAGAGGTGAACCCCCGATTTCAAGGAACCCTGGAATGTGTCGAGCATGTCCTTGGAACCAACATTGTAAGGGCCCACGTGGAAGCTTGTGTACAAGGAATTCTTCCGACAATTGTGAGAAAAACCTTGAGTTTCTGTGTCCGATTAATCCTGTTCGCTCCACAACGTTCAATCGTGCCTGACTTAAGTACCTTTAATGGGGTTAGAGACATCCCCTTGCCAAGAGTTATCATAGAGAAAGGTGAACCCATCTGCTCTATAGTTGTAGAGGGAACAAGCAGGGATTCTTCATTGAGAAAAGCAGAGAAGCTAACCGAATCAGTCCTCAAATTGTTGCAACCGATCTAGAGAAGATACTTTTCTAAACGACTTAATGATCGGAAGCCCAACTATCGAGGTCACAAGAGTGGATATCGCTACTTTTATTGGAGTTTCAAAGGCCCCCGCAGCCCACCAGAGAACTAAAGCGTTTACATCCACAGTGTAGAAAAGCCGATAAGTCTGGCATGGTATTAAAACGAAAATCCTGAATAGTACATCAGCCTCTAACCCGATGATGGTGCATATAGCAATAATGTATGGCAGTCCTTTTGATCTAGAATTCCATAACCCTCTCCTCACCATGGTCACGGTGATTACTAGGAGGATAACATACGCTAGATAGACATCCCACATTCCCCAAACGGGAAGTTGCCAAGCTACAGGAGTGATGAAATACATTCCAAACAACGCAGTATAATAGATCAAAACTATCTTCCACTTTCCTCTAAACAGAAAGCCAGAGGTCATCGCACCTATGGGAGCTCCGAAAGTGAAGAAAAATTCGTATACATCCCTGAAATATATGGAATGACCAATCATGACCCCTATTAGGGTGGATAAGAATCCCGCGTAAGGGCCAAGCACCATACCGGTGATGGGTGCAACCATGAAAACCCATCCAGACCAAACATCAGTGCGTAACATAGGCAAGCCCATTAAAGAGTCAAAAACAATGTTGACAGACGCAAAAACGGCAATTAAAGATACAAACTGAGAGCTTTTCATTTTTCTCCAGTCATAACGCATTCTATGAAGCCCTCCTGAGTCCAGTGAAACTAGCTCCAAACATTTTCTGCGCGAGTAAATATTGTGTTCAAGGCACATCACGTTTCATCATAAGGTCAAGTACAGCATCAGTTAGACGATTGATAACGAACTTTTCGTTTACCAGTTCTCCACACGGGTCGTTCAGGCCTCTACAGCAGAGAATAAGCTTTATTACAAAAGAATCGGGATTTACCATTTCAAAGTCGAAGGGGTAGAGCCTACAGAGAGCCGGTCTAACGTCGTAGATCGAACATTCGTGAATATCCTTCTCTTCGTCGAACTTGAGGAAAACACATGAACCGTCCTCTCTGTTTTTTAAGCTGCCACGGATAACCGGCAAACCCTTAAACTCTTTGTCTGACAGGGGTTCAAGAAAGTCTTCTGCACTGTAACCGGCTTGTCTTATGCGCTCGATGTCTCTCTGTGTGAGCTCTGGTCCTCCCAGTTTACAGCAGAAAGTGGCGCATCGTCTGCACCTGAATCGCAGATGTTTCTGGCGGAAAGTCATCTTCGTAATGCGCTTTGTTTTGGGGTTTAAAGCGACTTCCGCGACGTTTCCGCTCAAATCTAAGTTGATCATCTCAACGGTTATCTTCACATCTAGCGTTTAAAGTATTTGTTCAGTGCCTCTCGTGGCACGATAATTTTTCTCTATTATTCTAGCACTTACGCAAAACCTAAAAATCAAAGTGCCTAATGACTAGGCGAAGCGTTGAGGGCGAAGGTCATGGCTGGAAAATCTCGAAAAGATGCCCAGAAGATGATCAAAGCAATCGCGGTTCTTCTCCGCAACACCACTTGGAAGTGCGGTAAGGTGGAGCGGTTAGTAGTGAACTACCTACGACAGAAAATTCGAAGATGCGGCCGCCCAAGATCTCCAGTAAAAGAGATGCTGCAGCATTTCGAACTTAGTGGAAAACAGAAGAGCGAGTTTCTGGATGCGATAAAGCGTCTCGAAAAGAGGCGAATAATCAAGGTTGAGAGGTTCTGAAGTATCAAATCGTGTTTTGGATTGCAGATACTCTAAAATCGATTGAATATCTAGTAGTCTGTTAGAAAGCGGGGAAGACGTTTTGACATTGAGGGTTTTCAACACGCTCACAAAAAGGAAAGAGGAGTTCGTACCGACGGAAAAGGGCAAAGTCGGCATGTACGTGTGTGGCCCCACCGTCTACGATTACATACACATAGGCAACGCGAGGTCGTTCGTTGCTTTCGATGTAATCCGGCGCTATCTAGAGTACAAAGGCTACAAGGTAACTTATGTCAGCAACCTAACCGACGTAGATGACAAAACAATCAGAAGAGCAGAAGAAATGGGGACAAGCTTTCAGCAACTCGGCGAGAAGTACAGCGATTCCTACTTCACTGATCTCACGAAACTCGGCATAAAAAAGCCTAGTATCAACCCGCGGGCTACTCAACACATCGAAGAAATCATTAACCTAATTCAAATATTGATTGATAAAGGGTACGCGTACGTGGTTGACGGAAACGTTTACTATGATATCTCAAAGTTTGAAGACTACGGCAAACTTTCCGGGAATAAAGCAGAAGCACTGGAAGCCGGAGCCCGAATCGAGGTCGACTCCCACAAGAGGAATCCCGCCGATTTTGCTCTCTGGAAAAAGCAGAAGTCTGGGGAGCCAGCGTGGAACAGTCCTTGGGGCAACGGCAGGCCGGGGTGGCACATTGAATGCTCCGTCATGTCAACGAAATACTTGGGTGAAACACTGGACATTCACGCCGGTGGGAAGGACCTCATATTTCCGCATCATGAAAATGAGATCGCACAGTCAGAGGCTGCAACCGGAAAACCCTTTGCAAAATATTGGCTTCACAACGAATGGCTCACTGTAAACGGGGAAAAAATGTCTAAGTCTCTTGGAAACTTCATCACCGCCCACGAAGCAATAGAGAAATATGGTTCACAGGTTGTGAGGTTTTTTTTGGCTTCCGTCCATTACCGAAGCCCCATCGATTTTAGTGACAGAAACCTGAAGCAGGCAAAGAAAAACCTTGAGAAGCTACTCAACGCCTTAGAGAAAATTAATGTGTTAAGAGGAGGGGAGCGCAAAAGGGCTGGCGACGAGGAACTCCTTAAACAGGTAGAAAAAATAAGGCAAAAATTCGAAGAAGCAATGGATGACGATTTCAACACAGCTCTAGCTGTTTCCGCGCTTTTCGGTCTAACAAGGGAAATCAACTGGTATGTCAAGGATCATGTGGAGATAGGGACTGAAGTCAAAAAGAAGATCGTGAGGATTGCAGAGACGCTGGTCGAAGACGTACTCGGCATTAAGACGGAGAGACGGAAACCGGAAACCGACAAGCTCCTAGAGAATCTTATGGACCTAATCATTGACTTACGGCGGCAGATGCGTGAACGGAAAGATTGGAAGACAGCGGATGAGATAAGAACCGAACTGCGGGCGTTGGGACTTGTTCTTGAAGATACACCGGAAGGCACTCGGTGGAAAATCAAGAGAAAACCTTGAAAGGCTATTTTTGTGACGACCTCACCCAAAATGTCGTAGTCTTCGAAATGCAGAATACCTGTAAACCTATCCAATGAGCAAAACTATAATTGAAGCCCCTATCATTTTGGTGTGAGCTGTTGAGACCAGCTTGGTTGCCTGTTCAAAGCTTGAGTGTTAAATGTGGACCGTCAAAATCTTAAATATCAGGTTCAGTTTCTCCACATAGTTTTTCATTCAAAATGGTAGTTGGCCTCCTTCGCCGAAGTCTTGTTGTAAGCATGAACGGCTTTCACTCTCACCTTTTAATATCTCAGGATAGCTGTATCCAGTTTCTTCTGCTATTTCTGTTTAGCGTCAAATGATGTGTGGGTCGTCAACAGTTTTCTCGTAGCAATTCGCTTCGAGCCATCGAACATCGGTGACAGCCCATGAACGCTTGCTCACAGTGTCGTATAACCATAAGCATGTATACTCGGGTTCTGTTCGTGACATGTTCGGTTCCGTTCAGTTCATTAAACTTGTTTCAGTCACATCGGCGTCTTTGGGCTCCCGACCTACGAGAAGACCAACCGACTGGTTCTCGTTAATACAACAGTTCTCAACACTGACAAAGGTTCGATCTATCACGATTGCTCGTCCTACTTGGAGAATACCAATACGTGACAACATATTTTGCCTAGACACAAATCTGTATACACTCCGTGTTTGTTTCCGTTAATAGAACCGAAGAATCATCGGAACCAGAACTATTGAGCGCTTATTCATCAACCCACGGAGAGTTGGCTGGTCTCAACTTTTTTCGCCAAAAACTTCGTTGCTTGAAACATGCTTTTCGCAATACCTAGGAGATTAACTAAGATGAGTATTGTCAAGAATGCTTTAAGATCAACTGCAAGATTCACCGTGGTCCCCATCATGGGCATTGTCAAACTGATAATACCGCCATCAAAGACAGCGATGAAGTAGATTATCATAATCAACGCTCTCGCTATACCAAATGCGTGTTCAAGAATGGTTCCAGAAAAAAGCTTGGTAACGACAGTGAAGAAAACAGTTATTCCCACGAACAAATAAAAAAGTTGACTGTACTCGAGAGGAAGAAGGTCCATTGGATATATGAGCATCGGCAAGTAGTAAACAAAAACATATGTTAACGCACCCCATAATGTCGCCTTGAGAACCCTTGGAATCAACTTCTCTATGAGCCCTTTTCTGTTTCCCTCTTCAATCATATGGTATCCACTGCTCCACCGTAAACATAGAAGTCTCGAAGATGAGATGCACCCTTCCACTTTCTGTTAGTTTCGAGACATCTGCGAGGCTGAGGTACATGTCAACTTGTTCATTATACGTGCTTTGCGACTGCACATCTAGACTGGTTTCTCCAGAGGTTACCAGCTCGTCCACATCATTATACATTTCCAGTTGCATTGTTCCTGTTATGTCAAAAAAAGAGTGGTTTTCGAAGCTTAACGGTACTACTACTCTGACATGAGTGCTGTTAAAGGAATCAACGGAGATTTCTCCCACAGAGACATCAGAGAAAGGCGCACCCCAAGGTACTGTCATATTCATAGACAACTGAACCGGAACAATATGTGCAAAATTTAGTGTGACGAATGTGTCAAACACAAAAAAGCTGTCGCTAAAGATAAGTTCGATACGCTCCATTACATCGCTTAGTTCAATGGAGATGTTGTGCGCTGACTCAATGTTGCTACCCGTTGAGACCGAAGGAACAAAGGTTTTGGACTGCGTTAGAAATGTTCCGTTGGAATCCTTTATGCGTGTCGTTATGTTTAACTCGTATATGTCATAGTAGCCACTGTTGTTGATGAAGAAAGGCAAAGAAAGCACTACGCCCTCACTTGATGGAAAGAATTGGGCCTCCCCAAAGCCTATGCCTAAGTTCATAACCGAGTAAACGGCTGTAACCGAAAAAGCAATTAGGAATATCCAAATTATGGTTGTTGCTATGCCCAGCGCCCTTATGGCTGGCTTCATTTGTTCTTCTTTCCTTTCGTCACTGGCTCAACCTTTGGGGCAGTTTCTAGATTGACTCTTGGTTTAGGTGAAGTGAGAAGTTGCACTCCCCTTATCGTCACTATGGAGCCAATCCATCCCATTATGCCTAGGTACATTACTCGAATACATGCCTCAATCAGTGGGCCCAAAGCTTCGCCGAAAAGATTCTCAAGGCCAGATGTAGAGATTATGCTTAAATCCCCTTGAAGGAAAATGTAGGCGTTAAAGAACGCGAACACTAACAGAGCCACACCTAAAAAAAGAACAGTGAATCTTGGAACTTCGAACTTGCTTATCATATTATTCGAGACCCCTATGACAGAATAAGTCGAGGACGTACATGCATATTAAAACTTACGTCTCACTAAACCAGATTCATCCTCATTATTCCTACCAGCCCTGACAGATGTAGAAACCGTTTTCCGCGCCCTAACAACCAAGTATCCAAGGTCATGTTCAAGAAACTCTGGCCAAGACCACTTCCCGGCTTCCACAAGATCTCGAACAACATCAGTCAAATCTCCCACATCCTCAACGGCTAAGCCGCACAGTTTCATGATGCGTTCATATTCGTCAGTGGTCAACGCGCCGGTGATGCACCTGCACCAAAGGTCTAAGGATTTCTGATTGATTTCTTCTTTTTTGATTGAATCAGAAAAGGCTAGGACAGCGCCTTCCTTTAACACTCTCGCCAATTCAGAGAACACTTTCAACTTGTTCGGAACCAGATTAAGGGTCGCTTGGCTAACCACTACATCGAGGACATGGTCTTTGAGGGGTAGTGATTCTGCGTCGCCCAAGATTAAGTTGATGTTGGTTAGCCCAAGATCTTTAATCGTCTTTTTGGCAAGCTTCAGGCAAGCCGGAGAGAAATCTAAGCCGACCGCAAGGAATTTGTTTCGATATCTCTTGGTGGCGGCGATGGCTACGACACCCCAGCCCGTTCCAAGGTCGAGCAGGACGTTGCCGTCGGCTTCAAGATCGGTTACATCAAGCAGTTTTGAGATGGGAACGTTCAGGTTTTCTAAACGTTGATAGACGTTGTTTATGTTTGAGGATGAAGCATTTCTCTCATAGGACTCGTGAACAGACTTTTTCAAGTCTTTAGGAGAGCAGGTAGCCAAAAGCATTCCCGAATATGTTAACTTAAACCTGGCATTAAAAATGCATCGATTGCTGAGCTTTTAAATAAGGTGAGCTTTATTATTGAGACTGACCATGTGCATAGAATCATGAAGGAGCAGGTAGGTTGAAACGGATAGTTTTTGGAACTGACGGTTGGCGCGGAGTGATCGCCCAAGATTTTACTTTTGACAACGTTAAAGTGGTTGCCCAAGCCATAGCCGACTACATGAAAGTTAAAGGCTTAGATCAGAAGGGTTTGATTGTTGGCTACGACACACGGTTTCTGTCAGACATGTTTGCGAGAAGCCTTGCTGAGGTGGCGGCCAGCAACGACATTCCGGTTTTTTTAGCCTCTAAACCAGCTCCGACGCCCATGATCTCCTTCACAGTAAAGAACCGTAGCGCAGGCGGAGGAGTGGTCATCACTGCCAGCCACAACCCGCCCATCTACAGCGGGATAAAGTTTAAGCCGGAGTACGGCGGGTCAGCCCTTACACAGATCACCAAGGAAATTGAGAGTTTTCTTTATAGGAATCCCGTGAAGTACGATGAGGAAAAGGCGAAGCGGTACGTTAGGGAAGAGGATTTTGAAGTCGATTATCTTGATAGAATAAAAAGTCTGGTGGGTCTACAGCTTATCGGAGAGGCTGGTTTTAAAATCGTTGTTGATGCTATGCATGGGGCTGGAGACAGGATTATTGATAGGTTGCTGTCGGCAACGAAAAGTCGGTTAAAGAATATTCGCTTTCGGCCTGACCCAACGTTTGGTGGAGTGAAACCTGAACCTATCCCCCAAAATCTGCAGCCTCTGATTGACACAGTGGTTGAGGGGGGCGCCGACATCGGGCTGGCCACGGACGGAGACGCGGATAGGTTCGGGGTAATCACGTCGAAAGGAGAGTTCGTCTCGCCCCACGAAGCTTTTGCCCTACTCATCCTGCATCTGCACCAGAATAAGGGTTGGAGGGGGGGAGTGGTTAAAACAGCTTCCGTGTGCAACATTGTGTCTAAGGTGGCTGAGAAGCTGGGTTTACCCGTTTACGAAACTGCGGTGGGCTTCAAAAACATATGTGAGCTCATGCTTAAGGAAGACATCCTTATCGGCGGAGAGGAAAGCGGGGGCGCTGGCTTCAAAAACCATGTGCCAGATCGCGACGGAATACTGGCGTCGCTCTTCATCTTGGAGATGATGGCGATGGAAAAAAATAGCATCGACGAAATTTTGGAGGAGTTGAAAGACGAGTTTGGCGAGGTGTACTATGATCGAATCGACCTGCCGTACGACAAGCCCAACCGCATGAAACTTGTCCCCATTCTAAAGTCCAACCCGCCGCGCCAAGTGTGTGGCCTAAAAGTGGAGAGAGTCAGCACCTATCGTGGGGTTGAGGTTTTCAACGGGATTAAGTTTCACTTCGCTGACCAGCGGAGTTGGCTTCTGATAAGGGCTTCGGAAACGGAGCCTATCATGAGAATTTACGCAGAGGCAACCAGCGACGACATGATTCAAAGACTGCTAAGAGAGGGACACAGATTGCTGAAAAGGGTGGCTAAGGATTAGATGAAGCTGCTTTTCTCCTCTTTAAGGCGCGTATGAGACTTGACGCTTCCGAAGCAGATTTTGCATGGGCAACCTTCTTCACTTTTTCCAGAACCAGTCGGGCTTCACAGCGAGGGCATCGTCTTGTTTTCTGAGTGGTTTTAGCCAGCAGGAGTTGCCCACACCTGTAGCAAACGATCACCGCGTACATTCGAAGTACCTCGCAGGCGAAAAGCTTTTCCACAACACTGTTTTATTTGCTGTAAGAGGATGCTAATAAATGAGCCGTCTCTCCCTTATTGACCTCGCGATCAAGTATTTTAGACGGAGAGGCTACAAGATAGAGAAGAACGCGGTTTTAGAGGGATTTTCCGGGCTTCCACACAGTTTTGACCTCGTTATTCGCAAGGGTGAGGAGCGGCACTTGGTTTGGATCAGAGACTGGAAGCGAACAGTTGGCGTCAACATGGTGATAAACATGGATAGGGCTTCGGCGGATGTTGGCTTTCCAAACCCTGTGATGGTTTCCGGAAAGTTTAGCGGACACGCCAAGGCGTACGCCAACCGCCGAGGCGTCACATTGTTGATCAAACGTCAAATCTTGCAGGGACTGGGGTAGACTAGAAGTCTTTTAGAAAATCCTGTAATCGTCCTTCTCTTTCCAGCTTCCCTAACCAGTCCACTATGCCCAAGCTACGTTTTCTTTTCCCCTCTAAAACCGAGACTATCTCTTTCACCACCTCTTCGATTCCTTTACCACTAACATCGATTTCACATAATTTTTCAGAGCCGCAAGCCCGTACAGCGTCCCACAGACAAACATCTAAAATTTCGGCGGCTAAGTTTTCCCAGAGTTTTCTTTCCCTAAACCCGCTGTTCTCCATTGCCTGTTTCAGCTCTTCTGGATCCCGCCTAAGAACAAACACAAGATGAATTTCTTCGACTGGCAAAACGTCGACTGCGTAATGGCCGTCGATTATGACGTCTCGCTCACAACCCCTCATGATCTCTTGTACTCGTCCTGAAACTTTCTTCATATCAGCGATTAGAGTCCCTCTGGCTTTGTCCACGCCGCTGGTTAGCTTTTCTCGCTTAACGAGTTTTGTTACGTCGATGTGAGTGGCGTTTAGTTGGGAGGCTAAGAGGTTGGAGACAACGGTTTTTCCTACTCCAGGAGTGCCCATGATTAGAATAATTCGCTTGAATTTGTTCACCCTCCTTAAGCAAATCTTATCTACTTTTCATTTTCTGATGGAAACTTCACGTAGTGTTCCGGCTAGCATTTGAACACTGGCTTAAGTAAAAAAACTCGCTATTATATTTACTTATAAATACAATCGCACTAGGCTTTTCTTAATCATCTCAATCGCTTCTTTTCTTTCAACTCGGCTGGATATGTGCTAGTGCGTGTGTATGTTAACAAAAAGAGAGGTGCTTTAGGATGTTTATGGATCCCAGAAGGATTTTTCGTATTCTAGGCCGCAGTAGCCGAAGTCCCACATGTCAACCTGCCCGTCAGGCGGATAGTCTCCGCTGCCAGGCGGATCCTCAGGACCTCTAGTGTCAGCGATCTGGTAGTCTTCCCAATCTAGATCCGCACTGGTTTTCGTGTAGCCCCCGCTGCCTCCAGAAGGAACTCGACTGTTCTTTGATGGCTTCGAGTCCGGTGACTTCGAAACGCAAGGTTGGGTCACTTATGGTGATGGAGCTCCATGGTTCGTTTCAACCGAGGATCCTTGGGAGGGAACATGCCATGCCATGGCAAAGAAAACTGGTGTTAGTAAGTACAGCTACTTAGAGATAGCTGTGAGCACATCTGGGTACACCAACATGGTTTCAGTGCGGTACTTCCGACAGATAATAGGTCACGACGCTGCCGACTCATCCGCGTAGAGTGGTACGACGGCATCAACTGGAACATGATAGAAGAGAAAACCAGTTCAACCAACCAGACTACACGGATCCTTGGGTTTTCCTACTAAGCGGTGCATTCTCCAACTCGAACTTCAAGCTGAGATTCGTAGACGAATGCGGTGCAGTCTCTGAAAAAGTCTATCTCGATAATGTCGAGATAAGAGCTGACTGAAACTTCAAAACCCCCATAATCTCCCTCTCTATTTTTGTTTTAATGCTCGAAGCGCCTCGCTCCACCTCGGCAATAAATCGTCATCAAACACCCAGAATCTTTTATCCTCTACGAGTCTCAACGTCGCTAAATTTTCATCTGGTTAGCATGTTCATAGCACCAGCACTAACAAGCGCTTTAGCACAAACTTCAGAGACTAAACCAGTGGAAGGTAAGAAAGAGAGAGAAGAAGCTACGATGGAGGGCCTCGGAGCGTATCCGAATGAAAAGCCTGTGCATACTATCAGACGAATGATGTCTTTCACCTTTCTACTCGTATCCGCACCAATCTAGTATGGTTAGTGCTAGAATCTTTGCCGTTTCCGTCACGGAATCAATTTCAACGTACTCGTCTACGCCGTGAAAATTCAAACCGGTCGGACCTAAACAAATCGCAGGAACCCCGCCATGTCGCACATAATGTCGCGTGTCGAGGCCCGCTGAGCCTCCAACAAACTTGGCTTCTTTCCCTGTCAGTTCTTTGACAAACTTCGCCACTGTTTGGACGATTGGGTGATTCACATCCTGCTCGTGGGGTCTTGCTCTCCAGCCGAACCATTCAATCCGTGGAGGGTTGTCTCTCAACCAAGGGTCCTGCCTCGCTACTCCATAAACAATATCCTCAACCTGCTTCTTAACAGCCTCTAACTCCTCTCCCGGCGGCCACCCTATTCGGCATTCCAACTCCGCCCAACCAGCGACAGTAGAAGGCCAGTCTCCGCCACGGATCTTTCCGATATTAATCGTTGTCGCGTGACCCTTCATGTAGGGGTCTACCTCTGCGGGAGGGTAACTGATTCTGCTTTGCCTCTCTTTGTTTAGCTTCAATAACGCGTTGTATATTTTCATTGCCTTACCTATGGCGTTCACGCCGAAATGGGCAACAGCAGCATGAGCTGATCTGCCAGGAACCTTGATCCTAAAGTACATTGCACCGGCACTAGCAATGTCAATGTTGCACACATCGGTTGGCTCTGTTACTATTGCTGCATCCGCACGGTAACCCTTCAATATGGCAGCTAAGGTTCCTCCGATGCCCCCGTCTTCCTCCTCTATAGTGCTCTTAAGTATGATGTCTCCTCTAGGCTTGACTCCTATATCCAGTACACATTTAAATGCGTGGACCATAGCCGCGATGCCTCCCTTCATATCTGCGGCTCCTCGGCCGTAGAGCTTGCCGTCAACGATTTCGGCACCCCAAGGGTCGTGGGTCCAAGCGGACACTGGCTCGGGGGAAACAACGTCGATGTGGCCCCCCAGTATGAGGGATCTGCCTCCTCC
>Ga0224506_10002452_pt1 | contig 12601 bp, 12 predicted proteins | sample SF_Jan12_sed_USG_2_FD_169108 | JGI IMG/M metagenome (GOLD analysis project Ga0224506, IMG submission 169108) | Sediment microbial communities from San Francisco Bay, California, United States - SF_Jan12_sed_USGS_8_1 | ecosystem: Environmental > Aquatic > Marine > Sediment | place: USA...
CAAAGTCTGAAATAACCGAATAGCCTGTTCATCTGCGCGGACAGTTTGCAGATCAAATAATACCTGCATCAATTTATCTGTCTGCTTGCCATTGAGCCTGTCACCTGCAAGCAGATGTTGCAAAACCACGTCGCCCTGTTCAACCATTCCAGCCATAATCAATACCCTGGCTCGGCGCAGGTTCCAGTCGATATTATCTTCTCCCTCTGGAGCATGGTCGAGACTGAGCAGATATCGGGATGCCCCGGTTACATCACCGTTGTTCAGAGCCCTTTCTGCCAGAAAATAACGTACCCGGGTCGGCCACTGCTCCCCTTTCTGTGAATATACTGGTGCATACAACGCTTCTACTATCAACTCTCCCTTATTCAGACCAATCAAACTCTCCATCAAGGCCTTATGTGCTGTTTCACGAGATTCTGCATCCCTGGACTCAGCTGCAATATAGGCATACAAAGCTCGTGATTCGATTGGTTCGGACTGATATATATTGGTCGCCAACTCAATCCATGCCTGATCATCTCCTTGCAGGAGCTGACGGGAGTTGGCCAACTCCATGGCCAGCTCTTGATACCACTGCCAGAGTCGAGATGAGCGAGCAGGAAAAAAATTATTCTCGTCCATCACCAGCGCCAGTAATCGCTCCTGGGCAAGAATCGCACCTTTGAGATTATTACTGCCAAATTCATGCTCGGAGCGTATACCCCATGCCATATATTGTTCTTTGACTGGAACCTCATCAAGACTGCTTAACCAGCGAAGTTTTGTTAACTGTTCCTGATTTAGTGCCTTGCCCTGACGCAGCTGTGTCAGCATCATCAATAAGCTCGGATAATCCTCCCCCAGCGACTGCAGGATCCTTTCTGCATCCGCAAAACGCTTACTCGCCAGTAACACCTCGGCACGGAATATGGTCGTCTCCTGCAGACCGGTAAAGTCCTGCTGATAACGTAACATGGCAACATGTGCCACCTCGGTTTTCGCATCCACCATGTAACTGCGTATTATCAGGTCCCGGTACCGCTGAATATCTGATACTGACGGCAAAGTCTCAGCCCATAATAGCCGAGCCAAACGTTCTCTCGCTGCGACTCCCTGACGTAAAGTTAAATTTGCTTTCACCAGTAGTTGCTCACGCCAGAAGAGAAAATCGCCTGCCAGTTGACCAGGATGAGTAGTGCTGCGCGAGAGTATCCCCTGCCAGTCACCTCGACTCTCGAGGATCTGTAGGCGTTGACTCTCCCATTCATACCAGGCGGTACTATTGGAAGTAAATTCGGGCTGATGTAGTTGAATAAGTTTCAGTGCCAGCTGTGGGGCGCCCTCACGGGCGAGTTGGGCAATAGCTGACAACCCCATGGCCTGCGCAGTGATAGGCAGTGAGAAGAGAATATAGAGAAGGACTTTTATCAGTGGTGGTTTTATTTTCATCATAAAAAAACGGGCACCATGGAAAACCATGATGCCCGTAGTGTAACAGGATTCACCTTACGGCAGACAGGCTATTGTTCAGCCCAGCTTTTCCTTAATACGAGCAGACTTACCGGAACGCTCACGCAGGTAATAAAGCTTGGCACGGCGTACATCACCACGACGCTTAACGGTAATATCACCTATCATGGTGCTGTATGTCTGGAATACACGCTCTACGCCTTCACCATGAGAAATCTTGCGAACTGTGAAAGAGGAGTTCAGACCGCGGTTGCTCTTGGCAATCACAACGCCTTCAAAGGCCTGCAGACGCTCACGCGTACCTTCCTTTACCTTAACCTGGACCACAATGGTGTCACCGGGACCAAAGTCAGGAACCTCACGGGTCATTTGTTCGGCATCTAACTGCTGGATGATGTTGCTCATTACTCTCTCCCGAGATAAATCAAACTATTACGTATTCGTTTCGCGCTCATTCAGATACTGCTGCAACAGTGCCAGCTGTTCCTGATCAAGCTCCAATTCCTCTAGCAGGTCCGGACGTCTCTGATAGGTACGTCCCAGGGCCTGTTTTAAACGCCAGCGTTCTATGGCCTTATGGTCACCGCTGGTTAACACTGCGGGCACAGAGTGCCCTTCAAATTCTTCCGGCCGGGTGTAATGCGGACAATCCAGCAGACCAGATACAAACGAGTCCTGAACCGCCGAATCCACATGCCCCAATACCCCGGGGATCAATCGTGCCATGCCATCTATCATCACCATGGCGGGCAACTCACCACCACTGAGGACATAGTCACCGATGGACCACTCCTCATCCACCTCGGCCTCGATGAGACGTTCATCGATGCCTTCGTAGCGACCGGCCAGCAGGATCAAACGCTCTTCGGTTGCCAGGGTGGCCAGTGCCTGCTGATTAAGCCTGCGGCCCTGTGGCGACAGATAGATCACCTTTGCCTTGCCAGGCGCGGCCTTTTTCGCCGCCTGGATGGCATCGCGTAATGGCTCTACCATCATCACCATGCCAGGCCCCCCACCGTAGGGTCGATCATCCACGGTACGGTAATTATCCTTCGCGTAATCACGCGGATTCCAAGTCTCTACCTGGAGTATGCCCTTTTGCACCGCGCGGCCACTTACACCGACCTCGGTTAGCGCCGAGAACATCTGCGGAAACAGGCTGATGACGTCGATGCGCAACTTCCTGTTGAGCTCGGTCAAAATTCCGGGTCCCAGTCCACCTCGATGAGCCGTTCGCTCAAATCGACACGCTTGACCACATCTGGCTGGAGGAATGGGATCAAACGCTCACGTTCGCCCTTCACCACCATGACATCATTGGAGCCGGTCTCGAACAGGGTAGTCAGTTCACCCAGCTCAGTGCCGTCGCCCCCCACCACCTTGCAACCGACCATGTCGGTCCAGTAGTACTCGTCCTGGGCAAGTTGTGGCAGCTGCTCATGACTGATAGCAATATCGGAGCCTATCAGTGCCGCGGCCAAATCACGATCCTCAAAACCTTCAAGCTGAAGCACGATCCCCTTGCCCTGTGGACGACCACCGAGCAGCTTCATCTGCTGCCAGCGTCCCTGATAAAACACCAGTAGGGGATTGTATTTCAGTATGTTGTCACGTGGTTCGGTATGGGAATAGACCTTTACCCAGCCACGGACACCAAACAGGCCATTAATCCGGCCCAATACAACAGGTTCGCCTTGTATGTCAGCCACGCGGCGCTACCTGTCGCAGTCTTCTAATCTTAGCTAGCCTTCTTTAACAGCTTGGCTACGGTATCAGAGGTCTTGGCACCGTTGGAGACCCAGTGATCTACACGGTCACGATCGATACGCAGAGCCTCTTCGTTGCCCTGGGCAACCGGATTAAAGAAACCGACACGCTCGATATAACGGCCATCACGACGGTTACGAGAATCGGTTACAACGATGTTGTAAAAAGGGCGCTTCTTGGAGCCGCCACGTGCCATACGGATAGTTACCATTGCCTGTCTAATCTCCTGGAACCAAAACGGTCGAGGCCGCGCTCTACACACGGCCACACTAAACCGGTAATTTTACTTGAAAAATCACCGCTGAGAAAGCCTATTTGCCAATTAATTTATATACCTAGAATGGCATGCCCGGAGGCATTCCGCCTTTCATACCCTTCATCAACTTGCCCAAACCACCCTTGCTGACCTTTTTCATCATCTTCTGCATCTGGGTAAACTGCTTCAACAGCCGGTTAACGTCCTGTATCTGGGTACCGGAACCTGCGGCGATACGCCGTTTGCGCGAGCCCTTGATGATATCCGGGCGCTGACGCTCACCAGCCGTCATGGAGTTGATGATCGCCTCCAGCTTGCCGAAATCCTTGTCATTGACCTGTCCCTTTACATTGGCCGGCAGATTTCCCATCCCCGGCAGTTTATCCATCATGCTGGCGATACCGCCCATACTCTTCATCTGCAGCAGCTGATCACGAAAGTCCTCCAGATCGAAACCCTTGCCCTTTTGCAGCTTCTTGGCCAGCTTTTCGGCCTTTTCATGGTCGACCTGCTGCTCCGCCTGTTCGATCAGGCTCATCACATCGCCCATGCCGAGGATACGCGAGGCGATACGCTCGGGATGGAAGGGCTCCAGTGCCGAGGTCTTTTCACCGACGCCTATAAACTTGATCGGCTTGCCGGTGATCTGGCGTACCGACAAGGCGGCACCGCCACGGGCATCACCATCGGTCTTGGTCAGAATCACCCCGGTCAGGGCCAGCGCATCGTTAAAGGCCTTGGCGGTATTGGCGGCATCCTGGCCGGTCATCGAATCCACCACAAACAGGGTCTCGGTGGGGGATAGCAGCTGGTGGACCTGCTTGATCTCCGCCATCATCTCCTCGTCCACGTGCAGACGACCGGCGGTATCGACGATCAGAACATCGACAAAGGAGGTCTTTGCCTGTTGTAGTGCTGCCTTGGCTATCGCGGCCGGCTTTTGGCTGCTATCACTGGGGATGAACTGCGCACCCACCTCGGCAGCAACAGTCTCCAGCTGCTTGATCGCCGCAGGTCGGTAGACGTCGGCACTGACCACCGCAACCTTTTTATTCTCCCGTTCCTTGAGAAAGCGGGCCAGTTTCGCGGTGGAGGTGGTCTTGCCCGACCCCTGTAGACCGGCCATCAGGATCACCACCGGCGGCTGGGCATTAAGATTCAGAGCCTCATTGGCCTCGCCCATCAATGCGGTCAATTCATTCTGCACCACCTTGATCAGAGCCTGACCGGGGGTGAGGCTCTTCATTACCTCCTCGCCGACGGCACGCTCACGAACATGGGCAATGAACTCCTTCACTACCGGCAGCGCGACATCGGCCTCCAACAGGGCCATGCGCACCTCACGCAGACTGTCCTTGATATTGTCTTCTGTCAGACGACCCTGACCACGGAGATTCTTGAGGGTCTGCCCCAGGCGTTCAGTAAGATTTTCGAACATAGTGTATAGGGCCAGACGGCCCGGACCGGTTATGGAAAGGCGCTATTATAGCGTGAAGACGTCGTCCGTGAGCAAACCTTCTATGATATGACTTGTGATCGCCTCTCGACATTGCTCAAGGATCAGGTCTTCCTCGCCTGGCTTCGGGTGGCTCAGATAGATACGGGGCTGATGCCTGAGTTTGCCGAGATCTGCAGCCAGGGTCTGTGGACAGTAATGGCCGGAACGGATACTCAGCTCACAATTTTCATTGGGAAAGGCCGATTCAACAAACAGCAGCTCCAGTCCTTGATGGCCGTTGAGGATATTCCAGAGATTGTCATTTTCGCCGGTATCACCGCTAAAGGCGAAAGACTTGCCAGCAGACTCCAAACGATAGGCAAGCCCGGGAACGATATGATTCACGCCGATAGATTCAATGCTGACACCATCTACTTCCACGGTCGTTGCAGCGGTTATCTCATTTAATTTAAACACCGGATTATTCCGATTCGGAATGCGGGTAAAGTCCGGCCAGAGAACATCATTAAAGACATGCTCAACCAGAGCCCTAATGGTCTCTGGCAGGGCATAGATCTGAATCGGTCCCGGTATCTTGTCATAGACGGTATCTGCCAGCAGTGGCAAGGCAGCGATATGATCGAAATGGGAATGGGTAAGAAAGATATGCGAGACCGCAGACATCTCTTCAATATCCAATTGAGCCACACCAGTACCGGCATCGATCAATATATTGTTATTGATCAGAAATGAGGTCGTCCTGTACCCCTTGGCGATACCGCCACTGCTACCCAATACCCGGATCTGCATGTCCCTGTTCTCTTAACCTCTAAAATGATAAGGAATATATCATTATGTTATTGATTAGCTAATCCTAATCCGAGCCCGTCTCTATACGCAATAGCCAATGCAGTTGTGAGCACATTTTCGCCACCTAGTTCACACTCTGGCCATGAAGAGATGATACTGACCGACTCTTCAACCTCTGACTCAGTTATGCGATGATGAGCCACAAACAGGAATACCGTGGTAAACATGACAACACTATATATAAGCCTATCTGCCATCTTCTTTTATAGCCTGGCCCTGCTGGCGGTTATCAACCAGCTATTTATCCGCCGTGGCGCAACTCCAAACTATAAAAAGAATATGCTCGCCACAGCCTCGGTTGCCACATTCTTACATATTACACTGCTCTATCAGACCATCGTCACCAAACAGGGTTTACTTCTTGACCTGTTTAATATGTTCTCACTGGTCAGCGCACTGATGATGGTAATACTGCTACTTACCGTGCTGCGCCGTCCGGTAGAAAATCTTGCCATTGCCCTGTTACCAATGGCGATTATTACCCTATGCCTGCGCCTGTTAACAGAGGCGAATAACGCCTCCCTGATCCAGCATAGTAATGAATTGCAGCTACACATTCTGCTCTCTGTAGTGGCCTTTAGCCTGCTCAGTATTGCCGCTACACAGGCGATTTTACTGGCAATTCAGGAGCAGCAGCTACGCAACCATAAACCCAGTGGATTTATTCGGGTCCTGCCACCGATGGAGTCTATGGAAACCCTGTTATTTCAGGCTATCTATATTGGTTTCATCATGCTCAGCCTTGCCCTGTTTAATGGCTTGTTAACCCTGCAGGATATGTTTGCCCAGCATCTGGTACATAAAACCATCCTTTCACTATCAGCATGGCTGGTTTTCGCAATCCTGATATGGGGACGCTGGCGCTATGGCTGGCGTGGGCGCACCGCCATCCGCTGGACTTTAATCGGTATCGTTACCCTCCTGTTGGCCTATTTTGGCAGCAAGATCGTACTTGAACTGATTCTGCATCGTTAGATCCCTTGACACTGCGGCATGGACTCCGTTTAATTAGGGTCCCAGCAAGAGACAGGCAATCCATTCTTGAACGATATTCCCACGTGGCTGCTATTCGTAGCCCTGATTTTCCTAATCCTCGCCTCCGGCTTTTTTTCCGGCTCTGAGACGGGTCTATTCAGTCTTAACCGCTACAAACTACGCCACCTGGCCAAGACCGGACATGTCGGGGCCAAACGTGCCCATATGTTATTGAGTACACCGGATCGTTTGATTGGCATCATTCTGTTGGGCAATAACTTCGTTAACTTCCTTGCCGTGGCGATTGCCGGTGAGTTTATGTTTCGTGTTATGGGCGAGAGCAGTCCCATCACCACCACGGTGATACTGACACTGGTGATACTGATCTTCGCCGAGGTTACACCCAAAACCCTGGCTGCACTGCATCCGGAGTCGTTTGCCTTTCCGTCCACCTATCTACTGGCACCGCTGCTACGCATCTTTTATCCATTGGTGTGGCTGGTCAATGCCATGTCCAGCCTGATACTGCGCCCGTTGGGGGTAAAGCAAGGTTCCAGAGCTACAGAGATCCTTAGCAGCGAAGAGCTACGTACCGTGGTCAATGAGGCCGGTACCCTGATACCTACCCAACATCAGGAGATGCTGATCAGCATTCTCGATCTGGAGAAGGTCTCGGTGAATGACATCATGGTACCGAGAAATGAGATCGTGGGTATCGATCTGGATGATGAGTGGCAGGATATCCTCGCTCGCATCACCAACAGCCAGCATACCCGGTTGCTGATCTATCGTGGGGGTATCGACAATGTGGTCGGTATAGTCCACGTACGCAATCTACTACACCTGGTGGCACAGGCTGAACAGATGAGCAAAGAGAGCTTCATGGAACAGATCACCGAGGCCTATTTTGTCCCGGAGAACACCCCGCTCAATACCCAGCTTATCAACTTCAAGGAGCGCAAGCGCCGTATCGGCCTTGTGGTGAATGAATATGGTGATATCGAGGGCCTCATTACGATGGAGGATATCCTTGAAGAGATCGTCGGTGAATTCACCACCGACCCCTCCAGTAACATCAAGGAGATCCATCCTCAGGAAGACGGTACCTTCCTCGTCGATGGCAGTGCCAGCATACGGGATCTCAACCGTGTTATGGGACTGGAGCTGCCCACCGATGGCCCCAAAACCGTCAACGGCATGATCCTGGAATATCTGGAAACCATCCCGGAAACCGGTACCAGTTTGATGCTATCCGGACTTCCGGTGGAAATTATTCATACCAGTAGTAGCACCATCAAAACTGTACGCATTAGCCCCCAATACGGGCAATTGGATAATATTGTCGACCAAGACAATGAATAGGTGGTCAACACCCTGATTTCTGTGCTAACAATTAGCAAAGCCATGGAAAACACTGGAGTCAATATGAGTCAAGCACAAACCCCGGACGAGCGCAGGCACTTCACCCGTGTCCCCTTTGATGCAACCGTGACAATATCTCGCGCCAGTGACTCCTGGCAAGCACAACTGCTGGACATCTCGCTAAACGGTATCTTACTCAACTTGCCGGAAAACTGGCCGGGTAAAAAAGATCAGGAGTTCCAGATAACACTGGAACTGGATTCAGACGTCATCATTAGTGTTAATGGTAAGGTAACTCATATCGAAGCCGGCCATTCCGGCTTTATCTTTGAGAATATGGAGCTGGACAGCGCCTCGCATCTGAAACGCCTGTTGTTATTGAATCTGGGTGATCAGTCCCTTATCGATCGCGAATTACATGAGCTAATCAGCGTTCATGCCACAGATGCTCCAGGGCCTCAGACAGACGTGTAACCCCGATAACCGTCATCCCGTCAATCTCCCGCTTCGGTTTGTTGGCCAGGGGGATGATGGCACGTTTAAATCCATGCTTGGCCGCCTCTTTCAGCCGCTCCTGACCATTGGGCACCGGGCGAATCTCTCCCGCCAGTCCCACCTCACCAAAGGCCAGTAGATCAGTGGCCATAGGCCGGTCTTTGAGGCTGGAGAGTATCGCCATCATCACCGGTAGATCCGCTGCGGTCTCACTCAGTCGCACCCCACCGACGACATTCACAAACACGTCCAGTCCATGGCATGCGATGCCGCCATGACGATGCAGTACAGCCAATAGCATCGACAGACGATTCTGTTCCAGTCCCAGGGTGACACGACGGGGGTTGCTTAGAGGACTATCGTCTACCAGAGCCTGTACCTCCACCAGTAACGGTCGACTACCCTCCCGGGTCACGGTAACCACACTTCCGGCCACCGGCTGTTGATGACGGGAAAGAAAAATCGCAGAAGGATTACTGACCTCTTTCAGGCCATGTTCAGTCATCGCAAAGACACCCAGCTCATTGACCGCACCAAAGCGATTCTTGATAGCCCGGATGACCCTGAAATTACTACTACCCTCGCCCTCAAAGTAGAGCACCGTATCCACCATATGTTCCAGTACGCGTGGACCAGCCAGCTGTCCATCTTTGGTCACATGTCCCACCAGAAACAGGGCCGTACCGGTCTGCTTGGCATAACGTACCAGTCTGGCTGCAGTCTCCCGTACCTGTGCCACGGCACCCGGTGCAGACTGCAACTGATCGGTATAGATGGTCTGTATCGAGTCCACCACCATCACACGAGGTCGCTCACTCTGTGCGACCTCCAGCATCAGTTCCACCTGGGTTTCGGAATAGAGTCGGATGCGATCCGCCTTCAGCGCCAGACGTTTGGCACGCAGGCTAATCTGCTGTGGCGACTCCTCACCGGTAACGTAAAGGGTTGGAACCTCGGCACTCAGACGCGCCATCGTCTGCAGCAGGATGGTGGATTTTCCTATGCCAGGGTCACCACCTATCAGCACCACCGAGCCAGCAACCAGCCCACCACCCAGTACATGATCCAGCTCAGCCAGACCGGTTGAAATACGTGGCGCATCACCTCCTGCATCCACATCAGCCAGCGCCTGTACCCGTTGACTACCGGCATCTCCGCTATAACCGGCAAAACGTCCAGTACGTGACGCAACCGGAGCGGCAACGATCTCTACCAGCGTATTCCAGCCACCACAGTCACCACACTGGCCGGACCACTTGGGAAAAGACGCCCCACATTCACTGCAGCTGTATTGGAGTTTCAGTTTTACCATGTGCAACACCCATCGGCTTATTCACTTGCTGTTATTCCCTTAACAGAACCGGCCAGTTCCTTTTAGGTTTCTTACTTGCCTCCACCCATACACTGGGGTGACACCGGGGCCGACTGACGCTGCTGCCACTCATCCGGAGTATAGGTATGCAGCGCCAGTGCATGGATATTGGGCATCATTTCTACCATCGCGGCATTAACCTGACGGTGTCGACCGATGAGTTTCTCGCCCATAAAGGCCTCACTGACCAGGGTGACCTTAAAGTGTGACTCGGAGCCGGCTGGAACATTATGATTCGAACTCTCATTGACCACCTGCAAGTAAGCAGGGGTAAATGTCTGGCGCAGGATCTCTTCTATTTGTGATTGTTTGCTCATCTGTCTGTTCTCGCTATCAAACTTGCGTCGATTCTACCATTATGTTCAGCTTAAGGTGCGAGGGATAACGCAGTAAAACAATCAGGATAACCTATGCAAGCACCACCTTTCCGTCCGGCAGCCGGACTAGCTAATCCACACCTGCAAACCCTGTGGGCCAGCCTGTTACGGCACAGACCTGTACTAGAAACCCGGCGTAAGCGCGTTGAGTTAGCCGATGGAGATTTTCTCGATCTCGACTGGGGCATCAGCGAAACACAGCAGGCTCCGATAGTACTGATCATACACGGTCTTACCGGCTCGATTCGGTCACCCTATGCCGGCGGACTTATGTACCATCTCAGCATAAACGGTTTCCAGCCGGTTATGATGCATCTGCGCGCTTGTAGCGGTGAAATAAATCGCCTACCCAGACTCTACCACTCCGGAGAGACGGGTGACCTGGAGTTCATTGTTCAGCATATACACACCATACATCCACACCGCCCCCTGTTTGTTATCGGATTTTCCCTCGGCGGAAACATGCTGCTGAAGTGGTTGGGAGAAAATGGCTCCGACAAATCGATCTCGGCAGCAGTGGCGATTTCCGTACCGTTTGATCTCTATCAGTCCGCTCTAAAACTGGATCAGGGCTTTGCCAGCCTCTACCAGTGGAACCTGTTACGCAGTCTGCGACAAACCCTCAGGGCAAAGGCCAGCCATGCAGAGATACGCGATCTGCTACCAAAGCTGAACGGGATGAGAAATTTTTATCAATTTGATGATGGCGTCACCGCCCCATTACATGGCTTTGACGGGGCGATGGACTATTACTGGCAGAACTCCAGTCGTCAGTTTCTCAAATCCATACACAAGCCTTGTCTCATCCTGCACGCCATTGATGATCCGTTTTTGCCAGCCCAATACATTCCACAGGCCAGTGAACTATCAAACTCGGTACAACTGGAATTGAGTCCGCATGGGGGCCATGTGGGCTTTGTCGGCGGCACGATTTGTTCACCTCAGTATTGGCTGGAGTCACGCATCAGCAGCTACCTGAAAGCTATACTACTGACATAAAAAAAGGCCCCGCAGGGCCTTTTCTCAAGCAACTGGTAAGTAATTACTCACCGGCTGTTATCGCCTTCATGGAAAGACGAATACGACCCTGCTTGTCGATCTCAAGCACCTTGACCTTCACCACATCACCTTCAGAGAGCTTGTCGCTAACGTTCTCGACACGCTCTTCAGAGATCTGTGAGATGTGTACCAGACCATCCTTGCCAGGCAATACGGTAACAAAGGCACCGAAGTCCATCAGCTTGTTGACGCGACCTTCGTAGATCTTGCCTACCTCAACATCGGCAGTAAGCTCTTCGATACGCTTCTTGGCGGCATTGGCGGCGGCATTATCTGAAGAGGCGATCTTCACCGTACCATCGTCAGACAGGTCGATAACGGCACCGGTCTCTTCAGTGATGGAACGGATGGTCGCACCACCCTTGCCTATAACGTCGCGAATCTTGTCAGGATTGATCTTGATGGTGACGTAACGTGGAGCAAAATCAGACATATCGGTGCGACCGCTGGAGATAACGGCATTCATCGATTCAAGGATGGTCAAACGACCTTCCTTCGCCTGCTCCAGAGCCTTATCCATGATCTCACGGGTAATACCATCGATCTTGATATCCATTTGCAGTGCGGTAATACCATTGGTGGTACCGGCCACCTTAAAGTCCATGTCGCCCAGATGATCTTCATCACCAAGGATATCGGACAGAACCGCAAACTTGTTCTCTTCCTTGATCAGACCCATGGCAATACCGGCTACAGGGGCCTTAAGTGGCACACCGGCATCCATCATCGCCAGAGAGGAACCACAAACGGAAGCCATGGAGCTGGAACCGTTGGATTCGGTGATCTCGGAAACAACACGAATCGAGTAGGGGAAATCCGCCTGTGCAGGCATCATCGCCAATACACCACGCTTGGCCAGACGACCGTGACCAACCTCACGACGACCCGGGGTACCGGTACGACCGGTCTCACCTACGCTGTAAGGAGGGAAGTTGTAGTGCAGCATGAAGGGTTCTTTACGCTCGCCTTCAATTGCATCGATCTGTTGTGCGTCACGCTCGGTACCCAGAGTGGTGACCACCAGGGCCTGAGTCTCGCCACGGGTAAACAGGGCGGAACCATGGGTACGTGGCAGTACACCTACACGGACAGTGATGGGACGTACTGTACGGGTATCTCGACCATCGATACGTGGCTCGCCGTCAATAACACGGGTACGTACGATGCGCTTTTCCAGA
>Ga0224506_10002453_pt1 | contig 12600 bp, 10 predicted proteins | sample SF_Jan12_sed_USG_2_FD_169108 | JGI IMG/M metagenome (GOLD analysis project Ga0224506, IMG submission 169108) | Sediment microbial communities from San Francisco Bay, California, United States - SF_Jan12_sed_USGS_8_1 | ecosystem: Environmental > Aquatic > Marine > Sediment | place: USA...
TGCTAACCGACATGATTATCGCGACGGTTTCGAGTACTGGTTTACTGCCGAGTTAAATAATGCCAAGTTGGCATCGGTATCGACCTATAACGCCCTGGTACCGAACTTCATTTCCATGATCGAGGCATTTGATCATGATTTTGATCGCTTTTTTGACTATGTAGATAGTATCGGCGATCTGCACAGGGATAAACGAACCCGCTGCCTGGAAGAATGGCAATCCGGAAATGCCGTGAAGCACCCGGCCTGTAGTTAATTTATTCTTTGACCAGCGTAAAGGCACGGTCGTTCTTAAGCGCCGGGATCCGATTTCTAGCGTTAGCGACCTGAGCCAGATCGATATCCGCATAAATAATACCCGGCTCGGCACCGCCATCGGCCAGCACCTCACCCCAGGGATCAACAATCAGAGAATGACCGTAGGAATAACGCTTATCCGCGTGATGACCGCACTGGTTTGGCGCGACCACATAGCTACCGGTTTCAATCGCACGTGCGCGTACCAGTATATGCCAGTGCGCCTTACCCGTTGTTTGCGTGAAAGCGGCCGGAATCGTTATAACTTCAGCACCGTTTTGCGCCAGCGTACGATACAGGGCCGCAAAGCGCAGGTCGTAACAAACCGACAGGCCCAGTTTACCCCAGGGCAGGTCGGTGATAACCGCCCGATCCCCGGGCGAAATAGTTTCTGACTCTCGATACCACTCGCCATTAGCGAGTTCGATATCGAACATGTGCAATTTATCGTAACGCGCCCTGATCTCGCCGTTATTGTCGATTAAAAAACTGCGGTTAACTATCCGGTTATCTTCAAGCCTGATTAACTGCGAACCAACCAAAATTGTTACGCTATGTTTTTTTGCTTTAGCACGAAAGCTAGCCAGCCCCGGGTCGGCGGCCTCGCTAAAAGTCAGCGGCCGAATCTGTTCGCTCACCGGCTCTATCAGACCTACTGTTTCGGGCAAAGCGATAAATTCGGCACCATTTTCAGCAGCCTCGTCGATATACCGGGAAACCCGGGCGATATTCGCCTCGACATCACGTCCGGCGGTGTTTTGAATACAGGCAGCTTTGAATATTTGACTCATGGTTAAAAAGATTGCCACAGTGCCCCGTGCTTAGCAATGTCCATTTATATTGTGTGATTTTCAAAGCCTCGATAAGTTGCTAGAATCGATCGCTTATGAGTGAATCTAATCAAGAAAATCAACTAATCGATCGCTTCGGGCGTACCGTAAACTATATTCGTCTGTCGGTTACCGACCGTTGCGATTTACGCTGCGTTTATTGCATGCCGGAAAAGATGAAGTTCGTGCCCCGCTCACAGCTGCTAACGCTCGAAGAAATGGAAAGCATCGCGCGCTCGTTTATCGGACTTGGCGTCGACAAAATTCGAATTACCGGTGGCGAACCTCTGGTCAGGAAAAATATTCTTCAGCTATTCAATAACCTGGGGGAAATTGAAGCATTACGCGACTTAACCCTGACCACCAACGGTACACAACTGAAGAAATACGCACGCGCACTAAAGGACGCAGGCGTCACACGTATTAACATCAGTCTCGATACCCTGCGCGCCGACAGGTTTCACGACATGACTCGAATCGGTGATTTACAGCAAACCCTCGAAGGTCTTGACGCGGCAATAGCCTGCGATTTCGACCAGATAAAGCTCAACAGCGTGGTAATGAAAAACCATAATCACGATGAAATGCACGCCCTGGTCAATTTCTGTATTGAACGCGGTATCGACATTAGCTTTATCGAAGAAATGCCACTCGGTGGCAACGATCATCACGACAGGGCGGCGACATTTTGTTCCAGCGACGAGATTCTGCAGGATCTGGAGCAGCATTACGACATCGTGCCAACCACGATGCAAACCGCCGGCCCGACTCGATATTACCGCTTAACCGAGCACGACAATACGCGTATCGGTTTCATCTCTCCGCATAGCCATAATTTCTGTGACAGCTGTAATCGGGTCCGTCTAACCGCCGAAGGCCGTTTGCTACTGTGCCTCGGCCAGGAACACTCAATGGATTTACGCCATGTGGTTCGTAGCAACCCCGGTGACAGGCAGGCGCTCGAAAACGCCATAATCGACTCCATGCAGCTCAAACCCAGGGGGCATGACTTCGACCTTAACTCTCAAACTGTGCTACTACGCCACATGAATTTAACCGGCGGTTAAAATGCCCGGCAATACCGCAATGGATTCGCCCCGACGCCTGCCTGAGTTAACCCGTGCCGGACTTGCGGCAACTGCAGAAGTTACCTCTTACAACGAATACAACCAGCCGGTCGTCGGCTCCGTCGCGATCGAGCGAGCCTTAACCATTTATCTCGATAAACGCGAGGTAGTGACCCTGATGACGTTGGGGAACTATCCCGAACTGCTGATACTGGGCTGGTTGCGCAATCAACGCATGGTAGAGGACATCGGGGCGATTAAGGCCGTCCAGGTTGACTGGGAAACTGAATCGGTAGCGATTACCACTCATGTCGGCGTCGATGATCTCGACGAAAAACTAAGCCATAAAACCGTCACCACCGGCTGTGGTCAGGGCACTGTGTTTGGCGACTTGATGGACGATATCGACAAGGTCAAAATGCAACCTCCTCGTCTCAGGCAATCCTCTATCTATGGCTTATTAAGCACGCTTAACAATTTCAACGAAGTTTACAAAAATGCTGGCGCAGTACATGGCTGCGCTCTCTGTAATGGCGAAAATATCGAGCAATTTATCGAGGACGTAGGCCGCCACAATGCCGTGGATGCTATCGCGGGTTATATGTGGCTGAACGATTTGCAGGGCAAAGATAAACTATTTTACACAACCGGACGCTTAACCTCGGAAATGGTGATTAAGGTTGCCCTGATGGGCATCCCTGTTTTGCTATCGCGTTCGGGTATCACGCGAATGGGCCTGGAGATCGCTGAAAAAGTTGGCGTTACTTTAATCGCCCGCGCAAAAGGCAGGCATTTCCTGGTTTACCATGGACGCGAGTTTATTGAGTTTGATGCAATGCCGGAAGTTAGGGCTAAGGCCGCCCCAGATCAATAACCACTCCTTCGGCAAGCAACTCCTCAGTACGCGCCCGCGAATAACTTCGATAATCGGTTTCCCTGTAAAACCCACCAGCTACATAACGCATACTTTCCTTGAAATGATGCGGAAAAGTCAGGCTGTCGTGACGACGTATTAACATACCCTCATTAAAAGCCAGTACACCGGGGCGGTAGAATACATCATGTTTTTTGGCGAGATCGGCGGGCGTGGTTTTGTTGCCTTCGGTATCGATAATGGTTTCGGTGGAATCGGCGTCGAGTCGTACAATGGTATAAGGCTCAATTTCCTTTCGTACTAATTCGTGAGCTAAAATACCATCGTGAAATTCGTTGCAGTCATAGCAACTGCCGTCTTCGAACACCAGCATTAGCGGTCCTTCGATACTAGATAAATCCGTGACCTTGCTAAACAATGGATTGTCGCGTAACTGGTAAACATTTCTTTCCAGTTTCGCCTTAAGATAATCGCTCAATCCCGTGCTTCGATACGACTTGCTGGTGACGAAATCGAGTATATGTTTAAACCGTTCGGGTGCGCGGTAGCCATTGACCCGTACAACTGTTTTGTTTTCTTCGTTTAGAAACAATATCGCCGGGGTTGCCCTGACTTCCAGAATTTCCGACAATTCTTTTTCGCTGACGGTAATTTCTTCGTTAAAAATAATTTCACGATCACCGCGAACATTTATCGATATGGCATCAAAGTGCTGCTGGATATAGCTGGTGTACGGCTCGGCCTCAAAGACCTCTTGCAACATGCGATCACAATAGGAACAGCCATTTAACTGGAAGAACAGAATCAGGTGCTTGCCTGCTTCCCCGGCCTCTTCGACATCCTCCGAAATCTCAAGAAAGCTTTCCTTGAACCAACCCGGCGCCTGATGAATCACACCCCCGATTATTTTGCCGCGTTCAGTAGCATTGACTGTTATTCCGAAAACCAGGATCACACTGAATCCCAAAATCTGGAGATATTTCTGGATATTTTTCATGTCAACTCTCCTGTCTGGTTAGCAGAATAATAAAACTCTCGTCAGATCTAAATTTTACACCAGGCTTTGAGTCACAGGAACACAATGTTAGCTTTTGATCCGTGCCATCCCAGGGTCAAGTAAAACACCCATATGAACTTTCGCCTTAACCCGCTCGGTAGCCACTTCCAGTTCATATTCTCCACTTTCTACGAACCCTCGATCAACCCCATCGGTACAGCGTACATAGCCATAGCCAATCGACAGGCCCAGGGTATAGCCGTAACCACCACTACTGAGCCAGCCAACGCGCTCGCCGTTTCGATAAATGGTTTCGCGCCCGAGTAATATCACTGACGGGTCATCAACGGTAAAACCGGCGAACATTTTCTTAACACCGGATTTATTTTGTTCAACAAGCGCAGCTTTGCCTTTAAAGTCGCTATTTTTGCTTAATTTAACTGCCCAGCCCAGGCCTGCTTCCAAGGGCGTATGATCAGGCCCGATATCTGCTCCCCAGGCACGATAACCTTTTTCTAGTCGAAGGCTTTCGATGGCGCGATATCCCGCATTACGAAGAGCGTGGGCTTCGCCAGCCTGCATGATGGTTTGATAAACCTGCGTGGCGTATTCGACCGGCAGATGCAATTCCCAGCCAAGTTCACCCACGTAAGTCAGACGCATGGCATTAACCGGGCAAGCGCCGATGCCGATGGTTTTAACCTGCGCGAAACCAAAAGCCTCGTTAGATACATCATCCCGTGTCACAGCCTGCAAAATCTTGCGCGAATTCGGACCCATTAAAGACAGCACCGCGTAAGCCGAGGTCATATCGAATAATTGCGCATTCATGCCCGCCGGGATATTACGTTTAATCCAGTCGAAATCGTGAGTCGCAAATCCGGTGCCAGTGACGATGTAGTATTCGTCGTGTGCCATTCGGGCCACAGTTAGATCGCATTCAATGCCGCCCTTGTCGTTTAGCATTTGGGTGTAAATCACCGATCCAATCGGTTTGCTGACTTCGTTCGAAGCAATCCAGTTTAATGCTGCTTCGGCATCCGGGCCCTTCAGTGAGAATTTGGCAAAAGAGGATTGGTCAAATACAACTGCAGTCTCACGTGCGGCCGTATGCTCCCGACCAACCGCGTCAAACCAGTTCTGCCGATTGAAGCTGTAGAGATCTTTTGGCGTTTTATCTTTAGTAATATCGGCAAACCAGTTGGGTCTTTCCCACCCGAGCTTTTCTCCAAAACAGGCACCCTGCAATTTTAACAACTCGTATAGCGGTGACTTACGACAGGGCCTGCCACTATCATGCTCTTCGTACGGCCATGCCATTGCATAGTGTTTACCATAGGCCTCCAGAGTACGCGTACGCACCCAGTCGGTATCGAAATGCGGTCGGCCGAAACGCCGAATATCAACAGGCCATAGGTCGTAAGGCGATTCGCCTTTATCCACCCATTCAGCGAGCGCCATGCCCGCACCGCCACCGGATGCAATACCGAAAGCATTAAAGCCCGCACCGACAAAAAAGTTTTTCAACTCAGGGGCTTCGCCCAGTATAAAATTTCCATCCGGGGTAAAGCTTTCAGGGCCATTGATAAGCTGTTTGATTCCGGCTGATTCAAGCGCTGGTACTCGACCGAAAGACAACTCCATCATTTGTTCGAAATGATCAAAATTAGAATCTAGTAAAGAATAATTAAACCCTTCAGGAATGCCACCGACAGCCCACGCAATTGGATTATGCTCATAACCACCCATTACCAATCCACCCACTTCTTCCTTGTAATAAGTTAAGCGATCGGGGTCACGCAAGGTTGGCATGTCGGCTTCAACGCCATCAATGGCTTCGGTTATCATGTATTGATGTTCGACCGAAACCAGGGGTACGTTTACCCCGACGCTTGCCGCAAGATCTCTTGTCCACTGTCCAGCACAACAAATCACTACTTCGCATTCGATACGCCCACTATCGGTGATAACCGCAGTTATCTTTCCCTTTTCGGTTTCAATTGAGTTAACCCCCGTATCCTCAAATATTCGAGCTCCAGCCATCCGTGCTCCACGCGCCAGGGCCTGTGTAATATCGGAAGGATTAGCCTGGCCGTCAGTAGGCAGAAACGCGGCACCTATTACGTCGTCGATATTCATTAACGGCCATAGCTCACGAGCCTCCGTCGGCGTTAATAATTGCATATCCAGCCCAAAGGAACGCGCCGTGGTAGCCTGACGCTTTACCTCCGTCCATCGCTCCTGATTGCAGGCTAGACGCAACCCTCCGTTCATTTTCCATCCGGTCGCCAGGCCAGTTTCGGCTTCAAGCCGGTTATACAAATCAACCGAGTATCCGAGTAACTCGGTGATATTGGCATTGGAGCGCAATTGTCCGACTAAACCGGCTGCGTGAAAGGTGGTACCGGAGGTGAGCTTTTTTCGTTCCAGCAATACGGTATCGGTCCAACCCAGTTTGGCAAGATGATAAGCAGTGGAGCATCCGATGATGCCACCACCGATAATGACTGCTTTTGCGGTATTAGGCAGATCAGACATAATGACACCTCATGATTGTTTAAACAGTCGATAAGCAGCTTGAAAAGCACTCAGATTATCCTGACTATAAGCCACATAATCGAAAGCAATCTGCGAGTGGATTTCTGACACCATACTCCACATGGTTTCACGCAATAACGACGCACACTTCATCGCCTGATATTGATGCAACAGTTCATCGGAAACAGGTTCATCGAAGTAGTTTTCCAGTAACCAGATTTCCTGTTGTACGCTTAAAGCATTGTTTGAAGCAAGGCCGCCTAAATCAAATAATGGCGAGTTAAAACCCGCGTAATCCCAGTCGATAAGCCACAGTCGTTGACCGTCATCAAGAAAATTGGCGGGGAGCAAATCGTTGTGACCAAATACAATTTCTGTCGGATTAGATATTGCTTCCAGATCTTCGGCAATACTCAAAAGTTCCGGCAGTAACGCTATGTACTGACTACCGCCTTCTTCCAGCGTTGCTGCGTAGTCACGGATGACATGGAAGACCCAGAACATGAGCATAGCGCCGCGTAAATGTTTCGGCATTTCACGGTGACAGCTCTTTATCAGCGGCAAAATTCGCTCTAGCATCGACTGCTCACAAACCATTTCAGCAGTCAGCGTCTGACTTTCTATATAGTCGAGTACCAGAATGCCTTCAGAATGATAGACAACGCGCGGAGAGATACCCGCAGCATATCCGGCCTGACTGGCAGCTAGTTCGTTAAAGCGCATCACCTGATGAACTGGAATGTCCTCACCAATACGCACCACGTAGCGGGATTCGATATCCCTCGCCAGATAATTGACATTGGTAATACCACCACTGAGTTTTTCAAATCTAACCGGCCCCGTCCAGACAGGCAACTTTTCCAGTGTTGTTAAATCTGCAGCCATATTAATTTTCCTGTTTAACGAGTCCGAAACGTTCACGCAGGCGTTCTGCGCCCGTGGCAATAAATCGATCCGCAATAATTGCAATGAAGGCAATCGCAAAGCCTGCGACTAATCCTCGCCCAGTATCGGCTTTGGTTAAGGCGATATAAACTTCCTGACCCAGATCTCGCGTACCCACCAGAGCCGTAATTACCAGCATCGATAACGCCAGCATAATGGTCTGATTCAAACCCAGCATAATCTCAGGTAAAGCTAATGGTAATCGGATCCGCCAGAGTAGCTGCAATGGCTTACATCCCGACGCGATTCCGGCTTCGATTAACTGCGGATCGATCGATTTGACCCCATGGGCTGCATAGCGTACGGCAGGCGCTAGAGCGTATAACACCACAGCGATCATTGCCGAAAAATCACCTACCCGGAATAGCATTACCACTGGTATCAGATAAACAAAACTGGGGAGGGTTTGTAGCGTATCGATTATGACACTGACAATACGATCGGCTTTGCTATTTAGCGCCGAGAATACCCCCACGGGCACACCGATTAAGGTCGCGATTACAACCGAGACGCCACAGAGATAAACCGTCGTCATGGCCTTTATCCAGAGTCCATTGGCGACAATAAAACCACTAAGAGCTAATGCCATCAATGCGAGACGCCAACCACCCAGACGCCAACCAATAAAACTGATTACCACCAGGCCCCAGGGCCAGGGTATACCGATTAGAAAACGCTTAACCGGCAATAGAAATCCCGTTAGCAAAAAGGTCTTCAAAGCTTCCAACTGATCGAAAAAATTTATATTAATATCACGCACCAGATCTTCCCAGAATACGCCAGTGGTAAATTGCAATGACTCAGGATAACTTTGGAGAATGGGAAACAGGTACCCCCCTAACAAGCTGGCGGCACCTACCAGTACAAACAAAATGGTGCGTGGATAACGTAATAACAAATGTCGGTTTCGGTTACTACGCATCAGGTCGACACGTCGTTCTGCAAACGCCTGACTTAATCGATCCAACGCTATAGCCAGTACAACAATTGCGACACCAGCTTCGAGCCCAGCTCCTATATCGAGTCTGCGCAGGGATGCCAGAACATCGTAGCCAAGACCGCCAGCACCAATCATCGACGCAATAATAACCATATTGAGCGATAGCATGATTACCTGATTAACGCCGACCATCAAAGCCGAGCGGGAAGAGGGCACCAATATTTTCCACAACATTTGCCGGGGGGTACAACCCGCCATCCTGCCGAACTCTACTGTTTCTGAGGGTACCGATTGCAGTGCTAGAGCTGTTACCCTAACCATCGGTGGCATCGCGTATATTATGGTGGCAATTAATGCGGAAACCGGCCCAAAACCGAACATAAACAGTATCGGTACCAGATAGGCGAAAATAGGTATGGTCTGCATCAGGTCGAGTATCGGCCGCAACAACTTATCTACCCAGCGCCACTTATACGCTGCAATGCCCAACAGTAGCCCCCCGAGGACACCGAAAGGCACCGCAATTAAAATCGACGCCAGCGTAATCATCGCGCTGTCCCACTGGCCAAACACAGCCAAATATATAAAAGCGCAGCCAACTAACGCTGCGAGACCCCAGTCTTTTGTATATTGCCCCATTGCAACGACCAGAAATACGACCGCGACCCAGCTTATAGCTGGCAAAACTTCTACTGCCTCCTGCCCCAGACCCTCGACAAATCCCGTTGATAGTACAGCTAAAGCCAGGTTATAAGGTTGGTCTATGGCCCAGGCAATGCCTCGCGTCATGTCAGTAAAACTAAACAAACCAAAACTCGCATCTTCGATCAACCATTGCATCGCCGATGAAATGTCATTTTTAAGTGATAAACGCCAGGCCGGTGGGTATTTAATTATCCATTTCGCGTCGAGTGCGCGCGATATGTCCCGACTATAGGCTGATAATATCCAGGTGAAGGCGAATACCGATAGCCATAGCATCCCAGGGACAGACAGTCGCTCGCTTAACCGACGCCACATGCCGATAGCTCTCCACCAACCAGCACGTTAATAATCGCCTCACGATCGATCGAGCCAATTACTTCGTTATTTTTATCCACTACCGGCAACGACCGTCCCGAATCGACAACCTTTTTAGCAATCGATTCAATCCTGGCATCAGCGTCAATTCGTTCACCCTCTTCGATCCGCTCTACTGCCATCACACTACGGACAGTTAATACCTTTGCTCTAGGTATATGTTGGGTAAATTCTTCTACGTACTCGGTAGCTGGATTAAGCACCAGTTGCTCCGGTGTCGCTATCTGAATAATCGCCCCGTCTTTCATAATCGCAATGCGGTCAGCGAGACGAATCGCTTCATCAAAATCGTGAGTAATAAACACAATGGTTTTATGCAACATCGCCTGTAGACGCATGAATTCATCCTGCATTTCTCGCCGTATGAGCGGGTCTAGCGCAGAGAAAGGTTCATCAAGAAACCAGATATCCGGCTCGACTGCGAGCGAACGTGCAATACCGACACGTTGCTGTTGGCCGCCGGATAATTCGCGCGGGTAATAATCTTCCCGCCCATTAAGACCAACCAGATCGATGACTTCACGCGCTTTGATTTCTCGGGCGGAACGATCCATACCCTGTACATCGAGTGGGAACGCAACATTTTCCAGAACTGTGAGATGCGGCAATAGCGCGAAATGCTGGAAAACCATGCCCATCTTGTGGCGCCGAATTTCAATCATTTCCTGACTGGAAGCCTTCCTCAAATCATTTCCCTCTAGCAGTAACTCCCCCTCAGTAGGTTCTATTAAACGCGACAGGCAGCGCACCAATGTCGATTTACCTGACCCGGAAAGCCCCATAATGACGAATATTTCGCCTTCCCTTACCTCAATATTAGCGTCGCGAACCGCGCCGATCAGGCCGGCGTCTTTAATCTCCTGCAATGAAGGAACATTATCGTTGGCGGAAAGGAAGGCTTCCGCACCGTCTCCAAATAATTTCCAGACATGCTGGCAGGATAGTTTGACTGGTATTTCCATGAAGAATGCGTGATTAGATGAGATTTAAAATAAATATAACGCCGGACTAATGTCCGACGTTAACGAAGCAAGTTTATTTTCCGATCCATCCCATCCAGCGGCTTTTATTTTTTGCGATCCATTTTTCGACCACCGCATCAAGATCCTGCTTATCCAGATCGACATCGGCAACCATTGCGCCCATTTCAGCATTTTTAATATCAAAGGCTTTTACAATAGAATGAGCACCAGGCCATTTTTTCTTAACGCCACTCCAGGCCACTTTCCAGATCGGGCCACGAGGTTTACCACAATCATAAGCTAGATCGGGATTGATACCCGTCGAAGGATCGTTATAACACTCGCTACTATATTTAGGGAACTCCACCCATTCTCCGTCGAACTTGGCTGGCGCCCAGTGCGGCGCATAAACCCAGAGCAAAACCGGCGCCTTACGCTGGTAGGCCGATTCCAGTTCGGCAAATAAAGCTGCATCGGTGCCTGCGTGAATCACTTCAAAATCCATATCAAGAGCCTCGACACGTTCGTCGTCAAACCCGCCCCAGGTCACAGGTCCGCCGAGATATCGACCTCGAGGTGCAGTTTCGGGAGTAGAGAATTGTTCTGCACAGGCATTCAGGGCTTTCCAATCTGGCAATCCCGGGCAGCGTTCTTTCATGTAACTTGGATACCACCATTCTTCGATGGCCTGCATACCGGTTTCGCCAAGATTTTCGACCATGCCGGTCGCCGTTGCTTCGTCCATCGCGTCGCGACCAGTCGTCTCCCAAATTTCCATAGCAACATGTAAATCGCCTGTCTTAAGACCAGCGAATTGTGCAATATAGTCAGCCTGTACATATTCGATGTTATAACCAGCTTTTAGCAATACGCTGCCCATAATTTTTGTCGTCAGCAATTGGCCGGTCCAATCATGCAAAGTGAGCCTTATCGGGTCTTTTGACTCGACTCCAGCGTAACTGGTCGCCGACAGCAATATTGAAATACTTAACAAGCTTGAAGTGATGAGATTTTTCACAGATACCTCCCGCAAAATAGTTGGTTTGGTTATAGTTTTCCCCGCCGGGAATAATTTGCCAATTAGGCGCTATTGTCAACATAAATCAACAATAACCCTCAAATTAGTACGTTCTAATGCTAATTTTATTGTTTTACGTGGTTATTTTTGACTACTTATTCGGTATTATGTTAGCGGAATTTATAGGTAAACTATGCATGAGTAACATCCAGTCAATTAGACACAGCAACCATCGTGAACGGGAAATACTTGAAGAGCTTCGTCGTCAGGGCGGCAGTTGCCGCATACAAGTTTTAGCGGATAAGCTCGGAGTCTCCGAGGAAACTATCCGTCGCAATCTCAAACAACTCGAAAAATCGGGTGTTGTCAGCAAGGTTCACGGCGGTGTTCACTTAAGCGATAGTCATATCGAACAGCCGTTCAATCAGCGCATGGTAGAAAACCCAACCGCAAAGCGCGCAGTTGCGGCAAAAGTGGCGGATATCATCAAGTCCGGAGATACTCTGTTTCTCGATATCGGCTCGACCACCGCTTATATCGCCAATAGCTTGAAAAAACATCGAGATTTATTCATCGTTACCAATTCGATCACCGTGGCACAGACACTGGCGACACAAAATAATAACCGCGTATTCCTCGCTGGTGGCGAGTTACGAGCGCACGACGCAGGTGCATTTGGACCGGAGGCTCTCGATTATGTTCGACAGTTTAATGTGCAGTACGCGATACTCTCTGTGGCGGCGATCAATGCCGAATCCGGCTTTATGATGCAGGATATCCGTGAAGCCATATTCTCACGTGAAATTGCCTCACGAGCGCGTATTCGGATTGTTGCCGCGGATAGCGCTAAATTCAACAAAACTGCGCCGATAGTGCTCGACAATCCGTCTGAATTCGATATGTTGGTCAGTGACTATAGTCCACCATCGGACATAAACGACATGCTAAATGCGCATGATATAGACCTGCTTTTAGGCGATTAAAACTTATGAATAATCCAGAGCTATTCATCCAGGCGGCGTTGAAAATTACGAAGCAGGCCTCGGATATAC
>Ga0224506_10002454_pt1 | contig 12599 bp, 7 predicted proteins | sample SF_Jan12_sed_USG_2_FD_169108 | JGI IMG/M metagenome (GOLD analysis project Ga0224506, IMG submission 169108) | Sediment microbial communities from San Francisco Bay, California, United States - SF_Jan12_sed_USGS_8_1 | ecosystem: Environmental > Aquatic > Marine > Sediment | place: USA...
ACTGATCGCCACCAGTTCGCGTGCAGAAGCAGTCGATTTTGACAAGTCCGACTACCCGCTGCATCAGGTGAATGTAAAGGAATGGCGAGGGGGCGTATTTGTTTCCCTGGCTGATAACCCGCCTGATCTGGAGCAAAGCTTCGAGCGCGACAGTGACCGTACCGAGAACTGGCCAATGGATGAGCTGGTGGTTGGTCATACCTGGAATAAGATCATGAATTGCAACTGGAAAATTTTCTGGGAGAATTTTAACGAGTGCCTGCATTGCCCCAACATCCATCCGGAACTATGCGATCTGGTGCCTATCTACGGCCGACGGATTTCAAATTACCGTGACGACCCTAACTGGCGGGTCTACGCCAATAATGACAATCCCAAATATGGCGGCGGCTTGAAAGAAGGCGCCCGCAGCTGGTCATTAAGCGGTAAGGCATCGGGCCAGACCTTCGCCAGTTTAACCGAGGAAGAAATAGAGCGAGGGCAAAGTTACTTTGTCAGTCTGCCATCGGTATTCATTGCCGCGCATGTGGATTATATGCGTACAGTTCGTATTCTACCCCTTGGGCCCGAACAAACGGAAATCGAAGTCGAGTGGCTATTTCCTCAGGAAACGCTGGATCGTGATGACTTCGATTTGGCGGATATCACCGATTTCGCAATCCTCGTAATGCAGCAAGATGCCGTGGCTTCCGAACTGAATCAACAAGGAATTCATTCGATTAAATTCAAACAGGGCGTACTCATGCCAGAAGAGCACTACGTGAAAGGTTTTCAGGACTGGGTCAGGGCGCAGTTAGTGCCAATCGATTAGTATCGGAAATAACTACACAAGGCGCTATTTTCGGTTGGAAGTTGCGTGGTTACAGGGTTACGACCAATGTTAAGCTGAGGATTTGGATTATTTCCATGGTTCACCCCGTATATCAGCTAAAGAATTGAATTAGTGCTTCCGCGCAAACCTCAGGTTCTTCCTCGGCAATAAAATGCCCGCAATCGAACTGTAACTCGGTCACGTCATCGGCCCAGCGTTGCCAGACTGGCAGCAGGGATCTGGACATGTATTGATTGGCCCAGGGAACGAATACAGGGCAGTCGATTTTCCTGTTAGCGTCCCGGTCCTGCTGATCATGTAGCAAATCAATCGTCGCACCGGCACGATAGTCTTCGATCATGGCTTCGACCACAGATGGCTTGCGGATGTGTCGGCTGTATTCTGCTACCGCAGATTCGGTTAAAGACCTGCCGTCGCCGACCCAACGTTCGAGTAAGTGGTTCAGGAAAAATTCCGGGTCGGCGCCGATCATTCTTTCGGGGACAGGTGCGGGTTGTGCCAGAAACGGCCAGTGGAAAGCGCTAATCGCAGCACTCCAATCCATGGCTTCCCAAACGTCTATAGTCGGTATGACATCGATGCTGGCAAGATGTGTAACCCGTTGCGGATGATCCAGTGTGAGCCGATAAGCCACGCGCGCACCTCTATCGTGCCCGGCCAGGCGAAACTCCTGATAACCTAGCTGCTGCATGACCTCGATCATGTCGTTAGCCATGGTGCGTTTACAATAATTCTGGTGCTCTGGATCGGAGCCCGGCCCGATACTGTCGCCATAGCCGCGTAAATCGGGCATGACCAGAGTAAATTTTTCGGCGAGTATCGGTGCGACCAGGTGCCAGTGAACATGCGACTGCGGGAAGCCGTGCAGGAGTAACAGGGCAGGCCCCTGGCCGCCTGTTTTCAAATTGATTTTTGCGTCACCGACTTCGATGAATTTTTGTTGGAAATTTTCAAACATATCAAACTGTCTCAGCTACCCATTCCTTCTCATTCTGTCTAAGCAATACAGGAAGCCCATTGCCAATATTACTTTCCACTTCTATTCCCAGTCGATGCCGAATAGCCCAGTAAGCGCCGCCATGGGCAACCACCAAAACAGGGCCGGGGCAGGTTGATGCCTCTTCAACAGCATTCATCACTCTATCGGCAAAATCATTAAGAGGCTCGCCACCCCAGTTTTGTGCTTCGGCAATCAGTCGGGTATGTGACTCATGGCTAACCGGCTGACCCTCCATCCGCCCAAACCCAATCTCCTGTAGCCCATCGATTAATATCAACGGAAGATTCAGTTCCTCATTGATGATTTCTGCTGTCTGCCGGGCCCTTCTCAGTGGGCTGGCACATATCGTTGCAATGGGGATATCCGCTAAAAGAGTCTTCGCATTGTGCGCCTGGCTTATGCCGGTTGCATTTAGCGGTATGTCGATTTGGCCCTGACACCGGCGCTCGAGGTTCCAGTCGGTTTGACCGTGGCGGAGAAAATAAAAAGGGTTTAAATGGGCTGTTGGCAATTTTCTATCCCAGGCCTGGTTTATTAAAGTTAGCTAATCCGAATGGAATATATTACAGAAAAAAAATGTCATTGCGAGGCCGCGCAGCGGCATGGCAATCTTTTACTAACCAGTAGAGCGTCACTCGGACATATAGTCGTTATGATGATGGGGTTGGTTGAAACAATGAATGTGCCTCATTAATCATCAGGAGCTAACTCAATGCGCAACCTTACTATCCTCAGGCACCTGCTCGCGATCAGTCATCGAATAATCGCGCATGACCTCGGCGACGCGTAAGCGATAATCCAGAAAATATCCCTTCCTGCCAAGCGCCTGTGCTTTACGGTGCTCCTGCAGGTTACGCCATTGTTCGACTGCTTTTTCATCCTCGAAGAAGCTGAGTGAGAGCATTTTGCCCTCTTCAGTGATGCTCTCGAAGCGTTCGACAGAAATGAAGCCATCTATTTCGGTTAAGGATTTGCGTAGCTCTGCTGCTACTTCCAGGTAGCCTGCTTTATGATCTGGATTGGGCCAGACTTCGAATATTACTGCAATCATGATTTTACCTTTTTCATTTTTTTAACTTTAAAATATCCAACGGATCACTCGCATCAATCCCTTCCATAAAAACCTTGCGTCGATCCTGGTTTGTGAGCTGATAAACCAGCCCGAGCCATTCATTAAAAATGGCTTTGCCGGTATCAGTCCAGGTATTGTCCATTAACGGGATGGCCTGTGCTTCCGGGAATTGGCGTAAGTTCTCGTAGTTGCCTGATGCGCTTATAACTTCCTGTTGATAATTTTTAAACAAATCGATGGCAGCATCGTTAAAATAATTTTCTGGGGAATCAGGATAATCATTTCTGACCCCATTTATAAATCGGACTACCTCGCGCTTATATTCTTTCAGCAGGCTAATGGTGTCGTATTCTGGGTGACCCTGGAAAAATATAAACCTGAAACCATCCGGGCTGGTACCCAGATGAAGATTGGAAATCTCGCTCTCCGCCAGAACAGTTAATCCTGCCTGCTTAAACTGATCGCTACTGACTTCATAAACATGCGAATGGGGTGCGTCGAAACGGGTGTTAATGTTGACCGTTAGTGGATGCCTGTTATTAGTTACCCGGTTCGAATACACTCCCCAGCGTTTGGCGGGTAATCTGTAACGTTCCAGTCCCCAGAGTTGTTGCACGATAGCGTGCGTGGCAAGACAGGAGCACATTACCGAACAGACGTTATCCTTTGCCCAGGCTACGGTTTTGGCGAGCGGTTCCCAGTAAGGTTCCTGCGTGATATCCGACTGTACTGGATTAGCGCCCGAAATAATCAGGGCATCGAGGCCATCTCGTTTTAACTGATCGAAAGAGGCGTAGTATTGATCAATATGCTTTTGCGCCAATTCGTCTCTCGGAATTTCCGGGAAGCTAAAAATATGTACATGAAATTGCGCAATCCGATTGCAGGAGCCGACCAGGCGCATGAACTGTCTTTCGGTGGATTGCAGGGCAGCATCGGGCATCATGTTTAAAATGCCTATATGCAGCTCGCGTATATCCTGATGTTGGGCGCGATCGCTAGAGAGCACCTCAAGGCCTTCCTCACGAAGGCGACTAAAAGAAGGTAGATTGGAGTGGGCTGTTAATGGCATGTAAATATTTACGTGTCTTTTCGTTACTAAGGATAACGCAATAGAAAAAGCAATTCTTGAAAAACTATTTACCCAATCCTGGCGCTTTGAATTAGTTTAAATCGTTTAGCGGGTCATTTTATTTTGGTTGGTTAGGTAATATGGCTTAGGCGCTATGGTTAATACCGGTTATCTGTATATAAAGTCATACTGAATTATCAGATGGTAGTACCTCCTGATTTGGCGATTCGTAACCCAAGTTATTACGCCTGGTCGCATCTGAGAATGATTTTATATTCAGGGTGCAGGATCGATTAAGTATTTACACTTCAGATTAAAGAGAATTAAGTATGTTTACAGATAGTCATATGAGAAACCGTTTAAAGATTAAAAATTTCGTTGCGCTAGCTTTCGCTATGTTGTTCTTCAGTGGGTGCTCTTCCGTCGAATTCACAGCCGATAGCGAAAAAGTTAAAACCATTAAGTCAGTTGCCGTTGTTTCGTTCAAGGTGCCTGCCTTCGTGACCGAAGAAGCCGATAGTGGCATGCTTGGTGGTCTCACTGCATTGGTTGGAGCAGTAACCAGCCTTGCCTCAGATGAAGAGGAACTCGGAAATGGCCGGGAAGTGGCCAGTGATGCCGTGCCAGGTTTTATCGAACAAATGTCTTCAAAAGGTCGTTGGAACATCTTGCCGATGGATAAGGTCACCGGCAATGCCGACATTCAATCGATGGTCGATGAATACGACGACTCGGTTAAGGATCGTACGACAGGCCTCGAAGGCACTCCAGCGATTCCACTTGAACTGGGTGGCGGGAAGAGCGAGTACGCGGCGAAGGCAGCTCAGGCTCTGGGTGTTGATGGTGTCATGATGGTGGACTTCCATACGATGGAATACTCGCTTTACACAGGTATGTCAGGTAACGGTCAGGCCAAGGCTAAAGGCAATGCCAGCTTCGTATTGTATGATCGCAACGGAAGCCCGGTGTGGGAGTCTGCGTCGCCAGTGGTTTGGTCAGAGACCAGCGCGGCGATGGTGGCGGGTGCGATCAACCCGTTGCAGTCAGTCAATCTGCATAAAAGTATCGGTGAAGCTTTGGCTGCCGATGTGCTTAAAATTTACCTGGAGAACGCAGGGGGTTAAAAGCAATGTCTGTATGCCGTTACCAGCTTGGATGGTAGCGGCATCATGGTGAAACCTGATTTAATGAGTAACGAATTCTAACGCTTAATGTTTCAGGTACAATGTTTGGCATGGCTATAGATAATAAAAACAATACGAGTATGGATATGCCTGCTCGGAAAATTCAGGCGGAAAGAATTCGGATATTATACCGGCAGGCGAACTCTGTTCTATTAGGCAATATTCTGATTGCTTCTTTGCTTACCGTCGGTTTGTATAACCTCACTGACGATATTTTAACCCTGTATTGGCTGGCAGTCGTGGTGGCCTTCACGCTATTTCGGTTTGTTTTGGCAAGGCTATATATTCAAGATCAAAATGACGACGATAAAGTCATTGTGTGGGGGTATATTTTTGCCGCTACTACCTTTGTTTCGGGTAGCCTCTGGGGTGTCACTGCTATTTTATTTCTACAAATTCATAATAATATAATTATGTTATTTATGCTGATGACCTTAACCGGGATCATGGTCGGTTCGGCGGCATCGTTGTCAAACTTTGCCTGGTCATACTATGCTTTTGCGATTCCAACCAGTTTTCCATTTGCACTAGCTCTGATGCTAGAGGGTAGCATCGAATTTACTGTACTCGGATCAATGCTGCTGGTATTTCTTATATTACAGCTGGTACTCGCGAGAAAAAGTCAAAATTCGATCGATGAGTCGATCGCTTTACGTAATGCTAATACCGATCTCATCATGCGGCTGGATTCGAAAATAGTACATGCAGAATCTGCAAGTGCTGCTAAAACCCGTTTCCTGGCGGCAGCCAGCCACGACTTGCGCCAGCCGATGCATGCGATGGGGTTGTTTCTGGATATACTGCAAGTGAAAAACAAAGATCCTGAGCAGAGTGAAATTATTGCTAAAATTAGAAAATCCAGCCAGGCGTTAGGTGGGTTGCTAGGGTCTTTACTTGATATCTCGAAGCTGGATGCAGGCATTGTTACTATCGAGAAGAAAGCTTTTAGTGTTAAGAGTTTATTTGATGGGCTGGCGAGTGAATTTATCCCTGTCGCTAAGGAAAAAGGCATAAGCATTCGTTTTGTGACCAGTAGTTTATACATAGATAGTGACAGGCAGGCGGTTGAACGTATTTTGCGAAACCTGATTTCTAACGCTATTCGATATACCGACCAGGGTCGTGTGTTGGTCGGTTGCCGTCGGCGCTCCGATTCAGTCGTGGTTTCTGTATACGATACTGGGATAGGGATAGACCCTGAAAAGAGGGATATTATTTTTGAAGAGTTTCAGCAGCTTAATAATCATAATCGCGACCGGAGTAAGGGTCTTGGTTTAGGGCTTTCCATTGTTAAAAGGTTAGCCAATTTATTGGGGGCTGGAATTTCACTCGATTCAGTACCGGGGAGAGGTTCGGTCTTTTCTATCGAGCTACCAGGTTGTGATTCTGCGGATATTACGAATTGGAATTTTGCTGAGCTGGAAAATCATGATGATCTCGCGGGAAGGCAGATTCTGTTGATTGAAGATGAGGTAGAAATCAGGCAGGCTATTAGCTTTCTGCTCAATAGCTGGGGATGCGAGGTGGTAGGTTTAACCTGCCGGGACGATGTGAAAGCTGAATTGCTCGCTTCTTACCAACCCGATTTAATTCTAGCCGATTATCGATTACCTAATTACGAAACCGGAGTCGATGTCATACGTGCTATCTACGATTATTATCAAATTGATGATATTCCTGCCATCATTATTACCGGTGATACCGATCCTGAGCGCATCAAACAAGCCAAACAAAGTGGTTTTCAGATATTGCACAAGCCTGTTTCAGGTATAGAGCTTTATAGTTTATTAAATTCCGTATTTCAGTCTAAGTAAACGGATACTTAATTGAAAGGTATTGCCGCGTTACCTGCCGCCGGTCAGGGTGCTTAATCCAGATCTACAGTAGTCCAGCCTTTTTGCAGGGCGGCATGAACTGCCTGGGTTCGATTAGAAACATCAAGTTCTTTGAGGATAGCCGCAATATGGACTCGGACAGTAGATACCGACATATTGAGCTTCGCACTAATTGCTTTATTCGAGTCACCATGAACCAGTCGTTGCAGTACGTCTTGTTGACGCGGTGTCAGTGGAGCGTCGGCCAGATAGGATTGATCTGTTACCAGCTCTTCTGTAGCTGTATCCTGACTGGGAAGAGCCTCCCGAGGGATATAAAAACCACCCGCGAGAATGAGCCTTAGCGAATTGATTAATAACTCAGCATTGGTGGACTTCGGAATATAACCCCTTGCCCCCAGATTTAGCATTTCCTGAACTTTGGCTCTATCATCATTGCCAGAAAGAACGACGATCGGTGTTGCTGGTAAATCAGCTCGAATAGCTTTGAAAATTTCAATGTCAGTCATTTCAGGCAATCCAAGGTCTAGTAGTATTAGATCTAGATCTGGATTTTCATCGATACAGGATTTGCCTTCCTCATAATTTCCGGCATCAAATATCTGTAGATTATTGTCGAGCTGCGCTAAGACCCAATGCATCCCGTCCCTGAAAAGATCGTGGTCATCGATAAGCAATATTTTCATTATTATTGATCGACTGACTTCTTATTGTTAGTTACCTGATGATACTACGCCATTTGACCTAGGCTGTTAAGCGATATAGTTACTCCCTTTAATTTTTTACCTGGTCGTTATAGCTAATACCCGGCAACTAAGATTTATTAAATAATCAAAATGTCATTAGTGTCCAGAATAAATAGTCATCTATTCATACAGCCTGCGCACTTTCGAGGTCGCTGGATGAGCTTCACCAGGGCTGCGGAGGAGTTGCATATCACTCAGGGTACGGTTTAGCTATCAAATCCGGGAACTTGAATCTCAGCCGGGTATTATGCTTTTCCACAGAGAGAACAATGTAGCTTGAATAGAGCGTTTAAGCCTGTTTTCCTGGATAACAGGATATTTTATCTAGACTGCATTTTCCGTCTAAATCACGGTAGAGTATTTCCATACACCGCCCGTCATGGTGAAAGACCAGCACTATATCCTTTAATAACTTTCATCCAGGCCACCTGGCCATAATCGAATATAACTAGATATATTAGTCAGTATCTTGACAGTTTTCAGGCTATCTAATCGAAAGGCCTAGTTGCTTTAGTCAATATATTGACAGTAAGTATTCTTGTAACCTCGAACCACAATTCTAAAAACATTGTTTTAGATTACGTTTTATTAATGTCTTGCTATTTTACGGGTGAATATAAATGAATATAAAAAAGGTATTCGGTGCAGTAGCCTTGCTGCTTATGTCTCTGATTGTATCAGGGTGTGGCGGAGGTGGCGGTGGAAGTACGACAGCGACACCTTTAGGCGATCTGGTTAGTATCAACGTTACTCCAGCATCATCGACTGTCATTGAAGGTTTGGGTGTACAGCTAACTGCTAACGGAAGTTACAGTGGTGGACAAACTGTTGATATATCAACTAGCGTAAATTGGGTGTCCAGCGACACAACAATTGCTACCGTGAATGCTTCTGGTCTTTCAACCGCTGTTGCAGCAGGTACAGTTACTATTACTGCCACCACAACAGGTAGCGATGGGATTACAGAAATTTCCGGTACAGCAGACTTGACGGTGAATGCGGCAAGCCTGACCTCTATTTCCGTGACGCCTGCCTCCGCAACTGTGGTTGAAGGTTTACCTCAAGCCTTTGTTGCAACGGGTAACTACGATAACGGTAGTTCGGTGGATCTTAGTTCAAGTGCAATATGGTCATCCAGTGACGTTACGATTGCGACAGTGGATGCTTCTGGTCTTTCAACCGGTGTTGCAGCAGGTACAGCCACGATTACGGCAACCAGCGGACTCATTTCTGGTTCAGCCAGTTTGACAGTTAATGTGGCAAGCCTGACCTCTATTTCTGTGACGCCCTCAACAGCCAGTGTTGTTGAAGGTTCCACTCAAACCTTTGTTGCAACGGGTAACTACGATGACGGCAGTTCAGCCGATATTAGTACCAGCGTAAGCTGGACCTCCAGTAATAACGCGATTGCGACAGTGAGTGCTTCGGGTCTTGCCGCAGGTGTTTCGCAAGGCAGTGCGACGATTACGGCAACCGGCGGACTCATTTCTGGTTCAGCCAGTTTGACAGTTAATGCGGCAAGCCTGACCTCTATTTCTGTGACGCCCTCAACAGCCAGTGTTGTTGAAGGTTCCACTCAAACCTTTGTTGCAACGGGTAACTACGACAACGGCAGTTCGGCCGATATCAGTTCCAGTGTAACGTGGACATCCAGCAATGTTACGGTTGCTACCGTCGATGGTTCTGGTCTTTCAACTGGTGTTGCAGCAGGAGTTGCCACGATTACGGCAACCAGTGGTGGAGTTTCGGCTACGGCAGACTTGACGGTGAATGCGGCAACACTAACGTCTATCTCAGTAACACCCGCAATAGGCACTGTGATTGAAGGTATGACTCAGGCGTTTGTTGCAACGGGTAACTACGATAACGGCAGTTCAACCGACATCAGTGCTAGCGTAAACTGGACCTCAAATAATGTGACCATTGCGACAGTGGATGCGTCAGGTCTTGCTACGGGTGTTTCGCAAGGCAGTGCGACTGTAACGGCAACTAGCGGATTCATTTCCGGTTCAGCCAGCTTGACCGTTAACGCGGCGACACTGACCTCAATTAGTGTGACACCTGCAAATGCGACTGTGATTGAAGGTTTAACGCAAGCCTTTGTCGCTACCGGTAACTATGACAACGGCAGTTCAGCCGATCTCAGTGCCAGTGTAAACTGGACCTCCAGTAATAACGCGATTGCGACAGTGGGTGCTTCGGGTCTTGCCGCAGGTGTCTCGCAAGGCAGTGCGACGATTACGGCAACCAGTGGATTCATTTCCGGTTCAGCCAGCCTGACCGTTAACGCGGCGACATTGACATCTATTAGCGTGACGCCGGCAAATGCGACCGTGCTTGAAGGTTTAACCCAGACCTTTGTAGCAACCGGTAACTATGACAACGGCAGTTCAGCCGATATTAGTGCCAGCGTAATCTGGACATCCAGCAATGTTACGGTAGCTACCGTGGATGCTTCTGGTCTTTCAACCGGTGTTGCAGCAGGTACAGCTTCGATTACGGCAACCAGCGGATTCATTTCCGGTTCAGCCAGCCTGACCGTTAACGCGGCAATACTGACATCCATTAGCGTGACGCCTGCGACTGCGGCCGTGCTTGAAGGTATGACACAGGCTTTTGTTGCAACCGGGAACTATGACAACGGCAGTTCAGTTGATATTAGTACCAGCGTAACCTGGGCATCCAGCAATGTTTACATTGCGACGGTTAATGCTTCTGGTCTTTCAACCGGTGTTGCGCCAGGAGTCGCTACAATTACGGCTACCAATGGATCAATCTCTGGTTCAGCCGACTTGACCGTTAACGCGGCAAGCGTAATCGCTATTACAGTGACACCCGCAACTGCGGCCGTGCTTGAAGGCCAAACACAGGCTTTTGCCGCAACCGCTAGCTTTGACAACGGCAGTTCAGCCGATCTCAGTGCCAGCATATACTGGACCTCAAGTGATGTGACTATCGCGACGGTTAATGATTTAGGTGTTGCTACAGGTGTTGCGCCAGGTACGGCCACAATCACGTGGACTAACGGAACAATATCCGATTCAGCCAGCTTGACCGTTAACGCGGCGACATTGACATCCATTAGCGTCACACCTGCGACTGCGACCGTGCTTGAAGGTTTAACTCAGGCCTTTGTTGCAACCGGTAACTATGACAACGGCAATTCAGTTGATATTAGTGCCAGCGTAAACTGGACCTCAAGTGATGTGAACATTGCGACGGTTAATGCGTCTGGTCTTTCAACCGGTGTTTCGCAAGGCAGTGCGACGATTACGGCAACCAGCGGATTCATTTCCGGTTCAACCAGCTTGACCGTTAACGCGGCAACATTGACATCAATTAGCGTTTCGCCTGCTACCGCAACTGTAGTTGAAGGTTTAACTCAGACCTTTGTTGCGATGGGTAACTATGACAACGGCAGTTCAGCAGATATTAGTACCAGCGTAAACTGGACATCTAGCAATGTTTTGATTGCTACGGTGGATGCCTCTGGTCTTTCAACCGGTGTTGCAGCAGGGATAGCCACGATTACGGCAACCAGTGGTGTTGTTTCGGGTACGGCAGAATTGACTGTAGAGCTGGCTCCCTCGGTAAATGACACCTTCTCCATTAATGTTAATGGTACCGGTGACACTGTTTATACCGAAACAGCCAACGGAACTGTGCCAGGAGGTTTTGATCCCTTCGTATACGTTCAACTTGATCAAACGATATCGCCTGCTGCTTTAACAGCTATTACTTTGGTTAAAAACTTTGATACCGCAAGCAGTACATGGGGACAAACACACTTGTTAACCTATGTTGGTGATACTGCAAGCACATTAACGTTTGCCAGTGGCAGCGCCAATGCTATCTTCATGGATACACAAATGGAAATGGGTGATAACGGTACTTATGCCCCTGGCAGCATTGCGGTCAGTTCTTATGGTGCTGAGGGTGAGTTGGTAGTCGGTAGTTACGACGTGAGCCTTTGCGAGTTTGGAGATCTCTTCTCTAATGCATGCGGACTGGGCAGCACCAACTACACGGGTTCATTTAGTGCCGTTCGTGAACCTAATGCGGGCTCAAATCAGAGACCAAAGGGACTTACTCTAGGCGATTCTCAAGTGAACCATGTTTCAGACCTACATGGCGGCATAAATGTATATCAGGTTGATGTCGTTGCAGGGACTGAATACGTTATTGATGTTACCGGTCTTTCTGCTGATGTGCTTCTGGTGGAATATAACAATGATGCCGGAACCTACCTAAGTGGAACGCCTGACTGCATTAGTAATAATGCCGGGACTACGAATGAGTCATGTACAGTAACGGCCCTGGGTACCAAGCTCTACTTTACCATTGGTGGAAGTGAGGCTAACTATACGGTAACCGTATCTGAGCCTGTGGTTGGAGGGTTACCTGATCTCTCGATTGCGATTGATAGTGCTACTTCTCCTATTCCTGGATTTCTGCAGATCAGTTATACAATGACTAATAATGGCCCTGCTGACTTAATCAATGCAGATCTGGTTCTTGGTGGTTTTATTAACCCTGTTACAACACCAGTAGTTGGAGATGCAGCTGATGCTACATCACCTTTAACGGCTGTTAATATCGCGAGCGGAGCGACATACACTGGCTCTATACTCATCCCAATAACGGGGACGAGTGCTGCGCTTTATTTGACGGTCGATCACAATGGCGTGATCAATGAAGCAAATGAGAGCAACAACGTGAGTGCGGTATTTATCTGGAGTAGTGCTGGGCCGGTGCTAGCTGATGAAGGAACCACGGCAACGCCAGTCATTGTAGACGCAGCGGTAGGAGACCTGCCTTATTCTGGCATGGTTAATGCCGGTTCAAGTTATTATGAAAT
>Ga0224506_10002455_pt1 | contig 12597 bp, 14 predicted proteins | sample SF_Jan12_sed_USG_2_FD_169108 | JGI IMG/M metagenome (GOLD analysis project Ga0224506, IMG submission 169108) | Sediment microbial communities from San Francisco Bay, California, United States - SF_Jan12_sed_USGS_8_1 | ecosystem: Environmental > Aquatic > Marine > Sediment | place: USA...
ATTCGACAGCATAGCCGCGACACCGACCCAGAGAAGCAGAGCTGGGATATCTATCTCGATTTTGAATTTGGCTTACTCGGCATGATATCAACCCACCTGATGCTCGAAGAAAATACGCTCTCTGCGAGTTTCTGGTCCGTGCTACCTGCCACCCAGGATAAAATCGATCAAAATCTGCCCGATTTCGAACAGCAGATTAACCGTGCAGGCTTTAATCTCGGACAGTTTAATAGCTTTCCCGGGAAACCTCCTGTGGCGCCGACCCAGCAAATTTTACCGAGCTCTGAATCGCTGCTCGATATTAAGGTATAAGCCATGGCCTCTTCTGATCAGATAAACTCTTCTCCTCGATTTGCTATTGCGCTTGAGTACGACGGCAAGCAGGCGCCCGTGGTGACTGCACGTGGACACCATGAGATCGCTAACGAAATTATGCAGATAGCCGAGCAGGAAAATATACCGGTACACAAAGATGCAGAATTGAGCCTACTGCTTGAACAACTCGATCTGGGGGATCATATTCCGGAGGCCCTGTATCTGGTGATAGCAGAAGTACTGAGCTTTGCTTATCGACTGTCCGGTAAGCATAAAGATTTTATGGATGACTTGTAGCGATACCCGGCTAGCTTTAGTGCTTTTTAAACAGATTTCTGGAGATGCCCAGCATCCTCCCCAGATTTCCACCTCGCGATAAAGTCATCCACATACTCGGTACGAGGAAGGTCATCATCCAACGTAAGCCACTTCAACTGGCTTTCGACACCAGAATGTCTTTGTGGAGGAAATTCGTTGGGGTCATCCAGTGTCGCGGAGAGAACAACATAAGAGTCGCTAATTTCCTGGTAGTATTGGATCATTATCGTTGTTCCGCAATCTCCACAAAATGCTATATCAGAAATCTCCGAAGCGTTAATAAATTTTGGCTCTCAAGTAGTATACCGGAACGCTTCACGAGGGATTTGAACCAGCGAGACAAACAGAGCGCCAGTTGTAGATCCATTGCTCTCACTGACATCCAGACAATCGGTTACTGTCCAGTTTGTTTGTTCAAGCAAGGCAGGATAATCGGTATCTGAGTCAGCGAAACTGGGGCCGCTTCCAAAGCGCGCTTGTGATCGCTACGCGAAAGGCCGGGCATGATCCAGATGACTATGAAGATCATTCTCCCGTCATCGCGAAATGGTAAATGAGAACCATCGGCTACCGACACCCGGCAATGATCCGAAATCTGATCACGCACAGCCCTTCGCTTGCGGCCTGCAATGCGTTAAACGGAAGGTCAATGAGTACTGTTTCACAACCCATTTTCTTCGCGAAGTATAGACCGGGTCAACCGGATCCTGCGCCGACGTCCAACAGGCTGCTATCTGGTTGTAGATCCAGTAGCTTAGCCATCTGGCGTGCTTCATCACTGGTAGTATAGCCAGTTGTTGCATAATCACATCCACATGATTTGCGCTCCACCCAATACCTCCCTTATTTTGTTTTAGAGGTGATTATCCCAATTACCGAGGGTGTAACCAGTCAGGCAGGAAACTATACGGATCACGCTTAATAGTTTCGTTAAAAGGAATGCCACGCGCCTCCAATAATGACTCCAGATCACCTGCTTTGCCAACATCAAAAAAATCGGTCGCACCACCCATAAACTGGCTACCAATATAGATCTGTGGAATGGTCTCCCAGTCGTTCTTTTGCTTCAGCACTTCGAGAATTTTACCGCCACGATCATTTTCCTGATAAGCCACCGAATCGAGGTCGATAGTGATAAATGGGATCTCGCATTGCGTCATCATTTTGCGCACCGACCAGCAAAATTCGCACCATTCGAGCGAAAACATAACGACCTGATCTGGATTATTCTTTAGAACAGAATCAATTTCTTCCACCGCTGCGGGATCAAGAGCCACTTCTTCTGCCTCTACAGAAACCGCTTCTTTTGGATCGTCTTCGGCTGGCTCTGATGCATCAAATCGATAGCCCTGTGTTGAGCAGGAAATACCCATCTCGGCAGCATTCATATCGGCGGAGATGTCGTCAAATAGGGCCGTTGAAAGATAGCGCTCACCTGTATCAGGTAGCATACAAAGTAGGTTGGTACCCGGTGCAGCATTTTCTGCAATTGCCAATGCCCCGGCAAAGGTGGCACCCGAACTGATCCCGACAAATATACCCTCTTTCTGCGCCAGATCCTTCGAACACTGCATCGCAAAAGCGCCATTGATGGGTAGAAATCCATCGATATTTTCGGCACGAGAAGTGTCCTCTGCCAGTTTCGGAATAAAGTCAGGCGACCAGCCCTGCATTAAATGTGGCCTGAAGGTAGGGTGTGTCTGACTATGCGACCCATCCGTATTACGCGCCTGCGCAATACCGCTACCCAGCGTTTGTGAATTGTCGGGCTCACAGACCATAATTTTTGTTTCTGGACTCTCCGCTTTGAGTACCCGCGAAACACCATTCAAAGTACCACCCGTACCGAAGCCACTGACCCAGTAATCCAGCTTAATATCGTCAAAATCTTTGAGGATTTCGACAGCGGTCGTTTTCGCATGAATGTCCGCATTAGCCTGGTTCTGAAACTGTAGCGATTGCCACCAACCATGTTTTTCTGCCAGCTCACGAGCTTTGGCTACCATGCCGGAGCCCATTTCTGAAGCAGGGGTTAAAATAACTTTGGCACCGAGGAATCGCATTAAACGGCGCCGTTCTATACTGAAGTTCTCAGCCATGACGATAACCAGTGGATAGCCTTTCTGGGCACAGACCATGGCCAGCCCGATTCCGGTATTACCACTGGTAGCCTCGACGATGGTTTGTCCTGGTTTTAATTCACCCGATTGCTCAGCGTCTTCGATCACACCAAGCGCCAGGCGATCCTTAACCGAGCCCATTGGATTAAACGATTCTACCTTGGCGTATATATTGACCTGCCGAGGCCCTAGATTATTGATCCGTACAATCGGAGTGTTACCCACGGTATCAAGTATATTTTCGTATCGATTACTCATTCCTCTCTCCTCTCTCCTTAAATTTTTTATTAATGCTGTTATTGGCTGGCAACCAACTGATCGCCCACTTCGATTACTTCTTCTAACAATTCGTCAACCTGTTGCCAGCTAGCACGCGCTCCGATAAAACAGGGTCTGATCGTAAATATCCCGTTCACCATCGCGGTACTCGGAATACTCTTACCACGTTGAACCACTTTTCGATGAATTTTTCGATTCAATTCGTTCAGGTCTGAAAATTCATCAGTAATATATCTAAAACAACAAATCGAAAGCGTCGGTGCTTGTACGACTTCAAGAGAGTCATGCGCATATGCTCGCTCGGCAAGAAGTTGGGCCATAGCATTATGGCGACAAACCCTTCGACGTAGTCCTTCTTTGCCTATTTCTCGAATCAACGCCCAAACCACTACCCCGCGAGGTGGTGCCGACAGTTCAACACCAAAATCGCTATAGGGTATGCCCTGACTATCCATTGAATGCTCGATATTGTGGTCATCGAATGAGCCTTCCAGATAATCCGACGCACCCTGTTTGAATGCACGATTGAGGATGTTTCGATCACGTACAAAGGTTGCGCTGATGCCCACAGGTGCGCCTAGCCACTTATGCGGATCGACTATTACCGAGTCGGCCAGAACCAGGCCGTCAAAAAGCGGAGCAATCTCGGGGTCAAGAATACCCGGTAATCCATAGGCTCCATCCACATGAAACCAGATCGAATATTCTTTGGCAATTTCGCCAATTTCCCGCAAAGGGTCTATCGCGCCTGTACTGGTAACACCGGCATTAGCCACGATAGCAATCGGTGTCGTTTCGGTTTTGCTATCGAGTGATAATTGATCACGCAATGCCATGGGGCACATACGACCCATTTCGTCTGCTGCGATTGTGACTACACTATTTCGACCCAGCCCTAGTACCGCCGCAGCCCTGTGTATGGTGTGATGACTGGCCTCAGTCGCATAGATACAGCCTGGTTTAGGAATGCCTTCGGCAGCTGTATCAACCCCTATAGATTCGAAGGCACTCTGCCTGGCAGCACCAATTGCCAACAAATTTGCGACCGAACCTCCGCTACTATAAATGCCCTTCATGTCTATCGGCATGTCGAGTAATTCCACCAACCACTGCAACGACAATTCTTCGAGAAAATTAAATGCAGTGATTCCAAATCGCTGGGGCGAAGCAATCGAACCGGCCAGTGTTGCCAACGCGCCAATGGTAGTCGCACCCGTGGTGATAAAAGCAGAGCAACCTGGATTCGGTATCTGTGATCCGTTAGGAATCAACTCCCGCCCCATCTCCTCTAAAACCTTTTCTATACCAATACCTTGATCGGGCAAAGTCTGGTTCAATGCATCGCTCCAGTTCCCCAAATTTTGGGTTGCGTCAGAGTGATCGAAGCGCAGGTACTGATCCAGATCTTCTCCCAGAGGTTTCAAAAATAGGGCTAAATTGCTGCATTCAGCTAATTCCTCGTACATACCGATATCCTGTGACACAGATAAATTATCAAATTGAAATCGAGCTGTATTGAGTTTAACTCGGTTTGTATCGATACAGCTCATACTCCAGGCACCTACTAAACCAATACTTTTGCCCCACTGGCTAAAAATGCCATTGTGCGTGGCGCACCAGCGACTTCTGCCCCTTCAATTAAGTTCTCAGCAGGGATATTTTTGGCTTTTATACAGGCTGGGCATATCCAGATTTTACCGCCGTTAGTGACGAAGTCTCGAATTAGATTAGCTATCGGTTCGTAGCCTTCCGCGACCAGGCCATCAGCTCCGTCTATTAAGCAGAGATTGACCGCATCCGAAGTAATAAAAACCGCAGTTTCGCTCGTCTTCGATGACGTGACCGCAAGAATAAATGAAATAGTAGCCCGCTCTATATTGCTTGCACCTTCCTGACAGTTGATCAAATATTTCTGTTCGTTAGACATGTTACTTTCCCCTGTGATTAAGTTAACGAGTCACGATTGACACGCTGTTCATAGTAGAAAATAGAAACAGGGAATGCTTGCAGATGTCATGGTATTTATCTGGAGAATGTCTGTAGATTTGTATAATATTTGCGTAATAAGGGACTAATACGACTTTATGCGCTATTTCTTCAACGACTTTGTTCTCGATACTGAGCTTTTTGAGTTACGCCAATATGGCAAACACCTGGCGGCAGAACCTCAGGTCATCGAGTTATTAGCTCTCCTGATCGAAAACAATGATCGCGTTGTCACCAAGGAAGAAATTAACGAGAAAATCTGGCACGGTCGAATAGTTTCCGACGCAGCGGTAAGCAGCCGTATAAAATCAGCCCGACAAATCCTCGGAGACGACGGTAAATCGCAGCGTATTATTCTTACCATCCATAAAAAAGGATTTCGCTTCGTCGCCGATATCAGGCCAGACCCAGAAAACAATGATCCGAAAAATATCACGAATTCGATTCTGGTAGATAGTAATGATGAATCCGTAGCAATCGAATCTGGACAGCTGGAAAATCCTGCTGTGGCGGTGTTACCCTTTCACAATATGGCGGCTCAGCCGGATCAGGAGTATCTAGCTGATGGCATTACCACCGACATCATCACCCATCTTTCCAGGCATCGCTGGCTGAAAGTTACCGCTCGCAATACGTCTTTTGGGTACAAGGGTAAGTCCGTCAATATTCAAGATGTCGGCAGGGCACTCGAGGTTGATTATGTCCTCGAAGGCAGTGTTCAACGGGCAAGTGATCGCGTACGCATCACCGCACAATTAATCGATGCACATAGTGGACACAATACCTGGGGGGAACATTTTGACCGGGAAATATCGGATATATTTTCCCTTCAGGACGAAATTACAGAAAAAATCGTCGCCCGTGTCGAACCCGAGATTGGAATCGCCGAAAGAAACCGCGTTATCAACACTCGCCCTGCTAATTTAAAAGCCTGGGATTGTTATCATCTGGGTGTTTATCATTTCTTCCGATTCACCGGGGACGACAATCTCGAAGCTCAACGCTTACTCAGTCAATCGATAGAACTCGACTCTCGATTTGGCGAAGCGCATGCCTGGTGGGCTTATGCTGTAATAATCGGTATGGTTTACTGGGATACCGAACCGACCCAGGCATTGCTTGATAGTGCGTTTGAGGCTTCTAACAACGCTTTATTACTTGATAACCAGAACGCAACATTCCACGCTTTAAAAGCTCGGACTCTACTCGCTCGTTGCGAATATGCTGAGGCGATCACCGAAAACGAAATCGCAATATCGCTTAACCCGACTTTTGCGGCAGCCCATTGTGGGCTCGGCGATTCGTTGGCTTACGAAGGTAATTATGATGATGCCATAGTGCAGTTTACCAGAGCCATATCACTTAGCCCTAACGATCCACAACGGTGGGCATTTTTTAGTTACGGTGCGCTCGCGCTCATATTTCAGGGGAATTACGAAGAAGCACTTGCCTGGTCAGATAGAGCCAGCGCGATCCCCAATTGTCAATACTGGGCAACTGCGCATAAAATCGTCGCGCTAGCCTATTTAAATAAGAGCGGACAGTTAAAAAAAGCTCTTCGACAATTAAAACAAGAGAAAGCAGATTTTTCCATCGCCTTCGCCAGGCAAAAGCTTTTTTATATAAAAGATCCGATACAATTGAATACTTACCTCGAAGGATTAGAACTCGCTGGTTTTTAATAGTATCGGTCGCCCGTTCAGACATACGTATCAATAATTCGCTTTGGATCCTTCTTCGTTTTCGGCTTTTTTTTCAGTTTCGTTTTAGCTGGAGGCTCCTGCTCGTTTTTTTTCAGGGCATCCCTCACTATAGGAGTTTTTTGAACCGATTTAATTAAATCTTCGTCCATTTTCGATCACCTGTATTAAAATCCGTCGACTTCCTGCCACTCTTCGACACTGAGAAGTCTATTAAGGTCGACCAGTATTAGTAACTTATCGTCCTGACTAACGACACCGTCAATATATTTAGAAGTTTCATCCGTACCGACATTGGGTGCGGTTTCAATCTCGGATCGTTTAATGTCAACAACCTCGGCAACGCTATCGACCAGAATACCAATGATATGCTGATGAACTTCAATCACGATGATACGAGTTAGGTCAGAGCTTTCCTTTACCGGCAGTCCGAATCGGTTGCGCGCATCTATGACACTGACTACATTTCCGCGCAAATTGATGATACCCGTTACGTAATGTGGTGCACCGGGAACAGGTGCCACTTCGATTTCGCGCAACACCTCCTGTACCAGCATGACGTCGATGCCGTAGGTTTCATCTTCCAGCGTAAATGTGACGCATTGCATTTGTTCGTAGGATTCGGTCGCGAGCTTTTCAGCCATTTTGTACTCCGTACATATTCATTTAATATTGATGTAATCGGCAGCAAAGGTTAAATATTTAGACCTTTTCAATAAATCTTCGTCCAATTGTTAAAATCTGAATTTCAATTCTGGCGCTACTATTTTATTTATAGTCCAGTTTGTAAAACTTTTACGATCCCCTGTGGATTTAGCAAACTCGCCAGAGACTGACGTATAGTTCCAAACACCTTCTTATTGCTGGAATTCTGGTGCCATTTGATATCATCGTACTCAAGTGTAACCACCTGTTCCAGCTGATCACAGGTAATACCCCAGCCCGCCTCGCCGAGGACCAGTATATGATTGGCGGTTACCGGCTCTTTCACTTTAATTTGTAATATGCCAGCGCTATCAATCACTCGCACGTTATGATCTCGATAATTCAATATTCCCAGCACCGACTCAGGCTCCTGCGGTAGTCGAGTCATATTATCGGTCCATTCAACAATACCGGTTAACTCTATCAGCGGAATCGACAACAAATTATTACTCACTTTAAACATCAGGCACTGCAGAGGGAACATTTCCTTCGATAGGGAAAAACAGCTTTCCTTCGAAACTTCGACAGCATCCTCGACGCTTATGTCGCTAGTGACTTCAACCTCAATCTCGCTAGTTTCTTCTTCAACCAGCGGTTCGACGACAAGAAGCTCTGGTAACAAGACCCGGTCGATTACCTGCGGCGCAGCTTGCTCATTTACTTCTACGCTCCGCGTAGCCTGATGTAGCATTTCATCCAGATAGTTGCCGAGCGCATTATCTGATTTAAGCAAGCTGCGGGGTATCTTGCTTTGCATTGTCATTACGTTCGTTAATACCGAGTAAGAAATTAAGCAGATTCTGGTAAGCCACACTACCTCGAGAACCTGGTGCGAGATCTGAAAGCGGAACACCAGCTTTACTGGCATCCCGGAATTTGGTGTCTATCGGGATTACGGAACCCCAGACGTTGAACCGATACCTGTTTTTCATCTGCTGTAAAGCATCTACCGAAGCTTTGGTGCGTTTATCGAACATTGTCGGAATAACCATATAAGGGGTTTTTTTATGTAGCGACTTTTCAACCATCTCCAATGTGTGCACCATGCGATCCAGGCCTTTGAGAGAAAGATAATCGGTCTGCGCTGGAATCAATAACTGATCGCAGGCCGCCAGAGCATTAATCATCAAAATACCCAGCATTGGTGGACAATCGATAATTCCATAACTGAATCGGCTGGCGACACTCTGAATCGCCTTACTCACTATCAAACCCTTGCCCAAACCAGTACCCATTTGACGATCTAGCGTTGCTAACGCCGACGAGGCCGCAAATAGATAGGTATTTTTTATCGGTGTGGGTAAAAGCATTTTGGCGATATCAAGCTCATTTTCTGTTGGCTCAGAAAATAGCGAGTAAATGCCGGTGTCGATATCGTCTGGATCATATCCCAGATAACTGGTTAACGATCCATGCGGGTCGAGATCAACCAGTAGCAGTCGCTTATCGGTTTTACCGAGATGACCAGCAATTGTTATCGCTGTGGTGGTCTTACCAACCCCACCTTTTTGATTGACGACGGCCCAGGTTTTCATGATCGAGTCTACTCACCACCGCTTAGATCATGCGTAGATCAGGCATAATGCTTCAATAAACCCTGAACATCCAGAATAATAGCAATATTACCATCCCCCGTGATCGTTGAGCCCGCCATACCCGGCAGGCCATGCAACAATGCACCTAGCGGCTTTATGACGACTTCCTCCTGACCTATTACCTGGTCGACCACCAGTCCAACAAAACTATTGGCCACCTGAACCATAATCACCTGTGGACTTTCACCCGTCGGTTCCAGATCAGCGCTGCCATTTAGCAGCCACTTACGCAGGTGGAATACCGGTGGTGCTTTACCTCTGTTCATGACAACTTCCTTACCATCAACCACCCTGGTTTTCTTTGAACTGAGCTCGAAGATTTCACTGACATTTGAAAGCGGTAAAGCAAACTTTCGACTACCGAGCTGCACCATCAAAGTCGGTAAAATAGCCAAAGTAAGCGGTACTTTAATTTTTAGTACGGTTCCTTTGCCTAGCTCTGAGTCGATATCAATGGTGCCATTTAACTGAGAAATTTTGGTCTTAACCACGTCCATACCAACGCCACGACCGGATACATCGGTGATTTTCTGCTTGGTGGTTAGCCCCGGCATAAAAATTAAATCAAAGCAGCCTTTGTCATCCAGGCGCGAAGCACTATCGGCATCCATCAAACCTTTTTCGATCACTTTATTGCGTAGAATTTCTGGATCCATGCCAGCACCATCGTCGGTGATGGACAGTAGTATATGGTCACCTTCCTGCTGTGCTGCGAGAATCACAGTGCCTTCACGAGGTTTACCGGCAGCTTCTCTCACATCGGGCGTTTCTACGCCGTGATCGACGGAATTACGCACCAGATGCACTAGCGGTTCGGCCAGAGCCTCGACAAGATTCTTATCCAGATCCGTTTCTTCACCGACCATTTGCAGCGAAACTTCTTTTTGTAGACTACGAGCCAGATCTCGAACCACTCTTGGGAAACGACCAAATACTTTCTTCACGGGTTGCATGCGGGTCTTCATCACTGCGGTCTGCAAATCACCCGTAACGACATCAAGATTCGATATCGCTTTGTGGACACGTTCATCTTCGAACGATTCCTTTAAAGTGTTTAAACGATTGCGCGCCAGAACCAGCTCGCCGACCAGGTTCATAATGTCATCTAACCTTGAGGTATCGACACGAACAGTGGTTTCACCCGGGCTGGTTTTTTGCGATGGAGCAGCCCTGGCCGCTGCAGCAACCGGCGCAATCGCGGGTGCAGGCTCAGCTTTGGGTGGTACCGCTTTTGGTTTTTCCGTTTCATTTTTGGCGGCGGCTGGTCCGCTCATTCCTGCATTTTGCGGCGCTTTACCTTTGCCGTGCATATTGTCGAGCAAATCTTCGAACTCATCGTCGGTAATCTCATCCGTCTTAGCGGCTTCTTTCACGACTTCTGCTTTTGACTCTTCCTTTTTGCCCGCTGCTTTAGGTGTTCCCGAGGACTGAGGTCCCGCACCAGTACCGTGCAAACTGTCGAGCAAAGCCTCGAATTCATCATCGCCAATGTCGCCATCATCGATTTCCTCGGCTTCGTCGGCCTGATCCAAAGCCTGATTCTGACCTTCCTTCCCGGCAGAGGCAGTCTTGCCCTGTAATGCATCCAGTAATTCATCGAATTCTTCGTCGGTAATTTCCTCGCCGCCTGCTACAAACTCACCGGCAGTATCAGCATTCGAAATTACCTCGTCGGCAGCCGCATCGGCAGCTTCTGGTTCTGATTTTACTTCTGGTACCTTAACAACATCAGCTTCGACATTTACCTGCACAACGGGTTCGGCTTCACCATTTTGCATTTCGAGAAGCTGCTGTAACAGGGCTGCATCTGCTGCACTGGGATCGATACCCGAACGAATTTCTTCGAACATACTATTCAATTCATCGAGTACCCGCAGGAAAACATCCATGATCGTCGCATTTAACGAGAGTTCCTGATTGCGCAACAGGTTGAAAACATCTTCGGATTGATGACAAACCTCAACCAGATTAGTTAAAGCAAGAAAACTACCACCACCTTTAATCGTGTGAAAACCACGAAATATCGAATTGAGTAAGTCATTATCATCCGGCGATTGCTCAAGATCGACTAACTGCTCATTGAGCTGTTCTAGAATTTCTCCGGCTTCAACCAGGAAATCCTGTAAAATTTCGTCATTTAAATCGATAGCCATGGTTTAACCTATAAGATCTAAAAACCCAGACTGGCAAGAATGTCGTCAACATCTCCCTGAGATGTCGCGACCTTATCTTTATCTGCGGTTGGTAATTGAGGCCCTTCTGCGACTTCTCCATCGATTTTTGCGTCAGAAACAGAACACCAGGCACCTGAAATCGTTACTAGTCGAACCAGTTTTTCCTCTACCTCCTGCACCATTGTGACAACCTGTTTAATCATCTGACCAGTAATATCCTGATAATCCTGAGCCAGCATGATGTCGTTCATTTTCCTGTTAATTTCCCGGGAATCATCATCGACTGAATTGAAAAACTGGTCGATCTCATCGTTCAAGTTGATAAAATCTTCTTTTGACAGTTCACGATTGCGAAATTTCTCCCAACGCTTACGCAATGACCTGGCTCTATCTGAAAACCCATCCGACAAAACCATAGTCGCCTCGGCGACTTCCATTGTTTTGTGGGCCGCCTGGTCGGTTTTTGTGACAATGTAATTTAATCTTTCCTTTGCGTCGGGTATTGATTCAATCGCTAGCTTCGCGACTTTTTGATCATTACCGAAGGCATTAATTGACTCGTGAATTTCACGCGTGATTTTCCCTAGCTCCAGGTATAAAGCCGACTCTCTCAAAGTAGTCAACTCACCTATCAATCCATGAATTTTACCTTCATCACCCGATTTGAGAGCCTCATTAAGTGTATCCATCCGACTGAGATATTCATCGGTAAGATAACTAATCCCCTGAGAGTTCTCTGGCTTATCTTCACTCATCCTTCAAGCCGCTCGAATATTTTATTGATTTTTTCTTTCAGAGTAATTGCCGTAAATGGCTTCACAACATAACCATTCACACCGGCCTCGGCAGCAACAACTATCTGCTCCCGTTTAGCCTCGGCTGTTACCATGAGAACAGGCAGTTTGCATAAGCTTGCATCTGCTCTTACTTCTCTTAATAGTGTGAGTCCATCCATACCGGGCATATTCCAGTCGGTTACGAGGAGGTCGAATTTTCCAGACTTCAACATAGGTAAGGCTGTCTGACCGTCATCTGCCTCGGCAGTGTTATTAAATCCCAGATCACGTAGCAGGTTCTTTACAATTCGCCTCATGGTCGAAAAGTCATCCACAATCAGGATTTTCATATCTTTATCCACGCAACTAAACCTCCGCTTGATTGCATTTAATTTGATTAACTTCGTACAGACTCCCGATCTTTATCGGCAGCTTATCTAAAGAGTTAAGTAACAATTTCTGGTCGTATAGCCAAACTCTTTTCCTACTTATTAGAGCATAGTCCAACTTTATGAAACTATTAGAATAAATCTGTCTCAGGAGTTGCATCATGATCGAAGATTCCAGTCCGACATTTTGGTTTTAACACGTATCAGGGCCTGGCTATGGAGCTGACATATCCGCGATTC
>Ga0224506_10002456_pt1 | contig 12597 bp, 10 predicted proteins | sample SF_Jan12_sed_USG_2_FD_169108 | JGI IMG/M metagenome (GOLD analysis project Ga0224506, IMG submission 169108) | Sediment microbial communities from San Francisco Bay, California, United States - SF_Jan12_sed_USGS_8_1 | ecosystem: Environmental > Aquatic > Marine > Sediment | place: USA...
AACATACAATCGACACGTGTTCCATTGGATAAATTATGTTGCAATGAAAAACTATTTTCCGGCATCATATTACGTACTAATGCTGCCATCTGCACCTCACCAAAAGCACCTCGCGAGCGCTTATCAGATAACACTTCCTGCAAACTCACTACATTGCTGGACAGTTCGGTAATTTTCTTTTGTGCCTCATCGATCTTAGCCAGACGCGAAACAACATTGGTAAATGTTTCTGTTGTTTTTTCAAAGCCTTTATCCAGACGTTTTTCAACCTGTCCGCTGATCTCCTTTAGGCGCTGATGTAGCAACTCTTGCATCTGCTTATTTGAATCTGCCATTTTTTCAATACTCGATTGACTCATCTCACCCAGGCGCTTCTCGATGCTATTCTGCATCTCTCCAAAACGCTGTTCAAATCTTCGCTGCATTTCAGCAAGATTTGTTAACTGTGACTTATCTGTTTCACGAAGTATGGATTCTAAATTCTGAAACTGCCGATTTTGTTCATCGTTTCGCATTTCCATACGCACTTGCTGAGCACGCATCTGCCACAACAGCACAACCGCTGCCAACAACAGACCCAACATTAATAAATCAATTAAATTCTCACTATTCATATTCAGTATTTTTTTATTTATGATCGTGTTATCTTACACATAATTATTATCATTGAACGTGCTAATCCATAATACTTTATGACGACGACTCTTTGTCTTATTTCTGACATTACTGACCCCGGCAGCAAATCCTTTCAGCTTGATGTTAATGGTGAGGAAATCAATATATTTATCGTTCACAAAGATGCTCAATTCCATGGATTCATCAACAGCTGCCCACATACAGGGGTTAATCTGGAGTGGCTTGAGGATCAATTTCTGGATATGGATCAAAATTTTATTCAGTGCTCAACTCATGACGCACTATTCGAAATAGACACCGGTCACTGCATATATGGGCCCTGTGCAGGTGACAACCTGACCCCGATTCAGATACAGGTTGTAGGAAACAGGCTTATCACCCATATCTAACACCTCTCGTCGACCAATGACCTTGACAGAAACCTGCCCTTGCTATAAGTTAGTGATCGTTCACTTTCTTTGTGACTAACAACCGATAACAAACTATGAGGTTTTATTATGAGCGATTTTGATTCAGAACTGGATGCCAGCGGATTAAACTGCCCACTACCAATTTTACGTGCTAAAAAGGCCATTTCTGCTCTTGAAAACGGTCAAACACTCAAAATCATCGCAACAGATCCCGGTTCTGTGAAAGATTTTGAAGCTTTCTGCAAACAGACTGGTAATGAGCTGCTTTCAAGTGGTGAAGAAGGCGGCAAGTTCGTCTTTATGATTAAGAAACCTTAATCACCTTTGCCTTTCAGGGCCTGTTTAATCGCAAAGCAATTATGAGTACCCGCTTATCAGGCCCTGAACGCAGGCAGTCTATCCTCAAAGAATCCCAACGACTGTTTGCTGAAAAAGGTTTTCACGGTGTTTCTATTGATGAAATTGCACGCGCCGTAGATGTCAGTCCTGCCATTCTGTATCGACACTTCTCTTCCAAACAAGCACTATACGATGCTGTTTTATTGGAACTCTCCTCGCAACGTGAAAGTTATGTTGATGCTGTTGTAAATAGCGACGCCAATTTTGAGGAAGTACTTATTGGTATGACCGAGGTTTTTATCCGCAGTATCGACACAAACCCCAATTTATTACGTATTGAGATGCAGAGTCTGCTAGACGGAAATCCTGCCACCAGTGAGTTTTTTGAAAATCGCTGGAAAAGTTTTTCTGACTATATCAATTTCAGTATGAACGAACGATTATCCTATGACCTCGCTAACAGAGAAATCACCATTCTATCTGCCAGCCTTATGTTTCAGGGCATGGTTCGTGAAGCACTCTTACAAAAATACTTACAACCACAGGATCGCCTGGTTGATATCAGCCTGGAAGAACTTAGCCGTGAACTGGTTACGTTATTTCTCAGAGCTATTGGACTTCAACAGACTCAGCTCTCACAAAAAGAAACTGGTGATTCTGCTTTACCAGAAACAATAATTTCACCCAGCTGACAAACCTATCCTTTTCAGCTAAATTAGCTACCAATTTCAAACTCTTAAGTAGATTACTTTTATGAAAAAATATTTCTTCGCCACAATTGCTCTTTTCTTAGGCCTGGGCTCAGCCTTACTTTTTATCGAACTCTCACAATCCTATACCACATTAACTGATGCTGAGCCGACTGAAAATCAGCAAACAATGATAATGACTGATCCTACAAATATAGGCAGGATTATTAATGTAAAAATGGAAACTTCAATGGGTGAAGTTATATTAGAGCTATACCCTGAGAAAGCACCAGAGACTGTTAAGAATTTTCTCTACTACACAAATGCTGGCTCCTACGACGGCACCATTTTCCACCGTGTTATAAAAGGCTTCATGAATCAAGGTGGCGGATATACATCTAATTATGAAAAAATAGACACACAGCAACCTATTTCTAATGAAGCTTTTAATGGCTTAAAAAATCTGACCGGCACAATCGCTATGGCACGGACAAGTGCACCACATTCAGCGACCAATCAATTCTTCATCAACACTGCAGATAACGGCAATCTTGATCATACCGGGAAAAACATGAGAGGCTGGGGTTACGCCGTATTTGGAAAAATCTCTAGCGGTATTGAAGTGATGGAAAATATAGCGAATGTACAAACAGGTGCTGACGGCCCCTTTGCTCAAGACGCACCGGTAAAACAGATCATTATTATAAAAATGTCGGAAATGACTTCATCAAACGAGCCGAAGATTATAGAACCACTACCTGTTGAATAATTCTGGTAAATAATATTCGCTCACCAACAATGGCTTTTCGCCAACATAAAAGACTGAACGTCGGCCCCATATAGGACCATCCTGTGCGCCAGTTTTTTTATACAAGTCATTATCAGGCGATAATTTTGTAACCATAACTTCCTCTCGCCGCATGCTTCGATCTGCAAATAACATGGCTCCAAGAGGACGTGAGCCCAAATTGCCATAGCTACGCTGAGCCCCCGTCAATGTACTCAGAGGTATTACCGTTCGAGCATAAACCATAATTTGATTACCAAAACAAAGATGCACCTGCCGGATTAATGCAAATCGATGATATGCCATATTGAGTGCTTTTGCCTCATTTATCTCTGGACGCATTATTTCCTGCGACAACAATACAACACGAAAGTCACCGGAACTATAACGTATCAATCTTGCGGTTAATGATGATGCATCAAACAACCATGATCGCTCGTTGGACGGTAATTGATTTGAAGATAACTGCCTGCGCCGATACCAATGTTGTGAAATATTTGCAGAAACCATGATCGTCTCTTAAAAGAAGGTGGACGAATCTTACAACGCCTCAGAAAAAATAAACAACTATTGCTTATCAGTTTTTTATCCAGCGCTGCAAAACACTACCAAGCTCTGCCTGGCGAACAGGTTTACCCAAATAATCATCCATGCCGGAAGCCAGGCACCTCTCCCTGTCGCCTTGCATAACATTGGCCGTCATCGCGATAATAGGCAAGCGACCATTTGATAACATCTGTTCCTGTTCTCGCCATAGTCGTGTTGCTTCAAAGCCATCCATCTCAGGCATCTGACAATCCATTAATACCGCATCAAATTCTTCTTGTTCCAAACGCTCCAGAGCTTCTTTACCATTTTCTGCCAACACGGATACTAAACCTGTTTTTTCCAGCATCTTTTTTGCCACCATCTGGTTGATCGGATTATCTTCAACCAACAATACTTTACCTGTTAGAACAACAGGTTTAGCAACTATCGCTGGCATCTCGGATATTTCATCATCACGGGCAATACCTAAAGGAATAACAAACCAGAACTTCGAGCCTTTTCCTACCTCACTGTCTACACCTAAATTACCTTTCATCATCTCAACAAGTTGACGAACAATTGTTAAACCTAAACCAGATCCACCGTATTTCCTTGTCGTTGAACCATCAGCCTGCGAAAATGCTACAAATAATTTCTGATGCTTACTTTTCGGAATTCCTATGCCCGTATCCATAACTTCAACACGAATCAAGGCATCTTTCTCATCTTTCAGCTTCAACTTAATATGGACACTAACACCACCCTCGCTGGTGAATTTAATTGCATTTGATATTAAATTAACCATAACCTGACGCATCCGTGTAGGGTCACCAATAACATTCCGAGGCACAGCTTCTTCGACATTACTATTTAAATATATTCCCATCTGCTCTGCTTTTAATGAATGTAGCACTACAACATCATTGACGACTTCCCTCAAATCAAAAGGGATAGCTTCAAACTCCAATTGACCAGCTTCAATTTTCGACAGATCAAGAATATCATTCAGGATTGACATCAAAGAATCTGCCGATTTATAGGCAATTTCGACATACTCACGCTGCGTCTCGTTAAGCTTTGTATCCTCTAGAAGTTGAAGCGTACCAATCACACCATTCATAGGTGTGCGAATTTCATGACTCATATTCGCCAGAAACTCACCCTTGGTACGACTCATTCTCTCAGCATCATCTCTAGCCTTTTTTAGCTCTTCTTCAATATTTTTTACGTATTCTATTTCACTTGTTAGTGATCGATTTAGATTTTCTAAATCTTTTGCAGCTCGTCTGGTATTTTTAATTAAATCCTCATTTTTCAATGATAACCTTAATGCATCAGTTGTCGATTTATTAATACGATATGCGGCTAATATAATTGCGCCGAGTAAAAAACCGGTCATACTGGCCAAGGTAAAATATATTTCCCCTCCAATATAAAAAAGTCGTGCAACTAACGGTATTAAAATAAAGCCAACATAACCCGTGTACACCCAGCCTACATTTGAATAACTAATACCACTGGCTGAAACACCAACCAGAATAAATGCCAGGATAATTTGCCCCATCTGCCCCCCAGGAAACATCAAGGTTGATGCAATACCCCACCCCATAGCAACAAAGATCACCGCTAACAAATACCATCGTTTTATAACATCTTCAGAAAAAAACAAATCATCTCTTTTATACAATTCGAAATACTGAACTATAGAAGTGCAAACGAATAAAACGAACATCAGGGATAACCATGCGCTCAGAACAAGCGGCGGTAAATCACCCCATATTATAATGACCCATATTATGGCCATAAGCATACTAACTAGATTATTAAAGCCCGAACTTTCAATTAATCTAATAATTTGAGTTTGATGAACTCGATCATTATATAGTTCGATGTCATCAGCTTCTATCTTAGTATTTTTTATTAACGATCTAATCATCAGCCACCAAATCATTTATTATAAGTTTCTATTTCACAAACGGACATTGTTACTATTCCAGGCATTCTTCAATATTCATACTGAACCATACTGTTTCGAACTTCCCATCCAACGCATCACCAAAGGATCAACTCTATCCGGCCACTGTTGCTGAATTTGCGACGCCACCTTTTTCACATCTTCCAGCATATACTCATCACGCACGATATCAGCAATTCTCATTCCAACTATTCCGGTCTGCCGCGTACCTAAAACTTCACCCGCACCTCTCATCTCCAGATCTTTCTGTGCAATAACAAAACCACTCGAATTTTCACGCAAGATTGTTAATCGCTGCCTGGCCCTATCAGATAACGGGGACTGGTAAATCAGGACACATGCACTCTTCTTTTCGCCCCGACCAACTCGACCCCTTAATTGATGTAGCTGCGCTAATCCCAGGCGCTCGGCATTGACTATAACCATTAACGAGGCATTGGGTACATCTACACCCACTTCTATAACAGTAGTAGCTACCAGTAAATTTATCTCTCCGGATTTAAATCTCGCCATTACAGCATTTTTTTCATCCTGCTTCATTCTGCCGTGTATTAGGCCTATATTTAAATCCTCCAGGTCCTGATTTAGCTGTGCCGCTGTTTCTTCCGCTGCCTGGCATTGCATAAGTTCTGACTCTTCAACTAGCGTACAAACCCAATACGCCTGCTCACCTTTTCTACATGCTGAAGCCACACGTTCAATGACTTCATTTCTACGTTGATCAGAAATCACAACTGTTGCCACTTTTTTTCTGCCAACTGGCAATTCATCAATCACAGAATAATCAAGATCTGCATAGGCTGTCATCGCCAGACTACGTGGAATAGGTGTTGCTGTCATAATTAACTGATGCGTGACAACGCCCGCCTTTGAGCCTTTTTCCCGCAATGATAACCGCTGATGCACTCCAAATCGGTGTTGCTCGTCAACAATGACTAGTGACAACTCGTCAAATTCTACATCATTTTGAAAAAGGGCATGTGTACCAACAACAATACTGGTTTCACCTTCTTTTATCCGTTCTAGTTTCTTTTCTCTTAACCTGCCCTTGTCTTTACCTGTCAACAATACACAATCGCCATTAAACCAACGATCAAAATTCTCAAACAACTGACTTGCCAATATCTCTGTCGGCGCCATTATCGCTACTTGACTGGAATTTTTCACCGCTACCAGTGCTGCACACGCAGAAACTGCCGTCTTACCAGAACCCACATCGCCCTGTAGTAAACGCATCATAGGCACATCATTTTTTAGATCAGAGATTATTTCATGGATAACTTTTTTTTGTGCCGTCGTTAATTCAAACCCCAACGACTTAACAAAACTTTTAAGATCTTTATCTTTAATTTCATGTGGGCGCGCACGATGTTTTTTAACTTCCTGCCTAAACTGCAACATGCTCAAACGATACGCTACCAGCTCTTCAAAAATCAGGCGCTGTTGTGCAGGATGTTTAACCGCCTCGATACTATCTAGAGAAATGCCCGCATCAGGCTGGTGAACCAGTTTTAAAGCATGTGATAAGTCAGGGAAGTTTTTTTCTTTTAGCAATGACTCTGGAAGCCATTCAGGGATGACATTATCACTCAAACTGAGTATTACCTGGTCAGCCAGTTTTCTTAGCAGAAGTTGATGTACACCTTCCGTTTTTGGGTACACAGGTGTCAATGAATTTTTTACCGGCAGGAATTCATTTGCAGCCATCTGCTGAACTTCTGGGTGCGTAATTTCCAGGCTATTTGCACCATGTCTGACTTCACCAAAGCAACGAACCCGTTTACCGGCAACAAGGCCTTCCTGCTGACTGGTGTTGAAATAAAAAAATCGCAACACAATGCGGCCTGTTCCATCAGACAAATAGCACAGCAAGGTGCGGCCGCTACCGGATTTATTTTTACCCCAGCCACTACCCTTGTGACCAAGTCGAACCTCACTATGTTCGATGACACCCTCGATAACTGCCTGCTGACCTTCCTGTAATGCACCGATTTTTACAATACTGGTACGATCCTCATATCTAAATGGCAGATGAAAAAGCACATCCTGTATTGTATATAAACCTAATTTTTCTAGCCTGGCAGCCACCGCCGGGCCAACACCTTTCAGCGCTTGTACCGACTGATATTCAAACCCTTCTTCCTGAATCATTGCTTTACGCAATAGTTGTATTTATAACGAATCATATTTTTAACAAGTACAAACTAACCCGCCAACTCCATCACCCCATCCATTTCAACACCTGCATCTCTTGGTAAAGAAGCAACACCTATCGCCGCCCTTGCTGGATAGGGCTCTGTAAAATATTCTGCCATTACCTGGTTAACCACCGCAAAGTTTCCAAGATCAGTCAAAAATATATTCAACTTGGCAATATCAGATAAATCTCCACCCGCAGCCTTAGCCACCGCGCGTAAATTATCAAACACGCGACGAATCTGTGTCTCAATATTTCCGTCAACCATTTCCATAGTCTCTGGCACCAATGGAATTTGTCCCGACATGTACACAGTTGATCCGACTTTTACTGCCTGTGAATAAGTACCTATGGCCTTCGGTGCATCACTGCTTGATATTATTTCTCTTTTCATGTTTTCGTGCTCTCGATTTAAATACAGACTTTATCTTAAATCATTATAGCTTGTTCTAGCCAATACCGGTCACTATCAAAATTAGTTAATAGAATAAGAGAAAATGCTGTACCCGCATTTTCGTTTCTGACTGGATTTAATTGGAACCTACGAATACTACTGGATACTTCAGAAACTTCTTTTGCTAAATATGAGCAGAGATAATCTAAAACTACGATTTTTTACATAATTCTTCAAGTTCATCAGCTGGGATTGGTCGACTATAATAATAACCCTGCACCTCATCACATCCGTTCTCCCTCAGGTAAGTTAACTGCTCTTCCGTTTCAACACCTTCAGCAAGTACCTGTAGCCCCATACAATGCCCCAAAGCAATTATTGAATTAATCATATCGTCGCCATTTTTCTCGATGGCAATGTCACAAACAAAACTTTTGTCTATCTTTAACCTGTTAATCGGGAATCGTTTGAGATAACTAAGTGATGAATAACCCGTACCAAAATCATCTATTGATAGCTCGATACCCATAGCATGAAACTCATTTAAAGTTTCAGCCGTACTTTTTGTATCGCGCATAATAATGCTTTCAGTCAACTCAAGATCCAGAAGAGACGGTTCAACACCTGTCTTTATTAAGATATCCCGCACAATTTTCTCCAATCCAGGCTTCCAGAATTGCCGTGCGGATAAGTTCACTGCCATTCTCAATGCTAAACACCCGGTATTTTGCCATTTTATAAGCTGGTCGCAGGCTGTTTCTAATACCCATTCACCTATAGGTACTATCAGGCCGGTTTCTTCGGCGATGGTAATAAATTTATCTGGATAAATTAATCCCTGCTCAGGATGCTGCCAGCGGATTAAAGCTTCCACTGCAACCATCTGACCAGTCTTTAACGAATATTGCGGCTGGTAATGCAGAACCAGCTCATTGTTCTCCAGCGCATGACGCAAATAGGTTTCCATACTCAAACGCTCACCGGCATTACGAGTCAGATCTTGCGTATAAAACTGACTATTATTACGCCCTTCCGCTTTTGCGCGATACATAGCTGCATCGGCATTTCGCAGCAAGGTGTCTGCATCACGCCCATCTTCAGGAAAAACACTGATACCGATACTGACGCCTATAAAGACTTCATGCTCACCAATAGCAAAAGATCTGGAAAATAAATCAAGAATATTTTCACTAAATTGTTCAACACCTGATTTGCTTTTCAATGAGCCTATAATTAACACAAACTCATCACCACCTAGACGTGACAGCGTATCCTCATCTCGTATGCACTCATTGATCCGTAGTGCCACTTTTTGCAGCAATAGGTCACCCATAGCATGACCGAGTGAATCATTAATATTTTTAAACATATCAAGATCAAGAAACATTACGGCAACCATTTCTTCATGACGTAGCGCAACCTGTAATTCATGTTGAAGGCGGGCATTACATAACAAACGATTTGGCAATTCGGTTAGCGGATCATGGTGAGCCAGATGTTCAAGCTTATGCTCGGTATCCTTAATACTACTTATATCGGTAATAACCCCTACATATTGCACTATATTATTTTGCTCACCCTTGAATGAATTTATACTAAGCAATTCAGTATAAAAACTTCCATTTTTACGTCGATTCTCCACCTCTCCTCGCCACCGGCCATTTTTCCCTATCGATTGCCACATTTGCACGTAAAAACTTTCATCTTGTCGACCTGACTGAAGTAATGAAGGATTCTTGCCAATTACCTCTTCTTCGCTGTAACCGGTAATGTCGGTAAATGCACTATTTACACTAACGATACGTGCTTTGGCATCGGTTATCATTATTCCTTCCGAAGTATTATCAAACACTATGGCTGCCTGGTTAAGCGCCTGCTGTTTGCGTGCAATTTCTTTTACCATTCGATTAAATCCAGTGACCATACTTTCTAATTCAATCAGGTTAGAGACTATCGTTGAAGGTCTAAAGTCCTGCTTGCCTATTCGCTCGAAATCGTATGAAATCAATCTGATAGCATTAACAATTCGCCTGACCAGATACATGCCAAAAATTAGAAATAACACGATAATCACAACAGCGGTTACAACCAGCTTGAATATTAATTCCCATATGGGCTGCAAAATACTTTGCTGATTAATTTCAGTCACAATTTGCCACCCCAGATCTTCAATTTGCAGAGAGGTACCATAAACCTGTTTACCGCCTATTCCTATATAACTCTGTTTTACCGGCCACGGCTGCTCGTTCTCTATCGACTTTACCAGCGGTAGATTGCTTACATCGTCCCCCACGTGATACTGACCAACCTCAGGTTCTATCAGTAATTTTCCCTTAGCATCAACAATATATGAAGTCGTCTCAGCCAAGCTGATATAGTTTGAAATACTATTCCACATAATAGTGACATCAATCTCTGCCACCAGCACGCCCAATGCCTTTTCAGCATTAGCAACCGGCACCGCAATAGTTAAATAAACCCCTTCTGAATGAATAGCTGTTGAGGCCATATAGGGTTCACCATTCAGAGTAACGGTTAATATCTTAGTTATAGAAATACTATCCAGATGATCTTGCAGTTCTGCTTCATCTGATGCACCAACGACAGAGTTTTTACGCCCCGTAATAATCTGTCCGTCAGGTTTTAATAACATTAATACATGAATAGAGGATTCGCGGCTTATGACCTTCTTTAGTAAACCAGACAGAAGCACCTCATCCTTTTGATGACTTAAGGTATAGGCCATGGGGTCACTTTTATTTTCCAGCACAGAGGTCAGACGTGATATTTCCTGGACCGCGCTGATACGTAACAAATCCTGATACACTTTCTCATGCTTCAACGACTTATCTAGCAGGATATTATGAAAGACGAAACCACCCCACATAAGCAGGATAACAAAAGGTAGAAACGCGACCAGTAGAATCAGACCGTACCAGGCATCTTTAATTGATAAACTAAGCTTCACAAAAACCATCCCTTTATTGTGGTAGTTGCAAAAGATAACAGTATCAAGCTAAAACGTAAATGATTATTGTCATAGATTTTATCTATGACATTCATAACTGAAGGGTGTTTACTTAAAAACCACCGTTCGCACTATGACTTCAGCCATTGCCTTATAAAATCAGCAATCTCCTGCGGATTATTCAGATCGAGCAGAGGCAAATCGCCAGTCTCCACACTCTCATCTGAAGCGACGGCCAAAATGTTGCCATCACCGGGGTAGATTAAATCCTTATTTGTAGATGGACGGAATAACTCTATTTTCGGGAACGGTAGGTGCCGGTAGCCCTCTACCAGAACCAGATCAACCTCATCAAGATTCAGACTATAAATCAGATCTTCCAGCTTTGGCTCACTGCATTCTGGTGTCTCTATAATCAATGCACGCCGATAATTCGATGCAATCAAGACCTGATCGGCACCCGCCTTGCGCAATTTGTAGCTATCCTTACCCTGTTCATCTATATCAAAATCATGATGTGCGTGCTTTATCATGGCAACACGTAAATCCATTTCTTTTAATAAAGGAATCAACTTAACCAGCAGGGTCGTTTTTCCGGTACCGCTGTAAGCAGCAAAGCCAAGCACAGGCTTTTTAAATTTAGTTTTCATAAATAGGCCCAAACAATCAAGTTGTAATACATACTGCTTTTACGAAGATGATATTTCGGACAAAATATCTGACTTTATCTACGATAATCTTATTCTTCAATAAAAAATGGTGCCGCCATCAATTTTTCTGCCTCTACTACTGTCAATGGCGTGGAAAAATAATATCCCTGAATATTAAAGCACCCCAGATCCTTTAATATTGATAATTGCTCTTTGGTCTCTACACCTTCTGCAATGACATCCATATTGAAATTTTTTGCCACATCAATAATAGTTTTTACCATGCCGATATGCTCTTCTCCTGTGATCAGTTTCGATACAAAACTCCGATCTATCTTCAGTGTATCAAACGGGAAATTATGAATATAACTGAGAGAGGAGTACCCTGTTCCAAAATCATCAAGATACAATCGAATATTCCGACTCTTTAGGTCACGCAGCATTTGCGCTGCAGCTTCCGGGTTCTCCATCAATATACTTTCAGTAATTTCAAGACGCAGGCTTTTTGTGTCAAATGAAATGGATTTTAAATAGCTATCAATTTTGGTAATCAGATCTTTTTGAAGAAACTGTACCGGGGACAGATTAACGCTGATATACAGTGATTCGTGCTCAGGAAAATGTTCATTAAATAGTTTTATCTGCCTGCACGACTCCTGTAACACCCAGAAACCAATTTCATTAATCAATCCAGTTTCTTCTGCAATTGGCACAAATTCATCCGGAGGCACCAGTCCCCTCTCCGGATTATTCCATCGCAACAATGATTCAAAACCAATAATCCGATTATGCTTTGTTGAAACGATAGGTTGCAGGTGAATGCAAAACTCCTTCCGCTCCAGGGCACGGCGCAGTTCATTTTCGATGTTTAATGTCCTAACCGCCAACGCGTGCATTACTTCATCAAAAATTTCTGTATGGCCATTGCCTTTTTGTTTCGCCCGATACATAGCGATATCCGCATCACGCAGTAAATCACTGCGTGAATCGTAGGTAACCAGGCCGGGAACAATTCCAATGCTGG
>Ga0224506_10002457_pt1 | contig 12594 bp, 10 predicted proteins | sample SF_Jan12_sed_USG_2_FD_169108 | JGI IMG/M metagenome (GOLD analysis project Ga0224506, IMG submission 169108) | Sediment microbial communities from San Francisco Bay, California, United States - SF_Jan12_sed_USGS_8_1 | ecosystem: Environmental > Aquatic > Marine > Sediment | place: USA...
CGGTAAACATAGGTGCGATTACTTTATCAAATAAAATAAATAATGCCGGGGTTAACAGCATTGAGAGCGCGACAACAAGCATCAGTTGATCGGCAATGCTGGCAGGAATGACAGAATTGGCAACCGTGAAAGATAACAACACAAATCCAAATTCACCGGCCTGTGCCAGACCTAATGCCATGAGCCAACGATCAGCCCCCTTAATTTTAAACAGGGCACCGGAGATGAATAACACCAGGCCCTTGATAAGCATTAACCCCAGGGTTAACAGGATAACGAGCCCAAATTTGTCGAATAATAAACCGAAATTAATACTGGCTCCTACCGTCATAAAAAACAGACCTAATAGCAAACCTTTAAAGGGATCTATATCTGACTCAAGCTCATGTCTGTATTCACTATTGGCTAACACAACTCCGGCCAAAAAGGTTCCAAGTGCCGGTGATAGCCCCACCAGACTCATCAATAAGGCAATGCCAATGACGATCAATAGTGCAGTAGCGGTAAATAATTCTCGAAGTTTTGCACTGGCTATAAAACGAAATAGCGGGCGAGTTAAATGGGTACCAAAAAATAAAACAAAGCCAACAGCACCCAGGGTGATTAGTGCCTTTTGCCAGCCGCCAAGGCCTTCCACTATACTCAATGATGCATGAACAGCTTCTTCTGTTGTGTGGTTTTCGGTTGAAATAACCGTATTCATTAGCTCAGGAATGGTTAACAGAGGAATCAATGCCAACATAGGAATGACCGCGATGTCCTGAAACAATAATACTGAAAAGGTTCCTTGACCCCCATCACTCTTCATTAGCCCTTTTTCGTTTAACGTCTGTAAAACGATTGCGGTTGAAGACAACGAAAATACTAGGCCTATTGCCAACGATATGGTTAAGGGTTGACCAAATAGCAGGGCGATAACCATAACCACGAATGTGGTTGCCCCAACCTGTATTCCACCCAGTCCTATCAGTTTGTGGCGCATGTCCCAAAGCAGCTTGGGCTCCAGTTCCAAACCCACCAAAAATAACATCATAACCACACCAAATTCAGCGAAGTGCTGAATCGAGACAACATCGACATGTAATAGAATTAAAACCGGGCTAATGGCAATGCCCGCAATCAGGTAGCCCAATACAGAACCGAGCCCCAGTTTGGATGCGATGGGCACAGCGGTAATTCCAGCGATGAGAAATATAAAAGCAAGTAGCAGGAAGTCGGTCATAGCAAATCAGGCCCAATTTACATAGGAAGGATCTACAAAAAATATAGTTTGATGAAGTAGAAGTAAAGGATAGCGTGAATTTGTTGGATTCTTGTTTTAGGTAAACCGATTCTGTTTTTTATACAAATGTGATTGTGGGGTAGGGAACTTTACAAATCGGTTCTAGATATAAATCTTCAATGATCATTATTCAGTGCCATTTTTAAACTTTCAGTTATAATTCGACTGATCTCAATTAGGACGTAAACATGACCGATAAATTTTTTATTACTTCGCAAGATCTCCTTCAGGATTCATTTAGATTAGCTCATCTGGTGATGGAAGATGGTTTTCGACCAGATTTTATAATCGGGATTTGGCGAGGTGGTGCACCAATTGGGATTGCAGTTCAGGAATATTTTGATTTTAAAAATATCAAAACGGATCACATTGCCGTGCGGACTTCATCTTACTATGGCATTGGCCAGCAATCTAAAGAAATTAAAGTTCACGGATTGCACTATCTGATCGAAAACGCCAATGCGAGTGATAAACTGTTAATTGTTGACGACGTATTTGATTCAGGCCGAAGTATCGATGCCTTGATAAAGCAAATTAAGGCGTTGTCTCGATTAAATACGCCATCAGATATCAGAGTTGCTTGTCCCTGGTATAAGCCAACGAACAGTAAAGTAGATATTGTGCCCGATTATTATGTCCACAAGAGTGAAGAGTGGCTGGTGTTCCCCCATGAATTATCCGGCTTAACACCAGAAGAACTCATCGAAGGTAAGAAAGAATTAAACGGCATTAGAGATCTGTTAGTTTAATCGCAGCCAAAAGGGTGAGCCGGTAATCGTTGGCAGCCCTTTTAAAAACTTCATGCCATGTTGTTCTCAACGTAGTTAATTTATGCAATTAATGACTATTTAGCGCCAATCATTAAGTAAAGTATGCTTTTAAGTCTTAAACATCGATTCTATTTGCTAATTCTATTTTAACTTGTTAACAATTCGACCTGATTAGTAATAACCCAAATGATAAAACTAGCAGGGAATAACTATGTCTCAAATGATTCAAACCGAATTAAAACCTAATGGCATCATGTGGGTGACACTCAATCGTCCCGAGAAACATAATGCCATTAATCTGGATATGTTTGCTGCCATAAAGAATGCCATTAAACAGATTTCCAAAGACCGTTCGGTGCGAGTTGTTATAGTTACCGGTGCGGGTTCAGATTTCTGTACCGGACTGGATGTTAAGGCCGTGTTGCAAAATATTAAATCGGCGGCCGGTTTGTTATTTAAATTGAATCCCTGGTCCGCTAATGATGCTCAAATTGTCAGTGAAGGTTGGAGAAAACTGCCAGTGCCGGTGATCATGGCTATTCATGGGCGATGCTGGGGCGGCGGTTTACAAATTGCACTGGGTGGCGATTTTAGAATTGTGCAAAGCGAGTCGACGCTTTCAATTATGGAAGGTCGCTATGGCTTGATACCCGATATGGGCGGCAACCTGGCATTAAAGCAAATCATGCCCGTCGATCAGGCAATGAAATTAGCAATGACAGCTGAAATTATTGATGCGAAAGCCGCCTTGCAATATGGTCTGGTGACTCAGGTATGTGATGATCCAATAGCGGAAGCCACAGCGTTGGCAGAGCAACTGGTACAACAGTCTCCTGATGCGTTAGCAGCCGTTAAAAAACTGTATTTAAAACAATGGGAACGATCAGATGCCAGTATGTTATTGAAAGAAACCTGGTATCAAATTCGTATGATACTGGGAAAAAACCAGCGCATAGCAACAGCCCGTTCTCAAGGTAAATCCAGAGAATATGTAAAACGACAGTCCTGGTAATAACGTGGGACTTTAGACGTTAATAAATAGAATTCGAGAATCACTTTGACTAAAGAAATTAACATATTTGCACTGGGCGATTTGGCAGAAGCCGCACAGAAAGACATACAGGCAGAATTCCCGGAAGTGAATCCGATTATTGGAATTAACAGAGGGTTAAGAAAGTCAGGTTTCCCTGCTGACCTGATGACGATTGACGATATAAAATCCCGTAAACGGATTATTCTGATGATGCATGATCTCAAACCGGACACCCTGGGCTTTCAATTGAGCACAATTGATGAGGATCCTGGTACTCAATTTGACAATTGGCCTATTGAACGAGTGAATCAAGCTCAATTTAGAACCTGGATTATTGAACTTTTCGCCTGAAAAATCAGGCAAATATTTTTCATTGAACACCGCGTTTGGTTTTTCCAAATATCTGCTATCCGCATAAAATAAAGTCTGAAAAACGTTCCGGAAAACTTACCTGGCAGGGCGACGAGGTATACCTTAAATATCAACATTTGATCTGGTCAAGTGAATTTAGACACCCCCAGTTAAGCAACCTTTTTTAGTGCCGGCATGTCTTTTTCAAATTGAAGCGGAGAGCAATAGCCCAGGTCAGAATGCAGGCGGTTGTTATAAGAGACAATGATGAAAAGGTTTGTAGCATTCGGGTTTGAACTTATGTCAGACATACTGTATTGTATGTCCGACATAAAGAACAAGTACTAATAATATGAAAACCGACTCTGTAACACCGGTTGTCTCAAAGCCTGATGTGACTGAATCAATTGCGGAAGAGATATTTTCCGGGCGCTATGCCTCTGGTGATCTCATTCCCCGTGAAATTGACTTGTGTAAACAGTATGACGTCAGTCGCAGCACTATTCGCAGTGCACTCCAAACCTTTGCGACCTTAGGCATATTGAAAAAAATATCTGGCAAAGGAACTCAAGTACGGAAGATGTCCGATTGGCAGCTGCTAGATCCGAAAGTGATCAGTTGGTTGGTGTCATATGGTAAAAATGACCAGCGTTTTATCAAAGAAATGTTTGAGTTTCGAGTAGCTGTAGAACCCTTTGTGTCATCGCTGGCGGCCTTAAATGCTACTGCGGAAAACCTACTGGCAATTGAAGAAGCGTTTGAAGGCATGATCAATAGTTTGGACCGTGAAGGACTCGTTTGGCAGGGTAAAAGCCATAGTGAATATGATGTTGAATTTCATGAAGCCATCTTCGATGCCACAAATAATCTTATATGGTCGCAATTGAGTTACATATTGCGACCCTCAATCACACTGATGGTCGAGGAATCTCACAATCATTTGGCTGAAGACACAAGTTTCAGTCCTGGTGAACTTAATGACAGTATGAAAAGGCATCAACGAGTCATGGAGGCAATTCGCTTACGTCAACCCGATGTTGCCTACAGTGCTGCGATAACATTATTAGAGCGTACCGCGCAGGATCTTGGTGTGGATGGCGAAGCCATGAACAGCCCTATACCTGGTATGGCAATGAACCGTCATTCAGTTTAATTTTTGGCATATATGGCCCTATGTGGCCTCATAAATAGTGAAATTAGGACGTAACATGAAAATAACAGCACTTAAGACCTGGCTCGTTCCACCACGTTGGCTTTTCCTGAAAATCGAAACAGACGAAGGCGTTTACGGCTGGGGAGAACCAGTCGTTGAAGGGCGTGCTGCGACTGTGGAAGCGGCCGTTAAAGAACTCGCCGACTACCTGATCGGGCAAGACCCACGTCGAATAGAACACTTATGGAATATTATGTACCGCGGCGGCTTTTATCGTGGCGGTCCTATCTTGATGAGTGCGATAGCGGGTATCGACCAAGCACTTTGGGATCTGAAAGGACGCGATCTGGGTGTACCTGTTCATCAGCTGTTGGGCGGCGCCTGCCGAGATAAAATGCAGGTCTATGCGTGGACAGGGGGTGACCGGCCGACAGATGTAGCCGTTGGCGCTAAAGCGCTCGTTGATAAAGGTTTCTCTCACTTCAAGATGAACGGTTCGGCTGAGATGGCCATTGTTGATTCGCACAGCAAAATTGATGAAGCCGTTGAGCGAGTTGCACAAGCCCGTGAAGCGGTTGGTCCGAACGTTGGAATCGGCATTGATTTTCATGGCCGAGTACATCGCCCAATGGCAAAAGCGTTGTTGCGTGAACTTGAGCAATATAACCCGATGTTTGTTGAGGAGCCGGTGTTACCGGAGCATTTGCCATCACTGAAACATATTGCCCAAAACTTAAGTTACCCATTAGCGACAGGTGAACGACTCCATACCCGCTTTGAATTCCGAGACCTATTAAACGATGGCATGATCGACATTATACAGCCAGATCTTAGCCACTGTGGTGGTATCAGTGAAGGCCTTAAAATCGCGCATTTGGCAAGTGCTTATGATGTCGCCCTGGCTCCACATTGTCCGTTAGGCCCGCTTACTTTAGCAGCGTCCCTGCAACTGGATGCCGTTTCGCATAATGCGTTTATTCAAGAGCAAAGCATGGGCATTCATTATAATGAAGGTAACGATGTACTCGATTACCTAGTCGATAAAACGGCGCTTAATATTGAAGATGGCTATATCAATATACCTACCGGCCCAGGTTTGGGTGTCGAGATTAACGAAGAGTATGTTGAGGAACGATCGAAAGTTGGACATCGCTGGCGCAATCCAGTTTGGACTCATGAAGATGGTAGCGTGGCCGAATGGTAAGGATCAAACTATGAATAATACAAATGCTCAGTTACTCAACGATGCCCTCGGCGATCTGCCTTTGGTTGCAATCTTGCGCGGCATCCTGCCAAGCGAAATTGAAGCCATTGCGAAGGTGCTGGTAGAAGAGGGTTTTCGCTTTATCGAAGTCCCTTTGAATTCTCCTGACGCTTGGCAGAGTATTCGCCTCCTTAAATCAGGGGTGCCTGAAAATGTGCTCATCGGTGCAGGAACCGTGCTGGATGAACAGGCGTCAGCGAAGCTTGCTGAGCTCGATGCCGTGTTGCAAATAACGCCAAACACCGATGTTGGCGTTATTCAGGCCGGGAAAGCCGCAGGTCTTGCAACCTTCACAGGCTTTATGACGCCTTCGGAAGCCTTTGCTGCAGTAAAAGCCGGCACCACGGCACTTAAGCTATTTCCCTCGCAGCGCCTGGGTTGTGATTATTTCAAGGACATCAAGGCGGTATTGCCTAAAGACATACCTGTTTTAGCCGTAGGGGGGGTCAATGCCAGCAATATGGAAGAGTGGATTGATGCCGGTATCAGCGGTTTTGGCTTTGGCAGTAACCTCTATACCCCAGGCAGAACACCGGAAGAAGTTCGTGTCCTTGCCGCTGAATTAGTGCAGGTATGGAAGAAACATACGAAAGTAAAAAAATAACAAGATGTACTAATTAATTCGGAGTTCATTATGAACATAACCTCAATCAAGACTTATGTTGTGCCTCCGCGCTGGTTGTTTGTAAAAATTGAAACCGATGAAGGCATCGTTGGTTGGGGTGAAGGCGTATTGGAAGGCCATGCAGAGACCATGGCAGCTAAGTTCACAGAACTTGAAGACTTTCTAATTGGTACCGATCCACTTCGAATTGAAGATACCTGGCAAAAAATATATCGAAATGGCTGTTACCGTGGTGGCCCCGTACTCATGAGTGCAATATCAGGAATTGACATCGCCCTTTGGGATATTAAAGGCAAATTCTTAAACCAACCCATCCATTCATTATTGGGCGGTCCTGTTCGCGATAAGGTTCGAAGCTACTGTTGGATTGGCGGCGACCGGCCATCCGGTCTCGTCGAAAGTGTTAAGGAAATGCAGGCCAAAGGCTATGACGCGGTAAAGTTCAATATTTGCAGCGAGCTTCAAATAGTTGACAGCTATAAAAAAATTGATGGCATTGTAAAACAACTCGATGAACTTCGATCAGCTGTCGGCGTGGACATGGATTTAGCCTTTGACTTCCACGGCCGTGTTCATGAACCGATGGCGAAAGTATTATTGCACGAACTGGAATACCTAAGGCCAATTTTTGTCGAAGATGCGGTGGTTTCAGCGCAAGTGGATGCAATGGCAAACCTGGCGAGATCAACGTCCATTCCTTTGACAATCGGTGAGCGTCTACACAGTCGCTACGACTTTAAGCAAGTATTTGAAAAACGTGCCGCAAGCGTGATCAACCCCGATACGGTACATGTCGGTGGTATCTCTGAAATGGTCCGTATTGGTAATTGGGCAGAAGCCTATGATGTTGCCCTCGCGCCGCATTGTCCTCTGGGTCCAATTGCACTCGCGGCCTGCTTGCAAGTGGATGCCATTTGTTACAACGCTTTTATCCAGGAGCAAAGTATTGGTATCCATTACAATCAAGGCGTAGACCTCAATGATTATGTAATGCCGGATTCGAAGTTTGAAATTGAAAATGGATTCTTGCCGATTCCTGATGGCCCAGGGCTAGGCATCAATGTCGATGAAGCCGCTATCGAGAAGCATGCTCTGGTTGGCCATAAGTGGCGTGCACCGGTTTGGCGTCACGAAGACGGCTCAATTTCGGAGTGGTGATTATGAAACCCTTTAGTGGAATACACGCGGTACTTTATGCGCTATTTGACGAAAATGGCGAGTTAGATCAGTCTGCGATGCGTTCTCAAGTGCAATTGATGCTCGATGAGCGTGTGGATGGTATTACAGTCCTGGGTTTGGCAACTGAAGTCAGTAAGTTAACGCCCAACGAACAACGCGATGTCATTAGGTGGACAGCGCAGGAAATCGCTAACCGAGTTCCTTTGTCTGTGACCGTGACCGGTAATAACGTCAGAACACAAAGAGAGCTCAGTGCCTTTGCGATAGATCATGGTGCTGACTGGCTAATTCTGCAGCCGCCTACGGTGGGTTCCTTTTCTGGTGATGTCTATCTGGATTTTTTCAAAGACGTTGCAAAAGGTTTCTCATTGCCGTTTGCAATTCAAAATGCTCCGCAGTATTTGGGACGTTCATTAACATCCTCCGACATTGAAAAGTTAACCGATGAGTGTCCGCAATTTACACTCATCAAGGCAGAAATCTCCGCCATAGAATTAGCGGATTTTATCAAGGCTATTGGCAACAAAATGACCATTCTAAATGGCCGTGGAGCGCTGGAAATAACAGACTGTCTGCGTGCCGGTGCCGAAGGCTTTGTACTGGCCCCGGATGTCATTGATTTTAGCAAGAAAATATTTGATCTCTGGCAAGCCGGCGAGCACCAATTAGCTGAGGAAATGTATCAAAGGGTTCTACCTGTCATCGTGTTTATTATGCAATCGCTAGAGCACTTGATCTGTTACGGCAAGCGTATCTACGGTCTACGGTCGGGGACACCTATCTATGATCGGGCCCCTGCGTTAAGTCCCTCAGCTTTTGGTTTGGAGTCTGTTGACTATTGGTCGAAATATTTAGGTTCATTCAATTCAGGAGCAGCTGGAAATTGAATGCTAGCTGATGCGCGCGACGTTGTTTCTAACTGTAATAGGGTACTGAGGTTATCATGAATAATGTGAGTAAGAGAGCAGCCTGCTTCATTGCGGCAGATTGGGGTACGACTAACCTTCGGGTGTGGGCTATTGATTCCAATGATGAATTGATTTGCAAACGAACGTCGGACCAAGGCATGGGTGTGCTTAAGCAAGATGAATTTGAGTCGGTATTAGTTGGGCTCGTTGAAGACTTACTGCCAGAAAATGCCGTACTGCCAATAGTTGTCTGTGGTATGGCAGGATCGAAAACCGGTTGGTTAGAGGCTAAGTACCAGTCTGTGCCCTCCAGGGTGTCCGAATACAGTGGAGTGGTAACGCCAACAACAGAAGACCCAAGAATCTCGGTTAAAATTTTACCAGGGCTAAAGCAAAATCTACCAGAAGATGTGATGCGTGGAGAGGAAACCCAAATCGCGGGGTTTCTCCAAAGTCATCCTGATTTTAGCGGCTGCCTATGCTTGCCCGGCACGCACACAAAATGGGTCGCGGTTGAAAATGGTAGTGTTGAATCTTTTAGAACCAGTATAACCGGTGAGATGTTTAATATCGTGCGCAAGCATTCCATCCTTCGGCTTAGCTTTAAGTCATCAGACTGGAGCGAGAATGAGTTTACCGACTCTGTCTTGGACATCATGAAGGAACCTGGGTTACTGCTTTCACTGTTATTTCGAATTCGGGCAAAGTCGCTTGTCGTGGAGGGTGTTGCTACTCCTACAGAAGCCTCTCTATCAGGATTACTGATCGGTAATGATGTAATAACCGCAAAAGATTATTGGCAAGATAAGTCGGTATACATTTTGGGAGAAGACAAGCTCGCAAACCTGTACTCTCTGGCTTTTTCTCTGCAAAACATAGAGGCCAATATTTTCAATGTTGAAAAAGCAACGTTACTTGGACTTATAGCCGCGCAGAAAAAGATATTTTTGTAAATTCTATCTTCGATAGTGCTAATACCTGTTGAGTTGTCCATAGTGGATTCTCATAGTAACAAGATAAGGCACTTATTTTAAATAAAACCGGGAACTACACGCTACGACCAACTTGATTTAGTAGTTATTGCGAGCCAAAATATATAACTATTTTCTGACTCTTGCTGTTTCCGGAAAATGACAACAAAGCTGCAGGGTATCTGATGAGAAAAAATATAATAATTACTGGTGCAAGTTCTGGATTAGGTCGTGGTATGGCTGTTGAGTTTGCGAAAAAAGGACACAATCTTGCACTATGTGCCCGTCGAATAGATCGTCTAATAGAGCTAAAGCAGCAATTGCTGACCATAAATTCGGATATTCAGGTGACAATAAAGGAGCTGGATGTAAATAACCATCCGCAGGTGTTTGAAGTTTTTAAAGCATTTAATTCCGAATTAGGAACAGTGGATCGGGTTATTGTTAATGCCGGCATGGGCAAAGGTGCTTCAATTGGCACAGGACACTTCCACGCTAACAAGAAAACTGCAGAAACGAACTTTGTTGCTGCTCTGGCGCAATGTGAAGCAGCTATGGAAATTTTTAGAGCCCAGAATCATGGGCACTTAGTTACGATATCTTCAGTTATGGCTGTTCGAGGCTTTCGTCGTGCAGCGACTGTTTATGCAGCATCTAAAGCGGCACTAACCAGCTTAACAGAAGGAATTCGCATAGATGTGATGAACAAACCCATAAAGGTTACCTGTCTTCACCCCGGATTTATCCGGAGCGAAATCAATGAAAATATCGAGAAAGTACCTTTTATTGTTGATACCGAAACTGGATGCAGAGCACTGGTTAAATCCATTGAGAAAGAAATAGCCAGCGCCTATGTGCCTTTCTGGCCTTGGAGTCTTTTCCACTGGGCCATGCGAATTGCACCTCAGTTTCTAATAAGGAAGCTCAGCTAGGGATATGCCTGTTTATAGTCTTGAGCGAGGAAAAACAAGAGTCCTACTGTGAACAACAGTTGGACGAATTGGTTCAGACTCGTCTTCCAAAGGGTACTTCAGAATGGATCATATTTTGAATATTGGAGGTATCCCATATTCTCGACTATCAGTCTGCCGTTTTTCGCTCAAAACATATTATCGGTTGATTGGCCGCTATAGCAAAAATCAGCTTTCAAGAATTTAAAGCAATATCGTCTGCTTTGCATTGTGATTTCTGATAGATACCGCTCAACTCTTGGTGTCAGCCTCCGCTGAGACAAGCTTATCAAGGTCCCCAATCAAGTTGGATATCACTTGGTTTTAGGCAATCAGGTTCCTTTCCCACATAGCACCCTGTCTTAGACCGGGATGGAGTGGCCGATTAATTTAATGTCTCACGCTGATAGCCTCATTTAATCTGACGGAAACCATCTGCCAAGTTGATCAATTTTATCTAGTAGCCCCTGTTTTTCTGTGGATTTAGTTTTGCTTGTCTATACTCATATCGAACTGCAACTTAACTTTAATCCTGCTTAATGGTTAGAGGTTATGGATTGGAATTTGGTTTGCAGAATAATGACAGGAGTCGTCATGAATGAAGGCTGGCCTTACATGATTCTTTATTAAAGAAGTTTTTAGTCAGTCGGTGTGAAAACCTCATAATATAGGATTTATCACATAGTTTGACGGTAGGGAGAACGTGATGTTATTTCCACAACCCATGATTCGGCTAGTGTGGTTTCTGCCAGTCGAACGATTGGCTTACGGACTACAACTTCTGGCCAATACCGGAAACTTTCACATGTCAGCTCAATATGTTCTAGGCGAACAACAGGACGTTGATACCATTAAACAAAGTATGACTGCTCAGCAACAAAGGGTACAAAATAGAGCCATTAATCAACAACTCAGCTTACTTCCTGAAGACACGCTACTTAACTATCAGGTGAGTGCGCAGAACTCCGATGCAGACCTATTTGAAGATACTCTCGGTTATTATGAGTCACCAAATTTAACGATTAGTGCGAATAGTGATTCAATTTCTCCATCGTTTTTTTCCAGACCACAACCCGCTCGGGATCAGGACCAACAGATACAGGACGCTCCTGAATTGTCACCACAGTTGTACCAGTTAATAGTGGATACCGCAGATCGAATAGGATCAGTAGGTGAATGGAGAATTATCGACGGCTGGATACCTGCCTATACCCAATCCCAGTTTTCGGCGCTGTTAGATACTGAAGTATTATGGCTGATTCCGGCAGAGGAAACAGGTCTTAAACCAGCATCGATTCCCAGCATGTTTAAACGATCCCGTCGGTTAGCCGGCTTTGCAGACTTGATGGGACTTTACGATACCACGGCTTATCGAGAACTCGATCCTACTCCCTTACTCGCCATTGGCTTCAGTTTAATGTTTGGCATTATGTTTGCCGATCTTGGACAGGGGCTGTTGCTATTTTTAACTGGATTCTGGTTAAGCCACTTTAATGTACCAAAAATTGAAGCAACATTTGGTGAAAAACTAGGATGGCTGTTGATGCCCGTCGGGTTATCAGCCAGTTTATTTGGCGTGTTATTTGGAAGCCTGTTTTCAAGAGAAGACTGGATCCCTGCGTTGCTATTTCACCCCATGGATAATGTCATCATCTATCTTTTATCCAGTGTTGTTTTGGGTATGACCATGATACTGGGTGCCATGTTGCTGGGTTTGTTTAATGCCTGGAGGGGGAAAAGGATATCGGAGTCTCTTTGGAGTAACTTTGGTCCATTTGGATTGCTATTTTACATAGCCATTATTTTGTTTGCTCTGTCCCAAGTGACAGACATGACTCCGCTGACGCAAGTTAGCGCGATGTTAGCCGCTGGTAGTTTGTTCATCATGTTTTGCCATTATTTTATAGCGATGGAATCCGAATCCGCAGGCATTCGTTTATTGTCGGCATTTTTGGAAAGTTATGACTTCGTTATGAAATTTATTATGCAGACGTTTTCATTTGTGCGCGTTGCTGCCTTTACGTTTGCTCATATTGCGTTATCTACCACGCTGATCATCTTTGTTGATATGTCTGCAAACCTTCCCTGGTTAGCCGTTTTTATATTTG
>Ga0224506_10002459_pt1 | contig 12589 bp, 8 predicted proteins | sample SF_Jan12_sed_USG_2_FD_169108 | JGI IMG/M metagenome (GOLD analysis project Ga0224506, IMG submission 169108) | Sediment microbial communities from San Francisco Bay, California, United States - SF_Jan12_sed_USGS_8_1 | ecosystem: Environmental > Aquatic > Marine > Sediment | place: USA...
TGGTGATAACGTGCAGATGACGGTTTCATTGATTGCACCGATTGCGATGGAAGAAGGCTTACGCTTTGCGATTCGCGAAGGTGGACGAACTGTTGGCGCCGGTGTGGTTGCCAAGATTATTGAGTAAGTGCAGCGAGTTTTCGCTGCATAAGGTACAGGAACATCGATTTAGACACGCAGCAGGCGTGGCTGAAGGATGTTCCTGTACCTGTTAGTTTTAGGCCAGTAGCTCAATTGGCAGAGCGACGGTCTCCAAAACCGTAGGTTGGGGGTTCGATTCCCTCCTGGCCTGCCAAATTCGGCAGGTAATAGTTGAAGGTTAGATATTGATGGCAGACAAAATTAAATTACTGATCGCAGTGGCGCTGATAGCAGCCGGAGTTGTTGGTTTCTATCACTACGCAGATCAGGCCGCACTCTTATATAGAGTGCTGGGTCTATTGGCTGTCATTGCTGTCTCATTTGCTGTTGCGCTGACAACACAGACCGGTATGAATACCTTGAACTTTGGTCGCAGCGCGGTGCTTGAAGTACGCCGCTCAGTTTGGCCAACACGCAAGGAAACAACACAGACCACATTACTGGTCATTGTGATGGTTTTCATCATCGGCCTGATGTTGTGGTTGTTTGATATGGTTTTACTCTGGGGAGTAAAAATGCTCACAGGTCAAGGGGGTTAACGCAGATGGCGTTACGTTGGTATGTAGTTCATGCCTATTCAGGATTTGAGCAGCATGTGAAACGTTCTCTTGAAGAACGGATCAAGCTGGCCGGTGCTGAAGACAAGTTTGGTGATGTGCTGGTTCCGACTGAGGAAGTAGTGGAAATGCGCGATGGGCAGAAACGTAAGTCGGATCGCAAATTCTTCCCAGGTTATGTACTGGTGCAAATGGATATGGATGATGAAACCTGGCATCTGGTCAAAGATGTGCCCAAGGTTATGGGTTTCATTGGCGGTAGTAGTGATAAGCCAGCACCGATTACTGATCGTGAGGCTGAGTCGATTCTGAATCGTGTTCAGGAAGGTGCCGAGAAGCCAAGACCTAAAGTTCTATTTGAGGCCGGTGAGGTGGTTCGTATTACTGATGGGCCATTTAATGATTTCAATGGTGTAGTAGAAGAAGTGGATTACGACAAAAACCGTTTACGTGTTGAAGTGTCTATTTTTGGTCGTTCTACACCCGTTGATCTGGAATTTGGTCAGGTCGAGAAAGGTTAAGATTTCAGGGAAGCAGGTTGCCACCTGTTTCCATCTGTAAACACGGGGAGCCGCGAGGCGCTTGCACCCACATAGGAGTACTACAAAATGGCAAAGAAAATTGAAGCTTATATTAAGCTGCAGGTCCCAGCGGGACAGGCAAATCCAAGTCCACCGGTTGGTCCAGCACTGGGTCAGCATGGTGTAAATATTATGGAATTTTGCAAGGCCTTCAATGCTGCATCTCAGAGCATGGAGCAGGGCATGCCCATTCCTGTTGTGATTACGGTCTACAGTGATCGCAGCTTTACCTTTATTACCAAGACACCACCTGCATCTATTCTGTTGAAGAAGGCGGCAGGAATTAAGTCTGGTTCTGGTGTACCTAACCGCGACAAAGTTGGCAAAGTCACCCGTGCGCAGCTGGAAGAAATTGCCAAGACAAAAGAACCTGATCTTACTGCAGCCGATATGGATGCAGCTGTACGTACCATCGCGGGTAGTGCTCGTAGTATGGGTATCGAAACGGAGGGTGTGTAAATGGCCAAGTTAACAAAACGCCAGAAGGCGATTGCAGAAAAACTGCAAGCAGGCAAAGTGTATGCAGCTGATGAAGCCTTCCAGATTTTAAAAGATCTGCCACGCACTAAATTTACTGAATCTGTTGATGTATCAGTTAATCTGGGTGTTGACCCTCGTAAATCTGACCAGGTCGTTCGTGGTTCATCCGTTCTGCCTAAAGGCACAGGTAAGACAGTTCGTGTTGCTGTATTTGCACAAGGCGAAAATGCCGACAAGGCCAAAGCGGCGGGTGCAGACATTGTTGGTTTTGATGATCTTGCTGAAGATATTAAAAAAGGCAATATGGATTTTGATGTGGTTATCGCAACACCGGATGCAATGCGTGTTGTCGGTACGCTGGGTCAGGTTCTGGGCCCACGTGGTCTGATGCCAAACCCGAAAGTGGGTACTGTTACCCCAGACGTTGAAACTGCAGTGAAAAATGCCAAAGGCGGTCAGGTTCGTTATCGAACTGACAAGGCTGGCATTATTCATTGTTCAATCGGTAACGTGGATTTTGATCCCGCTAGTTTGAAAGAAAACCTTAATGCTTTACTGGCAGACCTGGTCAAGGCCAAGCCTGCAGCAGCAAAAGGTCAGTACATGAAGAAAGTGACTGTCTCCACCACCATGGGGCCAGGCATTACTGTTGACCAGGCATCGTTAGCCGGTTAACAACAGAGCTTTGGGTCTCTGTCGATAAGTTTGAGTTTTCGACAGAGTCCATCAAAGACCGCAGGTAACAACGGGATAGCAGTTTTATCCCAGCGCATTAAACAGTAATGGCCTGCGTAGATGGTGAGCCTGAGTTATTTTGGGATGGCTTGATTAAAAGCTGTTCTGGCAAAGGCCACTAGCAAGTGCAAATCGTCATGGTGACGGTTTGTGTATGTCCAATCTTCATCGGGAAACCGGTGAACAAGCAGGAGGTAAATTCGTGGCATTAAGTTTCTCTGAAAAAGAAGCCATTGTTGCTGATGTCGCTGAAGTTGCCGCCGGTGCACATTCTGCAGTCGCTGCAGAATATCATGGTCTGACATCCGAAGAGATGACTCAACTACGTGCAGATGCACGTAGTAATGGCGTATATCTTCGGGTAGTGAAAAATTCACTGGCCAAACGTGCATTTGAAGGAACGGACTATGCGTGTATGAATGAGGCTTTAACTGGCCCGCTGGTACTGGCGTTTTCTCAGGAAGACCCCGGTTCAGCAGCGCGAGTTGTAAAGGCCTTTGCAAAAGACCATAACAAACTGGTTGTTAAAGCCCTGTCAGTGGGTGGTAAGTTATTGGCTGCAGGCGAAATTGAACGTCTAGCCAGTCTGCCAACCAAGGATCAGGCGATCAGTATGTTGATGTCGGTTATGCAAGCACCGATCACCAAACTGGCTCGTACTATGAACGAGGTACCAGGCAAGTTGGTCCGTACCGTAGCGGCAGTTCGCGAAGCGAAACAGTCAGCTGCTTGAAGAACTGATTAATATTTAGGAGATTTGAAAATGGCAGTATCTAAAGACGATATCCTGGAAACCATTTCTAACATGTCTGTAATGGAAGTTGTTGAACTGGTTGAAGCGATGGAAGAAAAATTTGGTGTGTCAGCTGCAGCCGCAGTTGCAGCAGCACCAGTAGCAGCAGCCGGCGATGCTGGTGGTGCAGCAGCAGAGAAAGACGAGTTTGACGTTGTTATGGCCAGCTTTGGTGATAACAAGGTTGCCGTTATTAAAGCTGTTCGTGCCATCACGGGTCTGGGTCTGAAAGAAGCCAAAGACATGGTTGAAGGTGCTCCTTCTACTATTAAAGAAGGCGCGGCCAAGGCTGAAGCTGAAGAAGTTAAGAAACAACTGGAAGAGGCCGGCGCAACTGTCGAACTTAAGTAAGTTGTTAAGGAAATTTGGCAACAGCCTCTCACGCGTTGTGAAAACAACGTGCGGGATGCTTGTTGCCAAAATCCGTCTATTATTATGCAAGACTATCCCGGCCCAGGACTGGCAAGTTATCAATTGTCGGTCTGTTGCTGATCTGTTACTACTGGAATTTAGTAGCCGATCACGGGTAACAAATTGATCTAAAGCTACGCGGAGCGTCAAATGGGTTACTCATTTACTGAGAAAAAACGAATTCGTAAAGACTTTGGCCGTCGTGCCAGTGTTCTTGAAGTCCCTTATTTGCTGGCCACCCAGATAGATTCCTATCGGGAATTTCTGCAAGCCGATGCTGATCCCGATAAACGGGAAGATAGAGGCCTGCATGCAGCATTTAAATCTGTATTTCCAATTGTTAGTTATTCAGGTAATGCGGCACTGGAATTTGTCAGCTTCCGCCTGGGTACGCCGACTTTTGATGTTAAAGAATGTCAGTTACGTGGCGTAACTTATGCTGCACCCCTGCGTGTTAAAGTGAAACTTGTTATTTATGACAAGGAAGCAAAAACTCAGACTATTAAAGAAGTCCGTGAGCAGGAAGTCTACATGGGTGAAATGCCCCTGATGACTGATAACGGTACCTTTGTAATTAATGGAACTGAGCGTGTGATTGTTTCCCAGTTACATCGCTCTCCAGGTGTATTTTTTGATCATGACCGCGGTAAAACTCATTCATCAGGTAAGCTGTTATTTAATGCGCGCGTGATCCCTTATCGTGGTTCCTGGCTGGATTTTGAGTTCGATCCAAAAGACTGCCTGTTTACGCGTATTGATCGCCGTCGTAAATTGCCGATCACCATTCTGTTGCGTGCTCTGGGCTACGATAACGAACAAATTCTCGATATGTTCTTCGAGAAGAATAATTTCAAATTTGGCAAAAATGGCATTGAGCTTGAACTCATTGCTGAGCGCCTGCGTGGTGAAACCGCCACCTTTGATATGAAGGCCAAGGACACAGTTATTGTTGAAGAAGGTCGTCGTGTCACTGCACGCCATATTCGTGAATTCGAAAAGGCCAAACTGAAAAGCCTGATCGTGCCAGAAGAATATCTGCTCGGTAAGGTGATGGCCCACAATGTTGTGAATGAAGAAACCGGTGAAATCATTATTAATGCCAATGATGAGCTGACGCCTGAACTGATCGAAGCGTTGAAAGAGTCTGGTGTTAAAGAATTCCAGACCATTTTCACCAACGATCTGGATCAGGGCGCCTTTATTTCAAAGACACTGACTATTGATCCAACCACAACCCAGTTGGAAGCCCAGGTCGAAATCTATCGTATGATGCGCCCAGGTGAGCCGCCGACGAAAGATGCAGCAGAAAATCTGTTTAATAATCTGTTCTTCAGTGATGAGCGTTATGACCTGTCTGCTGTCGGCCGGATGAAATTTAATCGTCGTGTTGGTCGCAAGGAAATCGAAGGTGCCGGGACACTGGACAAACAAGATATTCTTGATGTTATGAAGGTGTTGATCGATATTCGTAACGGTCGCGGCATTGTTGATGATATCGATCACCTTGGTAACCGCCGTATTCGCTCTGTCGGTGAAATGGCCGAAAACCAATTCCGCGTTGGTCTTGTGCGTGTTGAGCGTGCGGTAAAAGAGCGTCTTAGCCTGGCTGAATCAGATAACCTGATGCCGCAGGAAATGATCAATGCCAAACCAGTTTCAGCAGCAATCAAAGAATTCTTTGGTTCAAGTCAGCTGTCACAGTTTATGGATCAGAATAATCCATTGTCAGAAGTCACGCATAAGCGTCGTATTTCTGCCTTAGGTCCGGGTGGTCTGACACGTGAGCGTGCTGGCTTTGAGGTACGTGACGTACATCCAACCCATTATGGTCGTGTATGTCCAATTGAAACACCTGAAGGTCCAAACATTGGTCTGATTAACTCACTGGCGGTTTATGCACGTACGAATTCGTACGGGTTCCTCGAAACACCTTATCGTAAAGTGAAAAATGGCAAGGTGACTAATGATATTGATTATCTGTCAGCGATTGACGAAGCCGAGTTTGTGATTGCACAGGCGAATGCTGCGCTGGATTCAAAAGGTGCGCTTTCGGATGACCTCGTATCCTGTCGTCATCAAAATGAATTTACTATGGCAACACCTGACCGTGTTGATTATATGGATGTATCGCCGAAGCAGATTGTATCGGTTGCGGCATCGCTTATTCCATTCCTTGAGCACGATGATGCGAACCGCGCCCTGATGGGGTCAAACATGCAACGCCAGGCTGTACCTACACTGCGTGCTGAAAAGCCAGTTGTCGGTACCGGTATGGAGCGTACTGTTGCGGTTGACTCAGGTGTTACTGTTGTTGCCAAACGTGGTGGTATGGTTGATTCAGTCGATGCGGCACGTATTGTTGTGCGTGTGAATGATGATGAAACTGTTCCAGGTGAACCTGGTGTAGATATCTACAACCTGACCAAGTACACCCGTTCAAATCAGAACACCTGTATTAATCAGCGTCCACTGGTTAAACCTGGCGATACGATTGCGCGCGGTGATGTTATGGCCGATGGTCCATCTACTGATATGGGTGAGCTGGCACTGGGTCAGAACATGCTGGTCGCCTTCATGCCCTGGAATGGTTATAACTTCGAGGATTCAATCCTGATCTCTGAGCGTGTTGTGCAGGAAGATCGTTATACCACTATCCACATCGAAGAACTGACCTGTGTTGCGCGTGATACCAAGTTGGGTTCAGAAGAAATCTCTGGCGATATTCCAAACGTCGGTGAAGCTGCACTCTCCAAACTGGATGAAGCCGGTATTGTTTACATCGGTGCTGAAGTTAAACCGGGTGATATTCTGGTTGGTAAGGTGACACCAAAAGGTGAAACTCAGTTAACACCGGAAGAAAAACTGCTGCGTGCCATCTTTGGTGAAAAAGCCTCTGATGTTAAAGATACCTCTCTGCGTGTATCTTCAGGCATGATCGGTACAGTTATTGATGTACAGGTCTTTACTCGCGATGGTCTGGAAAAAGATTCGCGTGCCCAGGCAATTGAAGAATCAGAGCTTGCACGCATCAAGAAAGATTTGAATGACCAACGCCGCATCATGGAAGACGACGCCTATGATCGTGCAGAACAGATGCTGATTGGCAAGATTGCTGATGGTGGCCCAAATAGTCTGGCCAGCAACACCAAGATTACTAAACAGTATCTCAGCGAAGTTGAGCGCGAGAAGTGGTTCGAAATTCGCCTGCGTAATGATGATGCAAATAAACAGCTTGAAACCGTTGCCGAACAGCTCAAACAACTGCGTATTGAGTTCGATGAACGTTTTGAAGAAAAGAAAGGCAAGTTGACTACCGGTGATGATCTTGCGCCTGGTGTGTTAAAGATGGTTAAGGTCTATCTGGCTGTTAAACGTCGTATTCAACCTGGTGACAAAATGGCGGGTCGTCATGGTAACAAGGGTGTAATCTCGATGATTGTGCCTGTTGAAGACATGCCTTATAGCGAAGATGGTGAGCCTGTGGATATCGTACTGAATCCACTCGGTGTACCTTCTCGTATGAATGTTGGACAGGTGCTTGAAACACATCTCGGCTGGGCGGCTAAAGGGCTCGGTAAGAAGATCGGTGAAATGCTGGCAACCCAGCAGAAGGTTACCGACATTCGTAAGTTCCTGGACGATATTTACAATAAATCAGAAGGTAATCATGCCGACATCAAGTCACTGACTGATGAAGAAGTGCTCGAACTGGCGCAGAACCTGTGTATGGGTGTCCCTATGGGCACGCCTGTGTTTGACGGTGTGACGGAAGATGAAATCAAGCGGCTGCTTGATCTGGCTGGTCTGCCTCAATCGGGTCAAACTACTTTGTATGATGGTCGTACAGGTGAATCTTTCGATCGCCCAGTAACAGTAGGCTACATGTACATGCTGAAGCTGAACCATCTGGTTGATGACAAGATGCATGCACGTTCGACGGGTCCATACAGTCTGGTTACTCAGCAACCTCTGGGTGGTAAAGCTCAGTTCGGTGGTCAGCGCTTCGGTGAAATGGAAGTGTGGGCACTGGAAGCATATGGTGCGGCTTATACCCTGCAGGAAATGCTGACAGTGAAATCGGATGACGTGAATGGTCGTACCAAGATGTACAAGAACATCGTTGATGATGACCATCGTATGGAAGCCGGTATGCCGGAATCATTCAATGTATTGCTGAAAGAAATTCGCTCGCTGGCGATTGATATCGAGCTGGAGCAGCAGGACTAATTTAATCGGAATTTGAGCCGGTGATTAACCGGATAACTCGACTAGGAGTATAAACGTGAAAGACTTATTGAAGATGTTCAAACAGCAGGGTCAGACAGATGACTTTGATGCGATTCGCATCGGTCTTGCCTCTCCCCAGAAGATCCGTTCATGGTCATTCGGTGAAGTTAAAAAGCCGGAAACGATTAACTATCGTACTTTCAAGCCAGAACGTGATGGTCTGTTCTGTGCCAAGATCTTTGGCCCAGTTAAGGACTATGAATGTCTGTGTGGTAAATACAAGCGCCTCAAGCATCGCGGTGTGATCTGTGAAAAATGTGGCATCGAAGTTACCCTGGCTAAAGTGCGTCGTGAACGTATGGGTCATATTGAGCTGGCCAGCCCAGTTGCACACATCTGGTTCCTGAAGTCACTGCCTTCACGCATGGGCCTGTTACTCGATATGACTTTGCGTGATATTGAGCGCATTCTTTATTTCGAAGCATTTGTAGTTGTTGAACCCGGTATGACTGAACTGGAACGTGGCCAGCTTCTTACCGATGAAACGTATCTTGAAGCCATTGAACAATATGGTGATGAGTTTGTGGCAAAAATGGGCGCTGAAGCGATCCATGGTCTGTTACGTACTATTGATCTTAAAGAAGAAGCGGTACAACTGCGTGAAGATATTGGTGCAACCAAGTCTGAAACTAAATTCAAAAAACTGGGTAAACGCCTGAAGCTGGTTGAAGCCTTCATGAGTTCAGGTAATAAACCTGAATGGATGGTGATGACCGTTCTGCCAGTATTACCTCCTGAATTGCGTCCACTGGTACCACTTGAAGGTGGTCGCTTTGCAACCTCTGATCTGAATGATCTTTATCGTCGTGTTATTAACCGTAACAACCGACTAAAAAGACTGCTTGATCTGAATGCTCCCGATATTATCGTGCGCAACGAAAAACGTATGCTGCAGGAATCTGTTGATGCCCTGTTAGATAACGGTCGTCGTGGTCGCGCAATTACTGGTTCAAACAAACGCCCACTGAAATCACTTGCCGACATGATTAAAGGTAAGCAGGGTCGTTTCCGTCAGAACCTGCTGGGTAAACGTGTTGATTACTCAGGTCGTTCAGTCATCGTGGTGGGACCGACATTGAAACTGCATCAGTGTGGTCTGCCTAAGAAAATGGCACTGGAATTATTTAAACCATTTATCTTCAGTAAGCTGGAACGTCGTGGCATGGCCACAACCATTAAAGCTGCGAAGAAAATGGTAGAACGTGAAGGCCCTGAAGTCTGGGATATCCTCGAAGAAGTGATTCGTGAACATCCGGTTATGTTAAACCGTGCTCCAACACTTCACCGTCTGGGTATTCAGGCGTTTGAACCGACCTTGATTGAAGGTAAGGCGATCCAGCTGCACCCATTAGTATGTTCAGCATTTAACGCCGACTTCGATGGTGACCAGATGGCGGTTCACGTCCCTCTGTCGATTGAAGCACAGCTTGAAGCACGTGCCTTGATGATGTCCACCAACAATATTCTCTCACCTGCGAATGGTGAACCGATTATCGTACCTTCACAGGACGTTGTTCTTGGTTTGTACTACATGTCACGTGAGCGTATTAATGCACAGGGCGAGGGCATGATTTTCAGTGGTACAGCTGAAGTCCATCGAGCCTACACCAGTGGTCAGGCGCATCTGCAGGCCAAGGTGAAAGTACGTATTCGTGAAGTACAAAAGAATGAAAATGGTGAGCAGGAAGTCAGCCTGACTGTAAAAGAGACGACTATAGGTCGTGCTCTGTTGTGGGATATCGTTCCAGAAGGTCTGCCCTTTAGACTGGTCAATCAGGATTTAAATAAAAAATCGATTTCACGTCTGATTAATGAGTGTTATCGCCAGCTTGGCCTGAAAGATACTGTTATCTTCGCTGACCAGTTGATGTATACCGGATTCCGTTACTCTACCCGAGCAGGTGTTTCTTTTGGTGCCGACGATATGGTGATCCCGGAAGAGAAGGGTGCCATCCTGGGTGTTGCAGAAGAGCAGGTGAAGGAAATCGAAAATCAATATGCCTCGGGTCTGGTGACCTTTGGCGAACGCTATAACAAAGTGGTTGATATCTGGTCGCATACCAATGATCAGGTTGCCAAGGCGATGATGGATAAGCTGGGTAAAGAAGACGTTGTGGATGCCGAGGGTAACACGGTTAAACAGCCTTCATTCAACTCTGTTTATATGATGGCCGATTCGGGTGCTCGTGGTAGTGCCGCACAGATTCGTCAGTTGGCAGGTATGCGTGGTCTGATGGCCAAACCTGATGGTTCTATTATTGAAATCCCCATCACGGCAAACTTCCGTGAAGGTCTGTCGGTGCAGCAATACTTTATTTCAACCCACGGAGCTCGTAAGGGGCTGGCCGATACTGCATTGAAAACGGCCAACTCGGGTTATCTGACTCGTCGACTGGTTGATGTGTCACAGGATCTGGTTGTGACCGAAGATGATTGTGGTACCAGCCGTGGCCTGATGATGAGCAGTTTGATTGAAGGTGGTGATGTTGTTGAGCCTCTGAGTGAACGTGTACTCGGTCGTGTTGTAGCACAGGATGTTACTAGTGCTGAAGGTGATCAGGCCCTGATTGAGCGGGGTACCTTGCTCGATGAACAATGGGTAACCCGCCTGGAAGAGCTTGGTGTCGATCACATCCTGGTACGTTCACCAAATACCTGTGAAAGTACACATGGTGTCTGCTCTAACTGTTATGGCCGTGATCTCGCACGTGGACACAAGGTCAACGTCGGTGAGGCTGTAGGTGTTATCGCTGCACAGTCGATCGGTGAGCCGGGTACCCAGCTGACCATGCGTACCTTCCATATTGGTGGTGCGGCGAGTCGTTCAGCTGCAATTAATAATATTGAAGTCAAAACCAAGGGTTCAGTACGTTTGCACAACATAAAAACTGTGCAACATGCCAATGGTAACTTCGTAGCGGTTTCCCGCTCTGGTGAAATCACAATTCTGGATGATCATGGCCGTGAACGTGAACGCTATAAGGTACCCTATGGTGCAGGTATTTCTGTAAAAGAGGGTGATACGGTTGAAGCCGGCCAGGTTGTTGCCAACTGGGATCCGCATACTCACCCGGTTATTACGGAAGTTGATGGTCAGGTTCAATTCGTTGATATCGAGGATGGCGTAACTGTACAGTCCGAGGTTGATGAAGTCACAGGTCTTTCAAGTCTGGTTGTGATGGATCCAAAACAACGTAGTACCTCAGCCAAGGACATGCGTCCCATGGTTAAACTGATCGATGCCGATGGTAATGACCTTGCCATTGCCGGCACCGCTGATATTCCAGCTCACTATTTCCTCCCAGCCGGTGCGATCATCGGTCTGAAGGATGGCGATAAAGTAGGTGTGGGTGATGCTGTTGCCCGTATTCCACAGGAATCATCGAAAACTCGTGATATCACGGGTGGTCTGCCGCGTGTTGCCGACCTGTTTGAAGCTCGAAAACCGAAAGAATCCGCCATTATGGCTGAGATCACCGGTACAGTAAGTTTCGGTAAGGAAACCAAAGGTAAACAGCGCCTGGTGATTACACCGAATGAAGGCGATGTTTATGAAGAACTGATCCCCAAATGGCGCCATGTCACCGTGTTTGAAGGTGAGCAGGTAGAAAAGGGTGAAGTTATTGCCGAGGGTGAACCAAATCCGCATGACATATTGCGTCTGCTCGGTGTTGAGGCGCTGGGTCGTTATATCGTCAATGAGGTGCAGGATGTTTACCGTCTGCAGGGTGTGAAGATTAATGACAAGCACATTGAAGTCATTGTTCGTCAGATGCTGCGTAAGGCTGAGATCGTCAATCCGGGTGATACCCCCTTCCTTAAAGGTGAGCAGGTTGATCGTTCGCGCGTTCTGGAAGAAAACGAGAAGGCCAAAGCCGCGGATAAACTTCCTGCGACGTATGAGCCGCTGTTATTGGGTATTACCAAGGCCTCGCTGGCAACTGAATCCTTTATTTCAGCCGCGTCCTTCCAGGAAACCACCCGCGTACTGACCGAAGCTGCCGTTACCGGCAAGGTCGATGACCTGCGTGGACTGAAGGAAAACGTGATTGTGGGTCGTTTGATCCCAGCTGGAACCGGGCTGGCCTTCCATGCCGAGCGTCGCCGCAAGCGCAAAGCTCAGGAAAGCATGGAAGCCCTGCTAGAGGCCGAAACAGCTGCTCTGGAGGACGGATCGTCGGAATCCTCAGCCGAAGCGGTCAACGAGAGCTAAAAATACCCCGCGAAAAGGTGAATTTGGACCGGGATTCCTGTTGACGGGAACCCCCTGATTCAATACAATCTCGCGCCTTACGACAGGTCGGACACTTCTTTGGAAGCTCCGGCCTGTCGTTTATTTTCTGGAGTTTGGAAGATTTATGACAACGATAAACCAGTTGGTACGTAAACCTCGCAAGAGCAAGGTTGAAAAGAGTAATGTCCCAGCGCTGGAGGCCTGCCCACAGCGACGTGGTGTCTGTACGCGTGTTTATACCACCACGCCTAAAAAGCCGAACTCGGCAATGCGTAAAGTGGCTCGTGTCAGATTAACCAATGGCCATGAAGTAAGTAGCTACATTGGTGGTGAAGGCCATAACCTGCAGGAGCACTCAGTAGTGCTGATT
>Ga0224506_10002460_pt1 | contig 12588 bp, 11 predicted proteins | sample SF_Jan12_sed_USG_2_FD_169108 | JGI IMG/M metagenome (GOLD analysis project Ga0224506, IMG submission 169108) | Sediment microbial communities from San Francisco Bay, California, United States - SF_Jan12_sed_USGS_8_1 | ecosystem: Environmental > Aquatic > Marine > Sediment | place: USA...
AAATCTAGATGGCGAAATGGTTGGCAAATGTTTGTCATTGGCAAAAATCAGGACAGGTGATGCCGGGTTTGTTTCTGCTGTGCACGCACTTGGAATAAAAAATGACATCCTTGACGAAGGGTTAAGCGAGCTTGAGTTTGTAATGAACGCTTTATCACACATTCCATCAGGCGTGGTGTTTGCAGATCTTTCAATTGCACGTGGTTTTGATTATTACACTGGTACCGTTTACGAAACTAAGCTGGCTGATTATCCGGATTTTCCGTCAATATGTTCAGGTGGGCGCTACGATAACCTTGTTTCCAGCTATATGAACAAACGCCTTCCGGGTGTAGGGTTTTCCATTGGTTTGACACGAATATTTGTCAAGCTACTAAAAGAAGGAAAGCTTGATATCGGGGCCAAGGGCCCGACTGCGGTTATGGTGGCGCAATTACCCGGAAGCGATCGTGCGGTTGCTGCTGCCACCGCCCAGAAACTTCGTGCGCGTGGTATAAATGTTGAAATGTACCATGAGCAAGGAAAGTTGAAAAACCAACTGCGCTACGCCGAGCGCAAAGGAATTGCATTTGTATGGTTTCCGCCTAGTGATGACAATGGTATGCACGAGGTCAAAAACATGGCAAACGGTGAACAATTAGAAGTCGACATTTCTACTTGGCAGCCATAAAAAAACCAAAAATATCCATAAAAAACTAAGCAAAATCAAATAATTAACTATTTTATTTTTTCCGGGATTATTTCTCGGGCCTTTGGCGTTGTCTATATAACAAGCGCCACTTTATAACGCGCTCTTGAGCGGCAGGAAAAATGAAACTTTTCAGATTTAAAAACATTTTACTTACCATTGCCATCACTGCTGGCTTTGCGATTTTTGCTTCTATCGCAGCAACGGCAGCGCCGCTTGGTGCTTCTATTGGTTCGGTGCATGAATCCATTGGTGAAACATTCGCCAGTCGCGTGGTTGGTGTTAATTATGAAAAAAATGTAGGCGATTTGGTTGGTGCCGGTGAAGTTCTTTCCACCGGTAAAAATTCATCAATGACAGTCAAATTTATGGACGCAACAACAATGACCCTTGGCAGCAATGCCGAGGTTGAGATTGACGAGCTTGTTTATGATCCTGATGCAAATGCAAATGACAATAGCCTTATAATAAGCCTTTCGCAGGGTACTTATTATTATGCTTCCGGGCACATTAAAAAAGAAAACATAACTATCCTAACCCCAACCGCAACAATAGGTATTCGTGGAACCGAGCTTGCCATAAAAATTGATAGCGACGGCGCGACCTCGGTTGGTGTGATAAAGGGCGCAGCAATTATGCGTGCCCGCAATAGAGATAGAGACACTGACAGGGCCAGCAATACCACAACTGGGCGTAGCGTTTTTATAGACATAGGTTCTACAGGAAGAATTGAAAAAAACGGCGAACTATCAACCCCGTTTGGCGGAATTGATCTTACGGGTGATGACGAGGTTGACCGAAAAATCCCTGGTGTTGCCAATTGGATAGATAATGAAGATTCTGACGGTGTTGAGATTGCCAGCAGAGACCATGATGAGGGTATGGAAATAGATGATCACCGGGGCGGTGAATATAATGATGAATATGTAATAACTGAGCGCGAGTCTGATGATAATGATGCTGCTGATAATTCCAAATCAGATGATAGCGATGATAATTCAGATGATAATTCAGGCAGCGACGAAAATGATGGCGGCGATGACAGTAGCGATGACGGCGGAGATGATGGGGATGACGACGGCGGTAGTGATGATGACAATTCCGGGCATGATAGTGAACGATCAAGCAATGATCGCGACAAGAGCGAACGCCACGACGACTAGTATAATTACTGTCTAAAGCACGCCTTCTAAAATAACCCGCAAATTTGCAGCAATTGCAGTTATGGATAAAACCATAAAACTTCTCAGGGCTATCAAATTAAAAAACCCATCTTCAAAAATACTTTCGCCCGAGGTTTCGTTGTAATAATTTATATGCGGCGAAGCGGCTTCGTAAATAATTGACTGGCTATTATTGCTGGGTGTGTATTCGTAGTTCATTTTTTTATCCCTGTTTAGATTTTTTAATTTTTTTTTAAGTCCAGTTTGTTTAGTGCATATCTTTTTCACCAAATCCGGCGATGGCTTTATACACGCCCTTGGCCTGCAGTGGTGTTATGCCATACCTTTTGGCGGCGGCGTTTATCAGTTCATCCTTTGGCATGGCCGGGGCAAGCATCAGTCCGGATTTACCCAGCAGATCAATAAGTGCCAAGGAAGAGGAAAACGGATCACCTTTAAAAGACGGGCTCCTGGGGGCTTGGTGCCCGGATGAGACGGCGCTTGTGGGGGGCTTGGTTGCCATCATCAATATCCCTTTTTTGGTGATCCGTTTTCTCTCAATTACAAATAGAGCAAAGGTTGTGCCAAAATTATTTTTCAATCCAAATAATGCTCATTTAATGCGTTAACTGATTGAATTAACTATAAAATTTATGAAAATAAGATACCTGACAGAAATAATATAAATTGCCAAAATGCAGCCAATGCGTCAGCTCACCACGCATAATGCAAATTTTGAGCTTAATTGTTGGCGTGATCTTCTCATTGTGCGAATCAGCACTATTCTGGGCCATAAAGCCAAAGCCATTTGATCGAAAAATCATGAATTATATTTGGGAACCTGATAATGTTTGTTTATGCCTAAGGGGTTATACAAATACGTTTGGCCATTTATCCGCCTGCTTGAACCTGAGCAGGCTCATTCCCTTGCGCTTTATGCCCTTAAATCAAGGCTGGTTCCCGTTCCCACCCCGTACAATCCTCCGGAATTGGGGGTTTATCTGTGGGGAATGACGTTCCCCAACCCCATTGGGCTGGCCGCTGGGTTTGACAAAAATGCAGAAGTTTTCGAACAAATGCTCGATCAGGGTTTTGGCTTTGTTGAGGTGGGCTCGCTTACCCCTAGACCGCAGGCTGGAAACCCAAGGCCTAGGCTTTTTCGGCTAGAAGAAGACCGCGCGGTAATCAACCAAATGGGCTTTAACAATCAAGGCCATTATGCAGCCGCATCAAGGCTTGCTCTACGCGGTGAAGCCTCGGGCATTGTTGGGGTTAACCTGGGAAAAAACAAAGACACAACAGATGCTGCCGCCGACTATGAAATCGGTGCGGTAGCATTTTCACCGCTGGCTGATTTTTTGGTTATTAATATTTCGTCGCCCAATACGCCGGGCTTGCGCACATTACAGGGCCCCGCACCATTGCGGGAATTGCTGGCACGGACCCTTGGGGCAAGAGACAGCGTTTCGGTTGAAAGTGGTTACACGCCGGTGTTGCTAAAAATTGCCCCGGACCTAACCGATGAAGATAAATCTGATATTGCAGAGGTTGCGCTCGATTCGGGAATTGACGGGCTGATTATAAGCAATACCACAATCGAACGCCCTGAAACGCTAAAGAATGCAAGGCGGGCCGAAACAGGGGGCTTAAGCGGGCGCCCACTTTTTGAAATGTCCACACGGGTTTTGTCAGAAATGTATCTAGCGACCAATGGCAAGATACCACTTATCGGGGTCGGTGGAATTGAAGACGGAAAAGGGGCGTATGAAAAAATTATCCAAGGTGCTTCGTTGGTCGAACTTTACAGCGCGCTGGTTTACGAAGGCCCCGGATTGGTTGATACAATAAAGCGCGAATTGGTTGATTGTTTGCGCGGTGATGGCTTTGACAGCATCGTTGACGCTGTTGGTGCTCAACACAAATAACCGAGCAAAAGTAAACCCGCAAGCTAAAGCAAGAATTGTTCACGCACAATTCGATCTTCGAGATTGTGTTCGGGGTCAAACAAAAGTGTTGGTTTTAATGATCCATCTTCGCATATGGTAACGCTTTTTATTTTTCTAACCTCGGTTCCATCAGCGGCAACACTGACCTGGCGTTCGTGCGGGTCAAGAACTTCAAATTCAATTTTTGCATCACTAGGCAACAATGCACCGCGCCATTGGCGTGGGCGAAACGCACTTATTGGCGTAAGGGCCATAAGGTCTGCCCCCAGGGGAATAATAGGACCGTGCGCCGAAAGGTTGTATGCGGTACTGCCAGCAGGCGTTGCGACAATAGCCCCATCACAAATTAATTCTTCCATTTGCACTTTGCCGTCAATTTTAATTTTCAGTTTTGCCGCAAGACGCGTTTGGCGCAAAAGCGAAACCTCGTTTATTGCTAATGCTTCGCGGGTTTTTCCGTTTAGTTCGGTAACCTTCATCCGAAGTGGGTGCAGGTTAATTGCTTGGGCTTGCTCAAGGCGTTTTTTTAAACCGATAACCTTGAATTCATTCATCAAAAAACCAACCGAACCACGGTTCATTCCGAAAATAGGAACGTTGCGTTTTAGGAATTTATGAAGCGTGCGCAGCATATAACCGTCACCACCAAGGGCGACAATAACATCAGCCTTAGCGGGGTCGCTGTTACCGTATTTGGTCTGCATTTTTTTCAACGCATCTTGCGCCTGTTTTTGGCGCGCTGCGACAAATGCTATCTTGTTGTATTTCACAGTTTTATTTCCTTAAACGATACGTATTTGAGAATACATAAAACCAAAGTCATTTGCAAAGGGGGGCGACGCCTTACTAGGGGCCTAACCCCCGGTAACGCTCATGTGGCGGGTAACGGATGGAATATTTATCCCAGATTTTATCTCAAAATCATGACCTTTGGGTTTTTTAGAAATAGCATCTTCGATTGCCTGCTTTAGCTTTTTTCCACTTGGGTCTGACCTTAATGGTTCACGCATATCAACCGAACCATCTTGACCCAAACACATATAAAGCATGCCGGTACATGTTAAGCGTACCCGGTTGCAGGTATCACAAAAATGTTCCGATAGGGGGGTGATAAAACCAAGCCTAGTTTTTGTTTCCCCAATATCAACATATCTGGATGGACCTCCAGTATTGTATTGCGATTGTGTCAGGGTCCAGTTTTTTTCAATTTGTTTTCGCACAGCGCTCAATTCAAGGTGATGGTCAAAGCGTAAATTCCCGATATCACCCATGGGCATAGTTTCAATCAGGGTTAGATCAAACCCACGTTCACCGCACCAGTTTATAATTTCATCAAATTCATTATCGTTGATGCCCTTTAGTGCAACCGTATTTATTTTGATTTTTAATCCCGCTTTGTGTGCAGCGTCTATGCCTTGCATTACCTGTGCATGGTCACCATTTTTGGTAAGACGGGTAAATGTTTCAGGATTTAGGGTATCAAGGGAAACATTTATGCGTTCAATTGCGCTATCGGCTAGCTCATCGGCAAAACGGTAAAGTTGGCTGGCGTTGGTTGTAAGGGTTAATTCCTTTAACGCCCCACTTTTTTTGTGACGCGAAAGAGAATGTATAAGGTTCATTATGCCCCTGCGAACCAGCGGCTCGCCCCCGGTTAGGCGTATTTTGTCTACGCCGTGGGCAATAAAGGCGCTGGCAACTTGGTCAAGCTCTTCTAGGTCAAGAATTTCTGAACGGGGTAAAAAGGTCATGTCTTCGGACATGCAATAACTGCAACGAAAATCACAACGGTCCGTTACCGAAACGCGCAGATAGCTTATTTTTCTGCCAAATGGATCAATCATTTTATAGCTTTTAGACCCCATTGGGTCGAATGTCGCCCATAAATATTTTGTGGGATTTGTTTGAGGCAAAAAAACAGCCGGGCACTGTTTATTGGCGCCCGGCTGAATTTTATTTATTTAAAAGAACTTAGTGGATTTTAACGGTTTCGAACTTGCCGCCTTTAATTTCCAGTTCCTTGAAGGTGCCCAAAACCTCACCCACTTGGTTGAATTCGACGTTGGTGGCACCGACATAATCAATGTCGCCACCTTCGGCCAAAATTTTCAGGCCTTTGGCAATTTCGCCCGGCATGATTTTTGTTCCGGGTGCATTAGCAACCTTCATCATGTTTTTCTGGATGCCACCACGGGTTGGTGCACCAGATGCCTGCATGGACAGCGCTATCAGCGCACCTGCATCATAAGATTCACCAACATAAGGACCATCTTTTTTGATGCCGGCTTTATCGGCCATTGCACCAAATGTCATGGCACCATCTGATTGGCCACCGGCAACTGTGCCGATAGAACCATTAAGGCTTGAGCCAAAATTATCTGTCAGGCTGTCACCGATCATGCCATCACCCAGAATGAAGTTATCAAAGGCACCGGAATCAATTGATGCCTGAACGATGCCTTTGCCGCCTTGATCAAGGTAGCCAAACACGGCCAGATGCTTTGATCCGGTTGCTGCCAATGCGCCAACTTCAGCAGAATAATCTGCTTTGCCGTCTTCGTGGGATGCAGATATTGAAACCTTGCCACCGTTTTTAGCAAATGCGGTTGCGAATGAATCCGCCAAACCCTTGCCGTAATCATTGTTGGTATAGGTAACGGCAACGTCGGTTATGCCACGGCTTTTTAAAACATCAGCAATTACTTCGCCTTGGCGAGCATCAGATGGGGCTGTGCGGAAAAAATATCCTTTGTCATCCAGCGCAGAAAGACCGGGCGAGGTAGCGGACGGTGAAACCATAACAACACCATTGGGAACAGCCACGTTGTTGGCGATAGCACCGGTTACACCGGAACAATCTGCGCCATAAATGGCCACAACATTTTCAGCCGTAATAAGGTTTTCAGCATTGGCGGTTGCAGCAGCAGCATCAACACAAGTTGAATCTTTTCGCACAGGAGCGATTGCCTGACCACCAAGAAGCATGCCGGAATCTGATGCTTCTTTAAATGCCAGCTCAGCCGATGCTGCCATATCAGGGGTTAGAGATTCAATTGGGCCAGTAAAGCCAATTATAACACCAACTTTTATATCGCCCGCCATGGCAACCGTAGCTGATGCCATTGCCCCAAACAGGGTTGTTGTAAGTAGAAGTTTCTTCATATTTTCCTCCCGGGTTGATGGGGTGCCCAGCTTTTCAAAGCCCGGTTTCCCCCCTTTTTAATTGATTGTGGCTATATGCTATATCGCCTTAAGGTCAATAATCCATATATTTTTTTAATCTATTCACCTTCTTCGCGCTTAACAACTTCGGGTAACAGCCCTTCGGGGTGGAAACGCATTACCAGCAACAAAACCAGCCCCATAATGAAGACCCGCATATGTTGGGCAGTTTCCATCAAATGCAGGCGTATCGGGTTAGAGCCGTCCATCCAACTGGTCAATTGGTCTATGGCCCACACGCCCACTGGCTCGGCCTCGATCCATACCAGCCATATTAAAAATCCGCCCAGAACTGAACCTAAATTATTGCCCGAACCACCGACAATAACCATGACCCAAATTAAGAAGGTATAGCGAAGCGGATGGTATGTTCCGGGCGTTAGTTGCCCATCTAGCGTTACTAACATGGCGCCTGCAATGCCGACCACGGCAGAACCCAGAATAAATACCTGAAGGTGCCTTCCGGTTACGTTTTTGCCCATGGCACCAGCGGAAATTTCGTTATCGCGAATGGCGCGCATCATTCGCCCCCAGGGTGAATCAAGGGCTTTGACGCTGAGCATTAAAATTGTAATTAAAACAGCAATAAACAATCCACTGTAGCAAAGTTTTACAAAAATTCCCGAATGCTCAATCACCATTTGGTGCAATAAGGCAGTATGTTTATCTGCACTAATGGCACTAAGCGCACTTTCATTTAACCATTCAACCCAACCGATAAAAGCATCGTTTTTTTGTAGCTCAATTTCGTAAGGGACAGGGCGATTAAGCCCGGTTACGTTTTTGACCCCACGGGTCAACCAGTCTTCATTCTTTATGAAGGCGATAATTATTTCGGAAATACCAAGAGTTGCAATTGCTAGGTAATCAGAACGCAGGCCCAGCGATACCTTGCCCACCAGCCACGCCGCACCTGCGGCGAAAAAACCACCAACAATCCACGAAAATAATATAGGTAAGCCTAAGCCACCTAAAAAACCCGTTACTGCTGGGTTAACGGATTCAATTGCAGATGAGGCAGGGTCAAAAAAGAATCGAAATACAAAATAACCGGGAACAATAATTGCGGTGATTGAAATGTTTCTTATTAATCCTTTGGTGGTTTTTTTATAGACGATAACCACCATGGAAATTATTGCAATAAACAGTGCGATTGATACAGCCAGCCGCCAGCCGCCAGCCGTCCAAGCCTCGGGCACGGGTGGTTGCGATACCAACACTGCAGCTACCCCACCAAGGGCGGCAAAACCCATGGTTCCCACATTGAAAAGTCCGGCATAACCCCACTGAATATTAACCCCTAGCGCCATTATTGCTGAAATAATGCCAAGGTTAAAAATGGTCAGCGCCACCGACCATGATTGTACGGTTCCAATAACAACAAAAAGCAACGCTATTACAGAAAATGAAATAATCGCACGAAGGGAATTATTTATATCAATCATACCGACCCACCCTTCATTATGCCAGTTGGCCGTACCAGTAAAACCACAACTAGAATTATAAATGAAACTGCAAATTTATAATCGGTTGATAAAAGCTGTACTAGCCCGTTTGGTTCCATTCCTTCGGGAACTATGTAGGTAAGGAACTTTTTATAGGCATAAGTAACCGTTACTTCGGAAAAGGCGATTATAAACCCACCGGCGATGGCACCAATGGGCTTGCCAATACCGCCAACGATGGCGGCTGCAAATAGTGGCAGCAAAAGTTGAAAAAATGTAAATGGTTTGAAGCTTTTGTCCAGACCGTAAAGCGTTCCAGCAATAGTCGCCAGCGTTGCGGTTATAACCCATGCGATCAATACGACCCGTTCCGGGTTAATTCCTGAAAGTAGGGCAAGGTCTTCATTATCGGAAAATGCCCGCATGGCTTTTCCCGCACGAGTTTTTTGTAAAAACAAAAATAACGCGCCAACTAAAATTACTGCGACCACCACCGTGATGCCTTGGCTTACCTTTATCCCCAAGCCCTCATCAAGGCCTGTCATATTTTTAAAATCACGGGCCATTATTATGTAGCGTTCACCGTCGGCAAAATTACGGTCATTGGTGCCGATGATAAAGCGGACTATCCCGTTCATCATGAACATAACCCCAATAGAGGCAATGACAAAAACCGCAGAAGTGCTTCGTTTTTTGCGATAAAATTTGTAAACTGCCTTGTCGGTAAATAAAGCAAAAGCAATTGTCGCAGCGATTGCCAGGGGCAAAGCCAAAAGCGCTGTCGGCAACGGCTGAATCGATATTCCCATTGATTGCAGCCACCACGTAAATAGTATTGCCATCATCGCGCCAAAAGCCATAGTTTCGCCATGAGCAAAATTGGCAAACCGCAATGTCCCATATATCAGGGTAATACCAAGCGCGCCTAACGCTAGTTGTGATCCATAGGCAAGACCCGGAACAATTACATAATTGGTAATAAGCACCAGTGCGTTTAATAAATCGGGTGTCATGTGTATTAACCGCCTAAAAATGATTTTCTGACATCGGGGTTTTGCAATAATGCTTCCCCGCTGTCGGTGTATTTATTGGTTCCGCCGACCAAAACGTATCCGGTGTCGGCAATGTGTAGGGCCTGACTTGCATTTTGTTCAACCATCAATATGGCGATACCAGTTTTCTTTACTTCTAATATGCGGTCAAAAAGTTCATCCATTACTATGGGTGAAACACCGGCTGTTGGCTCATCCAGCATTAAAATTTTTGGCTGTGTCATTAGTGCACGGCCAACCGCCACCTGTTGGCGTTGCCCACCGGAAAGCTCGCCCGCATCTTGGTTGCGCTTTTCGGCCAACACGGGGAACAGCTCAAAAACATGATCCATAGTTTTGCTTATGTCATCACGGCGTAGGTATGCACCCATTTCAAGATTTTCCTCAACCGTCATGGATGTGAAAATATTATTGGTTTGCGGCACCATGGCCATTCCCATTTTTACTCGGTCTTGGGGTGAAAGGTTTGTTATGTCGTTGCCAGCCAGCAACACGTTACCACCGCGCAAAGAAAGCATACCAAACATTGCTTTCATAGCGGTAGATTTGCCAGCACCATTGGGCCCGACTATTACCGCTATCTCACCTTTGTCCACCGATATGGTGCAGCCGTGCAAAATATCCGCACTTCCATAGCCACCGCGCATTTCATTGGCCACTAGATAGCTCATGCGGACCTGCTTTCGGTTTTGTTTTTTAGTCCTCTGCCCAAATAGGCCTCAATTACATCTTCGTTTGATTTTACTTCTGCGGCTGTTCCTTGGGTAAGCAACCTTCCTTCTGCCATTACTATTACCGGGTTACATAATTTGGAAATAAAATCCATGTCGTGCTCAATCATGCAAAACGTATAACCGCGCTCTTTATTAAGGCGCACTATGGCATCGCCAATATGTTTCAACAATGTGCGGTTAACCCCAGCACCGACTTCGTCAAGCAAAACCACCTTGGCTTCAACCATCATCGTGCGACCAAGTTCGAGAAGTTTTTTTTGTCCACCCGAAAGGTTCCCGGCCTGTTCGCTGGCCACATGGTCAAGGTTTAAAAAATCAAGAACCTCATCTGCTTTTTGTCGGTTAATATGTTCTTCGCTTTTTACCGCTGCGCGATTAAACCATGCGTTTATCAATGTTTCACCCGATTGATTGGGCGGAACCATCATTAGGTTTTCACGTACCGTCATGGATGAAAATTCATGGGCAATTTGAAATGTTCTGAGCAAACCCTTGGCGAAGCGTTGATGGGGTTTTAGTGGGGTTATATCTTCACCATCAAGCAATACACGGCCAAACGTTGGCTCGTATACGCCAGCAATAATATTGAACAGGGTTGTTTTTCCGGCACCGTTGGGACCGATAAGTCCGGTAATGGTTCCCTTGCCAATTTCAAGGCTTACCCCATCAACTGCCTTAACCCCGCCAAAATGCAGAGCTATATTTTCAACGCTGATCATTTAGAAAAATCTTTCTGTTTGATTGATGGTACGCACAATGGTCATGGTGGCCATATTAACGCCTGATAGTCCCAACGGAAGGGGTGAAAGGGATATTTTGCAAAAAACATCAATAATTTCAATATTATTCCTCTGCATCCAACACAATTTAACCTCTTATATCAATGTAATTTATCGGCCAAATATGTTATAATAACAACTGGAGCCAGACGCACAACACGACCATATATTGGTCATGCCCATGTAAATGCTTTGTTATCTTGGTAATAGGGGTTTGTGTTATGTCAGTACAGGCAAGTTTCTCACCTTCAATTGCGAACGAAACTACGACAGTTCAAGTTAGTGGCGATGAGGTCAGGTTGCCCGCAGGGTTTAACCCGGCCGACGCTGGGTTTGCGCGGATGGGTAGCGATATGGTTTTAACCAGCCCCGATGGTGCTAGCGTTACAATCGAAGGTTTCTTTGATGCAGATACGCCACCCGCATTGGTTAGCGATGGTGGGCTTCGATTGCCTGCCCATAGTGCTATAATGTTAGCTGGGCCACAAACACCGGGTATGGTTGCAGGGGAAATCCCAGCGGGCGATGCCATAGGTAAAATAACATCCATCAGCGGCGAGATCATTGTTATCCGGGCAGACGGAACACGCCTAAGCGTAGATGCTGGCGCACCGGTATTTCCGGGCGACGTTATTGAAACCGGTGACGGCGAAGGTCTTGGCATTTTGCTTGCCGATGGAACTTCGGTTGCGGTTGGTGAAAATGCCAGAATGATACTCGATGAACTTATTTACGACCCCGGTGCCCAAGAAGGAAGCATATCGCTTTCGGTGATGAAAGGGTTGTTCACCATAGTATCAGGTGAAATTGCTAAAACTGATCCCGAAGCAATGTTAGTAAATACCCCGCACGCCACAATAGGCATTCGCGGAACCCAGGTTGGCATTGATCTTGGTGACGGCACCAACCTGAAGGTTGTGATGATGGAAGAATCAGATGGCTTTGTCGGCGAGGTAATAATAATCAATGATGCAGGTGTCATGACCATAAACCAAGCGTACTTTGCTATTGAGGTTAATGGCTTTAAATCGGCTCCGATGGCAATGCCAATTTACGATGTTTCAGATGTTGTTAGAATTTTTGGTTCAACCCTCCATCTTCTTCCGCTCGAAAGCGGTACTGCAAATAGCTATGGCATGGAAGCGGCCATTCCTGTCATCAACACCATTGATGAGGTTGCCGGGCTTGAAACTGCTGCTGGTGGCGCGGATGCACCAATAGCCCCAACCGATGAAGTCATTAAGGTGACTTTGGGTGATGGAGGTAGCCAACTCCTCCCAAGCGAAGGGATGGATCAGGTATTTGTTCCATCCGAACCCGCGCCTGCACCAGAACCTGCACCAGAACCAAACGTGGCGCAAGGAAGCGCCACTACAACAACACAATCACCAAGCACACCAACTGCTGTTCCACCGGTGGGTGAAGCTCCGCCACCCGAGCCCGAGCCAGAACCCGAGCCAGAACCCGAGCCAGAACCAGAACCCGAACCCGAGCCCGAACCCGAGCCCGAACCGGGAATGGAAATTGAGGGCGGGCGCGGTGATGACGTTTTGTATGGC
>Ga0224506_10002461_pt1 | contig 12588 bp, 10 predicted proteins | sample SF_Jan12_sed_USG_2_FD_169108 | JGI IMG/M metagenome (GOLD analysis project Ga0224506, IMG submission 169108) | Sediment microbial communities from San Francisco Bay, California, United States - SF_Jan12_sed_USGS_8_1 | ecosystem: Environmental > Aquatic > Marine > Sediment | place: USA...
AGAAATAACCATGTACAAATTGGAAATACAGTGCCATTAAAAATGAAACAATCATTCCAGTAATCTCACTATAGGCATTAATTCTCCACCAAAACCAACGTAGTATAAATACTAATCCAGTTCCGGCACCAATTTGGAGTAATATTTGGAAAGCACCTAATGCATTACTAAGGGCTAATGAGAAAAGTGCTGCAAAGGCCATTAATAATATAGTAGATATTCTACCTACATTCACTAATTTTTTTTCAGTAGCTTCAGGGTTTACAAAACGTTGATAAAAATCATGAACGATATAAGAACTCCCCCAGTTAAGGTGAGTAGAAATAGTAGACATAAATGCGGCAATCAATGAGGCAATAACAATCCCTATTAATCCTTTTGGTAAAGATAAAAGCATTGCTGGGTAGGCAATATCATGGCCTATAATATTAGTGTCTATATTTGGGAATTGTTTAGCAATGCTGTCTAAGTCAGGATATACCACTAAAGAGGCTAATGCAATAATTATCCATGGCCATGGTCTTAGTGCATAGTGCGCTATGTTGAAAAATAAGGTTGCCCCAATTGCATTTTTTTCATCTTTTGCTGATAGCATCCGTTGAGCAATATATCCACCACCACCAGGCTCAGCACCAGGATACCAAACACTCCACCATTGTACAGCAATTGGAATAATGAAAAGAGGCACTAATGTTTCCCAATTATTAAAGTCAGGTAAAAAATCTAGCTTTCCTACTACAGATTCGTTAGTTACTAATGCGTGAAGTCCTCCTACCTCAGGCATGTTAATTACGTATATGGCAGCCCAAACAGAGCCAATCATAGCAATAATAAATTGAATGAAATCAGTTAGTATAACACCACGTAGTCCCCCCATGGAACTATATGCTACCGTAACAATGGAGGCATAGATTACAGTTTCCCAAGGAGCAAGACCAAATAAAATACCACCTATTTTTATGGCAGCTAAACATACTGTTGCCATAATCATAATATTAAAAAAGACCCCAAGGTAAATAGATCTAAAACCACGAAGGAAGGCCGCTTCTTTCCCACTATATCTTTTTTCGTAAAATTCTAAATCGGTTAATACGCCAGATCTTCTCCATAATTTGGCATAAATAAAGACGGTAAGCATCCCTGTTATTAAAAATGCCCACCATACCCAGTTTCCAGACACACCATTTTGTCGAACGATGTCGGTTACTAAATTGGGGGTGTCAGCAGAAAATGTAGTGGCTACCATTGAAACACCTAATAGCCACCAAGGCATGTTTCTTCCAGAAAGGAAAAATTCCTGACTACTTTTTCCTGCTTTTTTAGAAACTAGAATCCCTATTACTAAGAAAACGATGAAAAATATAAAAATGATAGACCAATCTAATGTTGAGAGTGACATGTGTTAGGGTATGAAGGTTGAAAAAATTTAAACAATAATAACAGAATTTTTGATAACTGTATTTATCGATGACAAATAAATAGATAAATCACTTTAAACATTTTGTTAGGTAGAACTTTCCTGTTATTATGTTATACATTTTTAAAACAAATCTTATTTTTTTACAATGTAGTTTTTGAAGGAAGGTTTATTAAAGTATCACTACTTGTCTCATTAATAACGATAAACCGAAATTAACACAGTTTTGGGGTGAATCAAAAATAGTTTTATTGCCAAAATTGATACGTATGTAATATACAAGCAGGAATTTCATAAATAACCCAATGTAGAGTACTTACATTTATATTATTAATTATATATAATATGAACACTACTGTAATAACATTTGTTGGGCTGATAATTGTTCTGTACACAATCATGTTGTTTTTCTTTTTAAGAAGAAAAGGAAAAAGTGATGTGAAAAAGAGCTCTTGATTAATTAAAATAAAAGAGACGTACAGAAGTTTTTTACTTATTTATTAACAAAGTGATAAACGAATTGGTATGCAAAAGAAAAATAATTCCCTTCATCAGGTTTCTAAAATCGACTTGAAAAAAAATAAAATAGTTAAATTTCTACTATTTTTAGTGAGGTATCGTATTTACAGATACAAAAGACACTAACTTAAGAAGTACTCATCTGAATCAGTTTCTTTAAAACACTAGCTAGTTGTTTTTATTCATATTGCTCATTACTTTTTCATAAAAAGCCTCATATAAAGGCAAAATATTAACGAGATCAAACTCCTTAGCTCGAGCTAAAGCATTCTTTTTGAAGGTAGGTAAATTGTCATCATTTAATACGTAAAGAGCGTTTTTTGTCATATCTTCCCAATCGCCAACATCACTCATAAAACCTGTTACTCCTTGTATATTTAACTCAGGAATACCACCTGCATTGGTAGAAATAACAGGTACCTGACATGCCATCGCTTCAAGTGCCGCTAGTCCAAAACTTTCTTTTTCCGAGGTCATTAAAAACAAATCTGCTACCGACAACACTTCTTCAACAGCATCTAACTTGCCCAAGAATCGAGTATGTTCACACACTTCATACTCTCTACATAATGCCTCCATGTGATTTCTCTCTGGCCCATCTCCAACAAGTAGAAGCTTGGAGGGGATCTCTTTTAGTACATTTTGAAATACTTTAAGCACATCCTCAACACGTTTCACCTTTCGGAAATTAGAGGTATGTACTAGTAATTTTTCGTTATTGGGACATATGGCGGTTTTAAAATGTTCTTTTTTTAATTTTTGAAACCGATTTAAGTCAATGAAGTTAGGGATAACTTCTATGCCGTTATTGATCTTAAAGTGCTCGTAAGTGTCTTTTTTTAAATCTTCTGATACTGCCGTAACGCCATCGGAGTTGTTGATACTAAAGGTGACTACTGGGGCATAAGAGGCATCTTTACCCACTAGAGTAATATCAGTACCGTGTAAAGTGGTAATTACAGGTATTTCTATATCTTCAGTTTTTAATATTTGTTTTGCCATGTAGGCAGCAGAAGCATGTGGAATGGCATAATGTACGTGCAGTAAGTCAAGCTTTTCGTACTTCACTACATCCACCATTTTGCTTGCTAATGCCAATTCGTAGGGAGGGTAATCAAATAAAGGGTATGTTCGAATGTCTACCTCATGGTAAAAAAGATTTTCGTTAAAAAAATCTAACCGTGTAGGTTGAGAATAGGTGATAAAATGAACTTTATGTCCCTCTTGAGCCAATCCTTTTCCCAGTTCTGTAGCCACTACGCCACTACCTCCAAATGTTGGGTAACAAACAATCCCTATTTTCATGTACTGTTTTGTAAAGTTAATTTATCTATCGCATAATACGATTAACTACAAAGAAATTCAAAAAAATGAATTTTCAATCATTTTTGTCACAATAACTCCAAATTGCTTCGTAAATAATGTCTTGAATCCGTGTACGTATATTGGTCTGATAAAGTTTGTTATTAGTAGCATCAGGGTAAACTCTATTAGAAAGAAAAATATAGACTAAATCAAATTCTGGGTCTACCCAGGCAGCTGTCCCAGTAAATCCTGTATGTCCGAACGTTTTTAATGATACATTTTCCCCTGTAGCTCCATACCAAGCGCCAGGAATGGGCTTGTCCCAACCAGCTCCTCTTCTACTGGTTTTATATTGTGGGTGTCGAAATTTATCAAGTGTTTTTTTACTAAAATAATTTATCCCACCATAACTTCCATCTTGCAGATGCATTTGAAATAATTTTGCCAAATCATTTGCATTACTAAACAAACCAGCATGACCAGCAACACCACCTAGCATCGCAGCCCCTTGGTCGTGTGCAGTGCCTACTATCTGGATATTTCTGAAATCAAGATCATTTTCAGTAGGAGCAATTTGGTCAGCGGGGAATTTGCACAATGGCAAATAATTTAAACGGTTCGCTCCTAGTGGCTCATACATGTTTTGTGAAAGAAAATCTTCAATAGGTTGATTCAGCGTTTTTTCGACCAAATGAAATAACATGTAATAGCCCATGTCAGAATAGGTGTAATCAAATGGAGTTCGGTCTTTTTTAGTTCTCAAGTCAGATTCTACAATCCACTGCCACACTTTGTCTTCCATGTTAGTATGAGCATACAATCCTTCCGATACCTGATGAGGGTAATTGTCTTGTGGATGGTAACTGTAAAAGTCGGGAAGGTGTGAAGTGCCTTCCATCGTGTTTTTCCAAAAAGGTAACCAAGATTTTAAGCCCGCTTGATGAGTTAAAATATCTCGGATGGTCATATTTTCTTTATTGGTGTCTTTTAACTCGGGTAAGTAATAGGATATTTTGTAGTCCAAATCTAACAGGCCATTTTCATTCATAAACAGAATGGCTTGGAGTGTAGCGGCCACTTTGGTGATCGAGGCGATGTCGTATATGGTTGCTGTAGTGACTGGTCGGAGGCTATCATACGTATAGAAACCATAGTTTTTGTCAAAAATAACTTTCCCTTCTTTGGCAATTAATATTTGACACCCAGGAGTGGCTTTATTCGCAATGGCCTCTTTGGCAATTTCATCAATTTTTCTTAATACATAGCTATCTATTCCTACAGCCTCAGGAATGGAATACCCTAAGCGGTGAAGTGTAGATTGGTGAGTTGGAATAGCACCAAATAAAAATTGAGGCACTATTTTTTGAGTATATGTATTATTTTCATGTGCCTCGATACTGTTTTTAAACAATTGATGCTTTTCAGAAATTTCACCGTAGTAACATACTACTAAGTTTGTTTTGTTTGATAATGTTTCAAGAAATTGATAGGATTCATCCGTTAGCTGATTAGGAGTAAGTATGTTAGCTACAACTGTGCTGAAAGAGGATAGTTTGTCAATTAATTGCTCTCTATTTTTTTCGTTTTTAAAATGGGCAAACTGAGTGTATCTACTTAAATAAGCATTGATTATATCGGCATTTCCGCCTAGTGTTATTGAGGCAAAAGTAGATGTATCGAGCATTTGAAAAGGAAGTAATTCACTAGTATGGATAGTAGTAGCACTTTGGTACAATTTTTCGAGGAGTACCTCGTATTTTGGACGTTTTAATTTCAATAGTAAATTGTCAGGGTTTACTAACTGCTTGTTTTCTTGAAGTATAGTGTACTTTGCTTTTAGAATTCGTTTGATGTTATTGTCAATATCTTGCCCATTTATTGTTTTTTTTCGGATATATTTTTTTAACATCTTTATTGATAACTCAATATTGTTTGATGAGAACATAAAAATCAAATTCTCTTTTTCTGAATTAGTGAACATTTGGTTTATACCCAATTGATAACGATCTAGATCGTTAATCAACGGTGAGGAGTTACTATTTTCTCCCGAAAGAGGGAAATTAACCCCTAAAATGGAAAGTTGTTCTTGTATATGTTGTTGCATTTGCGCTATCAACACTGGATTTTTAACTGCTGCTAATGTAGTTTGTGTTGGGTATTTATATGCCTGAGGCACATAATTATGCAATCCATATTGGGAGTCCATGCTAATTAGAATCGGTATTTCTGTTATCTGTTGGATGTCATTAATAATAGCGACTTGATTGGATGGAGTGCTGTTGGAAAAATACACGCCTCCTACCTGATGCTTTTGGAGGAGTGACTTAATTGTATTTAAATTGCCGATTGAGGAGTCGCCATCAATGGGTAAAACATAAAGTTGAGCAAGCCTTTCATTCTTACTTAGCTTATTAAAAGTGCTATCTACCCATTCTTGTTTACGAGAATCAATATGAAAAGATTGTGAAAATGTAGTTATCCCCATTAAAATGAACATCGCAAGAAGGACAACTTTTTTCGTCATAAGGTCGTTAGTTAATCTATGAATACTGCAAAATATAGTTTATTTTTGTATTCTACGAATTTAAATAAATATGAGGATTCCTTCCATATTAAAGATACCTAAGCATCAGCGTTTTAACGTAGAGCCACGATATTATGACCCTGTAAAAGAGGATATTTCACAACGTACTTCACGTATAAAAAAAGAATTGGAGGCTAGTGACAATAAAGAAACGGAGAGTGAAAACGAATACAAAACACAAATTGCTGGTTCTTTTTCTGGCAGGATAGTGAAACGTGACCGTTCGGCAAATTTTTTTCAATTTTTACTAATTATTGTGCTTACGGCATCATCAGTTGGGTATTTGTATTTTGGAGATGTAGCACTCTATTTATTGGGTATTTTTATGTTACTTTTCGTCTACATCAAGTTTAAAAAATCTTCTTAGTAAGCATGCCAGATATTATTCAGTTACTTCCTGATGCTCTTGCGAATCAGATAGCTGCGGGAGAGGTGGTACAACGCCCTTCCTCGGTAGTGAAAGAATTACTGGAGAATGCAATTGATGCAAAAGCAACTACGATTACACTAATTGTAAAAGAAGCTGGTAAAACGCTTATTCAAGTGATTGATAATGGCGTAGGAATGTCTACTACTGATGTACGAATGAGTTTGGAAAGGCATGCTACCTCAAAAATAAAAACATCAGATGATCTTTTTTCTATTCGTACGATGGGCTTTCGTGGCGAAGCCATGGCGTCTATTGCGGCAGTTGCTCAAGTAGAAATAAAAACAAAAACAGAAGAGGTGGAATTAGGTTCTCTAATTCAAGTAGAGGCTTCGGAGGTGATATTGCAAGAACCGACTGCTACTGAAAAGGGGACTTCTGTAGCTGTCAAAAATTTATTTCATAATGTTCCTGCTAGGAGGAATTTCTTGAAATCGAATAGTGTCGAAATGCGTCATATTATTGATGAATATAATCGCATTGCGTTGTCTAATCCTCAAATACATTTTTTTTTGTACCAAAACGACCAAAAGGTATCAGAACTACCCAAAGGAAAATTGAGTCAGCGAATTGTGAACTTATTTGGCAAAAATTACCAGACCCAATTGGCTTCATGCGAAGAAGTTACAGATCATTTGTCCGTAAAAGGATATATTGGAAAACCTGAAGCGGCTAAAAAAACACGTGGAGAACAATTCTTGTTTGTGAATAATCGTTTTATAAAAAGTAATTACCTCAATCATTCAATCACTAATGCTTTCGAAGGCTTATTGCAGGACAGGAGTTTTCCTTTTTATGTGCTTTTCATCACCATAGACCCTAAGCACATTGATATTAATGTGCATCCTACCAAAACGGAAATAAAATTTGATGACGAACGGATTGTATATGCAATAGTAAAGGCAGCCGTAAAGCAAGCATTGGGCACTCATAATTTGTCACCAAGTTTAGATTTCGGACATGATGTAAATTTTGGACGGCCAGTTTCTATTCAAGTAAACAATCCTAGTACTACGAGTAAGGAAAGGGATTATTCACAATTTAAAAACAGCCCTTTACAAAAAAGAAATATAGATAAGTGGGAAACTGCTTACCAAGAACTGGAAAAAGAAAGATTGTCAATTGATGAGCTGAAAGATCGGAAGGAGCAGGTTATTACTTTTGAAAGTTCGGCCAACGATGCCGTTACAAACCCTGTAAAAGAAAGTGGCATTGTATTTCAGCTACATGGCAAATATTTGGTGTCGCAGGTAAAATCTGGAATGATGCTGGTAGACCAACAAGCAGCTCATGAACGAATACTCTACGAAAAGTGTTTGAATGATATTGAAAGTAATTCTGGGGCCTCACAGCAATGTTTGTTTCCTCAATCTGTTACTTTTGGATTGGCCGATTTTACTTTGGTAATGGAAATGAAAGCAGAAATTGAAGGGCTAGGTTTTCAGTTTGAAGAGTTCGGAAAAGAGAGCATTGTCATTAATGGCATACCAGCCGAAATGACATCGGGAAATGAAAAATCTCTTTTCGAAGGGTTAGTAGAGCAATATAAATGGAATACTGCTGAACTTTCGCTTTCAAGAAACGAAAATTTGGCACGCTCATTAGCGAAACGGTCGGCTGTGAAAATAGAAAAACGTTTGCAACCTGAGGAGATGAATGCCATCATCGACCAGCTATTTGCTTGTTCTAACCCTAACTACACTCCTGATGGTACACCCACTTTTGTAGTATTAGGGATGGATCAAATTGATAATTTTTTTTAATCGATAAAAAATATGTTTAGAAATATAACCCCTGTAGTTAAAAATATACTGATTATTAATGTTGCGGTATTTATTGGGCAGTTAATGTTGAAGTCTATTGATTTTACAGGAATAATGTCGCTTTGGAATATTGGTTCACCAAATTTTGCCCCCTACCAATTTTTTACCTACATGTTTGCTCATAGCCCTCGTGGCTTTAGCCATGTATTGTTCAACATGCTAGGGCTTGTTTTTTTAGGCCCATTATTGGAACGTTTTTGGGGGTCACAAAAATTTCTAATTTTCTATATGGTGACAGGTATTGGAGCAGGGGTGCTTTATTCTGGAATTAATTATTATCAGAATATTAGAATGGAATCTGCGGTAGAGCGATATGTAAGTAATCCTGATCCCGATTCATTCAATATACTTATTGTTAAAACATTTGATGGACAGGTAACAGAGTATGTTTATAACATTATTGATGATTACAGTAAGAACCCTAGTAACAAAAAATTAGAAGAACAAAGTATATACATAGCTGAAGAACTTATAAAGGCTAATGTAAATTTAGGTTCTATGCTGGGTGCTTCAGGAGCAGTATATGGCATTTTAATGGCATTTGGGTTGTTGTTTCCGAACACACAATTGATGTTGCTGTTTCCTCCTATTCCAGTAAAGGCAAAATACCTAGTGTTATTTTTAGGTGCTTACGCTCTGTATGCTGGGTTTGCACAAAACCCTAGTGATCAAACAGCACATTTTGCTCATTTAGGTGGAATGGTTTTTGCATTTATCATGATACAGATATGGAAGCGAGACAGGGGTAATTTTTATTAAATAATTTCATATAATAGGTTATATTTAACAGATGTTCTAAAGCTTTTAGATAGTGGAAAGATGTCAACCCTTTAAAGGGTTGACAGCGTAGTTCAAAAGGGTGATAGATTTTAGTAATATCAATACGTAAAAGAAAAGTACACAATGAGAGGAAATAATCTTTTAGACGAATTTAAAAATGCTTTCGGAAAACGGAATAATAGTCATATACAGATTATATTGATTAATGTTACTGTTTTTTTAGCATTTGGGGTGTTTTTTGTTTTTGCAAACTGGTCCGAAACATTAAGCCCCATATACGATTTTCTGTACAATCAATTTTCCATACCTGCTACTAATAGTGAGTTTATAACTCGACCATGGACCATCATCACCTACATGTTTATGCACGGTGGGCTTATGCATATCTTGTTTAATATGTTGTGGTTTTATTATTTTGGTAAACTAATTATCGAATATTTGGGGTCTGATAAGCTAGTAAGTATTTATATATTAGGAGGGTTGGCTGGAGGAGCACTCTATCTTTTTATGTATAATGTAATTCCTTTTTATCAGGAACGATCTATAGGCACGGAGATGGTAGGTGCATCTGCTGCAGTAGATGCCATTGTAGTAGCCGCAGCAACATTGTTGCCTAATTATGCTATACACCTTCTGTTTTTTGGCCCAGTGAAGTTAAAATACATCGCTATTATTTCAGTAGCAATGTCCTTTTTAGGGGTTACGGGAGGCAATGCAGGGGGCAATATTGCTCATTTGGGTGGAGCTGCCATTGGTTATTTTTACATTCGCCAGTTAAATAGTGGCACCGATATTGGTCGATGGATAACAGCAACAATAACCTTTGTTAAAAGTTTTTTTGTGAGACAGCCTAAAATGAAAGTACACAGCAATAATAAATCGTCCACAAAAAAAACGGCTTCATCTAAAGTCTCAAAAGAGAGGAAAGGCACCACGTTAAATGTTAATCAGGCTGAAATTGATGCCATTTTAGATAAAATATCTCAGTCAGGATATGAAAGTCTTTCCACAGATGAAAAACAAAAGCTATTTAATGCGAGTAAGAAGTAATTGTATTCGCTCCAATTATGAAATAGGTACAAGATGATGGCTAAAAAAAACAAACGAAATTAATAATGAAAACGTTATCTTTATAAAAAGAAGCTATTATGACTGAAATTATTTTTATAGTAGAAGAATCCCCAGAAGGAGGGTATGAAGCCAAAGCATTAAATCAATCTATATTTACAGAAGGAGATACTTTGGAAGAATTAAAACAAAATGTAAAAGAAGCAATTCATTGCCATTTTGAAACAGATATGCCAAAAATGGTGCGGTTACATTTTGTGAAAGAAGAAGTTTTTGCTGCATGAGGATGCCCCGAAATTTATCAGGCAAAGAACTGATAAAAAAATTGAGTAAGCTTGGTTATATGTCCACTCGGCAAGTTGGCAGCCATATTCGTCTCACCACCCATGAAAATGGCACACACCATATTACGATTCCTGAGCATAATCCCTTAAAAATAGGAACATTGTCATCGATATTAAAAGATGTATCTGAACATTTTAAAATGACAAAAGAGGAATTATTATCCAAACTATTTTAGTCCTCTAGCTCGCATCTATACCCTAAATATACGACTCTTCAAGTTCACCCTATATTATAACTTAAAATTCATGTATCATTTCCTCACAAACACCTGTGAAAAAATGATACACACTATTTATTTGCCGTAACTAATTCGATATACTTTACCAGCATAGTCATCGGAAACAAGTAATGAACCGTCTTTAAGTTGAAGAACATCTACAGGCCGACCAATTGCTTCTTGTTTGTCAACATCCAACCAACCATCGACAAATACTTCAGAAGAAACCGCCTTGTTATTCTCGATTTTAACACGCATTAATCGATAGCCGATTTTTTTTGATCGATTCCAAGAGCCATGTTGCGCTACGATAATATCTCCTTGATACTCCTTAGGAAACATTGTTCCAGTATAAAATTTCATCCCTAGTGGAGCTACGTGTGCTTTAAATTTATAAGCAGGTCGTACAAATTCTGAACAATGGAATTTACTGCCAAACTCTGGATCACCGAAATCTCCACCATGGCAATAAGGATAGCCAAAGTGTTGTCCTTTTTCAGTAATTTTATTTAGTTCACATGGAGGGTAATTATCGCCCATCATATCTCTACCATTGTCAGTAAACCATAATTCTTTTGTATCAGGATTCCAATCAAACCCTACCGAATTACGCACTCCATTAGCAACAATTTCAAAACCCGATCCATCAGCATTTAGCCGAGTGATTGACGCATATATTTTTTCGTCCTTTTCACAAACGTTGCAAGGAGCACCTACAGGAACATATAATTTGCCATCGGGACCAAAAGCGATGTACTTCCATCCATGATGCCTGTCTTTCGGAAACTTATCGTAAACGACTACAGGTGACGGTGGGTTGTCTAATTGTGATTCAATTTTAGAGAACTTTAATATCCTGCTTACTTCGGCAACATATAAGTCGCCATTCTTAAAAGCCACGCCATTGGGGGTTACTAAACCACTCGCTATAATGTATTTTTTATCAGCTACTCCGTCATTGTTGGTGTCTTTTAAGGCATACACTTTGTCACCACTTCTATTTCCAACAAAAATAGTTCCGCTAGGGCTTTTTGCTAGAGATCTAGCATTTTCAACTTCTGCGAATACAGAAATGGAAAAACCTCTAGGGAGATTAAGGTGTTCTAAGGATTGACTTTTTGTGACTACACTTGTGGAAATCAGAAAAAACAGGATGAGGTAATTTGGTAATTTCATAGATGTGGTTTATGTATTGAACTTACAATAATACAATAAATATCATTATCATCCACTAGATTTTGACGAACGGCAATATTTTTCGTTTATCTTTTTAGTTGCCCAAACCTCTAAAAATTTACTTTTCAAAAGTAAGTTGAGAAGCTAAAATAAAGTAATAAAGCACGTAGACTGACGCTCTTGAAGTCAAGTGCTTAAAAGGTTATTTATTTTGTATAAATATATTCTTGAACTCTGAGATCAACATAATAAAAATCAGCCCTCTTTGTTTGCTAATTGGCCACAGGCAGCATCAATGTCTTTCCCTCTGCTATTACGAATATTTACAGTAATGTTATTTTTTTCTAATTGACTTACATAGAGCTGTATTGCATCAGGACTTGCTTGGACAAATCGAGGGTCGTCAATGGCATTATACTCAATAAGGTTTACTTTTGAGGGCACTTTTTTACAGTATTTCACGAGTGCATCTATATGTAGTTTATCATCATTAACGCCTTTCCAAACCACATATTCGAACGTAATCATACGATTGGTTTTCGTATACCAATATTGTAGCGATTCTAGTAATTCTGAAGTGTCACTTTTCTCATTAATGGGCATTATTTTAGAGCGTGTTTCATCGATCGCTGAATGTAGTGATACCGCCAAATTAAATTTAACTTCATCATCAGCCATTTTCTTAATCATTTTTGGAATGCCAACAGTCGAGAGTGTAATTCTTCTGGGCGACATCCCTAGCCCTTTCGGAGAAGTAATTTTTTCTATTGATGAAATTACATTTTTGTAATTTAGTAAAGGTTCGCCCATTCCCATATATACAATGTTGGTAAGTGGACGATCGAAATATTCTTCCCCCTGTTGAATAATGGCAGCTACTTGATCGTAAATTTCATCTGCATTAAGGTTGCGCATACGCTTTAGCCT
>Ga0224506_10002462_pt1 | contig 12588 bp, 16 predicted proteins | sample SF_Jan12_sed_USG_2_FD_169108 | JGI IMG/M metagenome (GOLD analysis project Ga0224506, IMG submission 169108) | Sediment microbial communities from San Francisco Bay, California, United States - SF_Jan12_sed_USGS_8_1 | ecosystem: Environmental > Aquatic > Marine > Sediment | place: USA...
TCAACAACGTTTGCTATCTCGAGAAAATGTAGATTTCCTTCTCCATTTTTCTACGCGTGAGCTCGTTGTGTGTAGAATATGAATATACACTAACTTTCAAATCATGTTTCTACTTTTTCTGAATGGGGGAAGTTGGACTGGTTCTTAGCGGTCTCTTTGCTTCTCATCGCTGTTGCCGTACTAATAGGCCTGTTGAATACGGTTAGGAGCAGAGAGTCTTAGGAGGTTCTGGCGTCATGGTGGTCAAAGAAACCATAACTTGTGGTAAGTGTGGTAACAAGATCTTGTTGTTCGAAGGGGAAAAGATGATGGAGAACTCAAGGTGCCGCTTGTGCGGCAGCCCACTTGAGATCCCGGCCGAATATGTTTTATCTTATTATAGAAAAAACGTTGTTCTTTGATTCTGTAAGCATAAAGCCCTAATGATCAACCTACGTGCGCTTGCCTCATTCAAGTGGTTCTTGTACACTGCGCGCACGGCGGCGGAGAAAAAGTACGACCCCGGGGACTGCCGATTCGCCCCCGCCATCCTGCTGGATACCGGCTTCATAGCCGACGCGGAGGGGGTTAGGGATGTCTCCATAGAACACATCTGGAGCGCGCACCTCTATGAACTCATCTATCCTCGTAAGATTAAATTTTTGACCACAATTTCCGCAGTACAATTCACCAGAAAAACCGGGCTTTGGAGCGTACTCGACCTTAGTTCTACATTAGAGGACAGTGAGCGACAAACCATTTTACATCGTTAACCCGATTTGATTCTGCTTGCGCGCGGGTTAGAAGACCGGAGGGTACCAGCGCCGAGACGTGCCCCGGGATCAGGGACTTCATCAGGCCCATGATGAGGTACGTCAAGTGCCCTCCTGCGGAGGCGACGTCGAGATCTTAAGCGACGAGTAAGAGGGCCTCTGCATCGACTGCGGCACGACCTGGGCAAGGACGGAGAAGGAGGCCTCCTGCCTCGACTACTGCAAGTACGCCGATAAGTGTAGGGAGATCATAGAGGCTAGGGGGAAGTGAGACATTCGAGGAGCAGCTTCGCGTCCGTCGGCGGATGGCCAGAGTAGAACTTGCTGAAGTATCCGTAGACATTGATGGATTCGTCCAGGAACTTCGCTATCCTCTCGGCCCACCTCTCATTATCCGAGCTGCGGTCCCTCTCGACCTTCCCGGACTCTCCTCCTACCAGCTTTCTGTCTCCCTGCCACCGGATGTATGTGAAATCGGCCGTCACGACCTCCGCCTCCGGGATCCAGGGGTGATCCACGAGAACCAAAGCGACTCCATATTCCTCTAGGCGTTCGTAGACGCTCGCGTCGAGCCACCCCCTGTCCCTGAACTCCACCGCGTAGCGGTGGCCCCGCGGCAGGCTGGCCAGGAAGTCCCCCAGGTTCTCCACTCTGTCAGGCTTGTACTTCGGGGGGAGCTGTATCAGGAGCGGTCCGAGTTTGTCTCCAAGGAGGGAGATGTTCTCGATGAAGACCTCCATCTTCTCCCAGTCGTCGCCAAGCTCCGCTCCATGGGTCACGGCCCTGGGGATCTTGGCGGCGAAGATGAAACCTTCCGGGGTCTTCTCCTTCCAGTCCTCGACGGTGCTCTTGTACGGCACACGGTAGAATGTGCTGTTCACCTCGACGGTGTCGAAGTGCTTGGCGTACTCCGTAAGGAGATCGCCGGAGGTGGCTCCGGATGGATAGAAGTTCCCCACCCAGTGCTCGTAGCTCCACCCCATGGTGCCGATCCAGGCCTTGCCCACCTTCAGCCCTCCGCCTTCAGCAGAAGCCAGCCATTCTCCCCCGACCTCTTGAGCCTCACCAGGACATACCTGCCGCTGAGCCTCGCACCCTGCAGCAGGAACTCGATCTTGTCCTCCTCCCAGGCGATGGGCTCGTAGACGCCCCTGTCCCAGATCCTGACCGTCCCAGCCCCGTACTGGCCCTCTAGGATCGTGCCCTCGAACCCGCCGTACTCCAGCGGGTGGTCTTCCACCTTGACGGCGAGCCTCCTGATCCCAGGCTTTTCCGGGGGACCTTTCGGTACTGCCCAGCTCTTTAAAACCCCGTCCCTCTCCAGGCGGAGGTCGTAGTGCAGTCTCCTGGCGTGGTGCTCCTGGACGACGAAGATGTTACCCACAGCCTTTGTATCGCCACCCGGCGGCTCTGGCGTCATACTGAAATCCCTCTTGGATGCATATTCCCCGAGATCTTTGGATATTATCTGATCTAAAGTGCAGTCTATCGGGGCCTTGTCCGTCCTCATACCCAGAAACCGGGGCATGCGCAGCCTAACCTCACGCGTGACCGAGTGGTACCCCACTTCGCAGACCAGCTCAGGTCTGAGCCACGTCACCATATCGGGGGCATCTACAACAGGGAGAGTCTCATTATCCACCTCTAGCTCTTTGAATAGCCCCATAAGCTCCTCCAGATCGCTCTGGCTGAAACCCGTGCCGACCTTGCCGACGTAAATGGGATCACTATCCTCGTAGAGCCCAAGGATGAGGGCTCCGAAGGTCTCCGCCCTGCTCCCCCTCCCCTTCGTGTGGCCGAAGATGGCGCAGTCGCAGGTTTTTACCTTCTTGATCTTGAGCCAGTTGTCGCTCCTCCCCTGTACGTATCGGCTGTCCTTTTTCTTGGCGATGATTCCTTCGAGGCCTCTTTGGAGCGCGGCTTGGAAGTAAGCCTCCCCATTCTCCTCAACGTAGGAGGAGAGGACGACGTGTTTACCCTCCCTCACGCTCTCCTCAAGTACTCTTCTCCTCTCGATCAGAATTCTGTCAATAAGTGGAGCTCCGCCTCTCTCCAAGATGTCAAAGACCACGTAGGTGGCTGGAGATGTCCTCCTGAGGCGGTCGATCTCTTTCGGCGCAGTTACCTGGTTCCGCTTGACGACGGCCTGGAAGTCGACCATGCCCGCCCTCATGACGATGATCTCGCCGTCGAGGACCGCTCCCTCTGCGAGTTCCCTCAGTTCCTCGAGCTCGGGGAACCTGTCTTTTAACTCCTTCCCGTTCCTGCTCCGTATGCTCAGCTCACCGTCGACGTAGCTGAGGGCACGGATGCCGTCCCATTTTATCTCGTAGATCCAGTCGGGCGATGAGAAGGGGGCCTTTGCTTCCCCCGCGAGCATCGGACTGTATCTGTTCATTTCGCCTGGAGCTGCTTCAGCGTCTCCTGGAGGGCCTCCATGAGCTCCTTCACCTCCTCGCCTTTGGGCTCCTCCACGACGAAGGTTTCACCCTGCATCTTCTTCTCGACGAGCTCCTCTACCCGGTCCCTGAACTCATCCCTGTACTCGGCGATGTCGAAGTCGCCGGAGAGGTTCTCTATGATCTTCGTCGCCAGGTCCAGCTCCTCGTCGCTCGGCTCTAAGACGCCCTTCAGCTCCTCCATGTCCCGAGGGTCCACAACCTCGTAGGAGTACCTGAGGGTTGTGAGGACGAGGGCGTCCCTGTACTCGTGCACGAGCGCGGGGTACTCCTTTGTACGCATTGTGAACTTGCCGACTGCGGCCATCCCCAACTCCCTTAACGCAGACAAGAGCAGCCCGTAGGCGTCCTCACTCTTGTCCGGGGCGAGAATGTAAGACTTGTCGAAGTAGATCCGGTCAACGGAGGCGAAGGGGACGAACTTGTCGATGTTGATCCTCCCGTCCGAGCTCGGCCTCAAGGCTTCGAGTTCCTCATTGGAGAATACGACGAACTCCCCCTTCCTCACCTCGTAGCCCCTCGCGACATCCTCCCAGTCCACCACCTCCTTGTCCAGTGTGCAGACCCTCTGATACTTCAAGGGGCAAGCGTCGTCCTTACGAACGTACCTGAAGGAGAAAGACTCGTCCCGCATCATGGTGTAGAGCCTGACCGGGATGTTCACTAGGCCCAGGCTTATTCTGCCGCTCCATATCGGTCTCGTCGGGGACTTCGCCTTCATCGCCACGCTAACCTACCTCCAACCTCTGCCTTTCCTCCCAGAAACCATCCCACGGATCTTTCTTTCTTTTTGATACGCTAAAAACGTTCAGTTTCTCAGGGTCGAGGCCTTTCAGCTCCCCCCAATGCAGCGGTGTGGAGACCGTAGCCCCCTCCTCGGCCCTCAGGCTGTAAGGACAGATCATCGTTCTCCCCGAAGAGTTCTGCAGGTAGTCGATATAGATCTTACCGGGTTCTTGGGACTGGCTTCTCTCGGAGACGACCATGGGGTTCTCCCTGGATAGATGCCTCCCGAACTGGTGAACGAACTCCCTCGTCTGGTGGAAACTGTAACCTCTTTCAATTGGCATCGTTACGTGCAGGCCTTTCTTTCCAGAGGTCTTCACGAATACCTTGAAACCCAGGGCGTTGAGCTTGTCCTTCAGTGAGAGGGCAACCTCCGCCGCTTCTGAAAAGCCAGCTGGCCGTTCTGGGTCCAAGTCGAAGAGGACGATATCGGGCTCCTCATAAGCCTCTGCTTTAGAGAGGGCTATATGGATCTCCAAGGCGGCCAAGTTCGCCAGCCATAGGAGGGTGTCGAGGTCGTTGCAGATAATGTAGTTTATCTCCCTGTCCGCCGTCTCTGAGTACCTCTTGAAAGTCTCCACCCATTCTGGTGTACCTCTGGGCGTGTCTTTCTCGTAGAAACCTTCCCCATCAATGCCATCGGGGAACCTAGTCGTGACGACGATCCTCCCCCTCAGGAATTCGAGCATCCTCGGCGCCAGCTTGATGTAGTGTTCGATGACCTGGGTCTTAGTGACCCTCAGTCGGGGATACATGACTTTATCCAAGTTCGTGAACTTGACCCTCGTGAGCCTCTCCATCACCCTTCAATAGCTCTAAAGAATTTAAAAAAACTCACACGCATAGCGCGTGCCAAATGCACGCTCTTAAAATAGTCTAACGACGTGAGCCTTTATCGTGAAAGTAGAAGTAGTACCCTATAATAAAGAATGGAAAAAATGGTATCTTGAGCTAAAAAACCAAATTTGGCCTTTAATTTCAGATATTGCTACGGATATTGTTCACGTAGGTAGCACTTCAATTGATGGCATGAGTGCTAAGCCAATAATAGATATGGATATTGTAGTAGAAAATTTTGATGATCTTGAGTTATTTAAGGAAAAGTTGAGAGAACTGGGATATTATCATGTTGGGAACCTTGGAATCAAAGACCGTGAGATGTTCAAAACAGAAAGGGAACCACTATATCCACATAACCTTTACTTGGTTTTAAGAGACTCTTCTGCCTTTAGAAATCATACATTGCTAAAGAAGCATATTGAAGAAAACCCTGAATCGTTTGTGAAGTATAATGAATTAAAAATCAAGTTAGCTAACTCGGCTTCATCTATAGATGAATACACGAGATCAAAGACTTTACTGATATTAGAGTTCCTTAAAGCAGAGGGTGTTTCACAGTCCGAGATTGAACAAATCAAAGGCGAAAATCTTTGATTGCGCATGTGCAGCATATTATCACATGTACTCGGAAATTAATTTTTGAGATTATGTTTTGCTAGATCTAAAGCCGTTACTAGAAATGCTTTACATATCTTTGCTATAAAGTCTAAGTTCAGTTTGTCTATCGTGTAATTGCGCGCGGCGTTCATAGAATGACCTGAGCGCCGCCCGGGATAAACCTCCTTCATACATCATCGCGCGCGTGCGCGATTCATCCCTTGTACGCGGTTATTCACTGAAGGCATAATCAAACCGGGGGTGGGAATCTAACAAAAATTTACTAGTAAATTTTTTCAATGTTATGTGAAGCCCCAAGCGCGCGTTAACTTTGCGCGCCTTGGGTTATTTATTCGTGCGGAAATCCAACGGGACATACATCTTGACATATCGTGCATTCGATGAAGCTATTCAATGAGGGTTTTTTGATTAATTTCAACTCTAACTCTCTCACATCCTCATCCACCGCAGATGATTCGGGATTCTCTACAGCATAGTTAAGACAGCGCTTAATATCGATCTCATATGGTCGAAGGGCTTTAGTAGGGCAAGCGTCAATGCACCTCGTACATTCTCCACACAGATCCTGTGAAATAGGTTCATCGGGCTCAAGCTCCGCCGAAGTTAACACAGCTGTGAACCTCACATACGAACCATATTCAGGTGAGACGGTTAGAGTATTCTTACCGCGGCAACCCAGACCAGCCTTGATAGCTGCTGGTTTAAGAGCTATTTTTCTGGTGACAAGTGATTCGTGTCCATTTTTTTGGAGATAGTTGGCTAAAGCCCAAGCCTTTGCGTCAAGCACTTGACTGTATAGCTGGTAGAACTCCGAGCCTTTATTTTCTAATGGTACGCCCTTCTTAAGCCATTTTGGGCCACTTGCCACGACGTTGAAAATGGGATCCCAGATTCTGTATGCCAGTATGATAGCCGATCTTGCTGAAGGTAATACTTCGAATACCGCTAGATGATGCGCTACATCGAGAACTGCACCGGTTGGTAGATCTTTAAATCTATCTGCTGAAGTGATCCCTACAGCGGTAACTCCTAAGGTTTTCGAGATTTCATGTATCTCCTTTTTTGTGACCATCTACAGATTTCTCCCGATACTTATGAGGGTTAAACTGTGAATGTATATAGGTTTTCTAACGTCATATGACGGGAGATCCCTCTCTCATCCTTAAAGCAGCATGTAATGATAGATTATGTTTCTGGTGATCGCCTGATCTGCCAATTCTCTGGGCATCAAATTTAACCACTTGGGCGAGCTCCTTTTTCCGGTCTCGGCTTTATCCTGATAGTCGTCACGTGTCTTTTCCTTGGCCTCAGCGTGCGCGCGCATCCGGGTAGAATCGGGATTACTACGGTCCAGGCTTATGAGTTCTTGAAGGACCATCCTGACAGCAAGTCGAGGGCGGCGGCCACCTTCTTCCTTAACGAGATGGTAGAGGAGGGCGTCCTCGAGTACGAGGAGAAGTCCGGTAAGGGCGGCTATCACAGAGTCTAATATCCCAAGATGAATAGGGAGCAGTTCGCCCACCATGTAGTCGAGATGATGACCAAAAAGCTGAGAGAGATGTTTCCTTAGACTTGACACATGAAGAATTGTAAATCATATAAAAGAAATAATGGTTAACTATACCTGAGTCCAATGAAGGTTCTCGCATTTAACGCAAGCCCTCGAAAGGAAAACAGCGTATCTGAAATAATATTGAATCAATTCCTGGACGGTGTCTCTCAAGCAGGAGCAGAAGTCGAAAAACATTACATAACTGACCTGGACATCAAAGGCTGCGTTGGTTGTTTCAATTGCTGGTTGAAAACACCCGGAAAATGCGTGCAGAGAGACGACATGAATTGGATTCTACCAAAGATCGCAGAAGCAGATATACTATACCTCGGCACACCTATTTACCATTACAACATAGTTCATTATCTTCAAAGAATGCGAGAGCGAACTCTTCCTCTTGCCATGCCTGAGATGTACATAAAAGATGGGGAGACGCATCACCCAAGTAGGCAGAGGAACGTTGATCAGATCACCGTTTTAGCCGCTGTATGTGGGTTCCCCGACCTTGTGAACTTCAATCAGGCAAAAGGGTTATTCCCCGGTGCGGTTCACATATTCCTGCCTGCTTCTTTCATCCTGTATGATGAGGAAGGAAGGAAACATCTTTGGGGTTTCATGGAAGCTGTGAAAGCTGCTGGTAGAATGTTGGCTGAGACCAGAGAAGTAACGGACTCTATTAGGTCGATGCTTATTGTAGATTATCCCGATGATGTGAAGGAAAGGATAGTAAGAAAATATAACGAATATTCATCGTCAATTATTACTGAAAAATAGAATGCACGATAAACTATCGAGTCTGATTATTGTACAATAGGTATCAACAAACCCAAACAATATTTATATCGAGATATAATTCGGTTATCTTTATCTCGAACCCTCAATCCTTAGAGCTTGCCATACCTAATTAACCATATCTTTATCCTCAAAATGGGCTAATTCTAGTCTGGTGATTTGAAATGGTTTATCATCAGACAATATTAATAATAGCAGGTGAAATGTGATCACAAATTATAAACAGATTGGTGATCCTTTTTCTAATCATGGCACACAGAAGGCAGGGTTACAGGTTCGAGAACGACTGGGAATATGAGAGATTAAAAGAAAGTGCTGAAAAGCGATGGAAGACGTTTATTACAATCCCTGTAAACATGGACATGAAAGCAGAGCATCGAGTGCTTAATCTGGACAGAGTAAAAGAATACATCAAAGACGCAAAGATAGCAGTCATGGATTGTTACTGCAGGCCGAAACGACAGAATTGTGATGCTCCCGTGAATGTTTGTATGCCTCTAAATGATCTTGCAGAGAAAGTTTTGAGTGATGATTCATACAAAGACAGGCATCCCAGGAGAGTTACTTATGATGAGGCTGTAGATGTTCTCTTAAAGACCCATGAAGCTGGCTTAATGCACATGGCTTTTGGTTCAGGTGAGGATAGAGTACAAGGTGATGTGGATGGTATATGCAGCTGCTGTTCCTGTTGCTGTGGAATCTTATCTGGAATATTGCGATTTGGTTTGGCTCCTCACCTATTAACTGGGTATATGACTTCTGTGACGAATTCATCTGATTGTACTGAATGTGGTGTGTGCGCTGATAGATGTCAGTTAGGCGCAAGGAAGATGGTGAACGGTGCTCTTTCCTATAATTCTGACTTGTGTTTCGGTTGTGGTCTCTGCGTCAGTACATGTCCTAACAATGCAATAACATTAGTTGATAAGTAAACAGCACTATCCACTTTCTTCTCCCCCATACTCTTTTCTTCACTTCAGCAATACTCTAGTCTTGATCTAAGATGGTTGAGATCACATACCAGATGGTGTTGAGCACCCTCCAGACGATAGCTCTCGTTGTGGGCATCATCTACTACTTGATCATCATGAGGAACTCCCAGAGAAACCAGCAGATGCAGCTGGAGACTAGACAAGCTCAGCTTTTCATGAATACATACCTCCACGCAACGACAGAAGAGTTTACGAAAGCCGATTATGACATGTAGAATATAGACCTTAAAAGTATAGAGAACTGGAACGAATTACTCGAAGACAAGGAAAAGTACACTTCGCTTAACATGTGGATGTTGTACTTCGAGGGAGTTGGAGTCCTTGTGCGGAAGCAGCTTATCGACATAGACCATGTGGCCAGATTGATTTCAGGAATGATTTTGTCTTGGTGGGAGAAGTATGAGGCTGGTTTCAAGGCTATACGTGAGCATTATGATTATCCTCGTGCGATGATTGAAGCTGAATTTCTGTATAATAGTGTCGTGGAATAGGGCAGAGAGCACCCTGAACTTGAGATAGTTACACCTCCTTTTTACCAATCCAAACCAGAATCATAAGCAGCTCTCATTCAATCCCCCCATACTCTTTTCTTCACTTCGTCCCAGTTAGCACGCGCAAGAATACCTGTATTAAATATTAGTTGATGACTAGTCTTCGTAGGTTTAGTGAAAATGAACATCGTTAAAGATATGTTAAAAGCGGGCAAGACCGCTATCGGAACAACCGCTTCTCTAATGAGCCCCGCGGAGTTTTTAGCCGACACAGGATTCGATTTCCTCCTCTTTGATACGCAGCACTCGGCTGTTGGAATCAAGGAGTTGCAGCATCAACTCCAAGCCATGAAGGGTAAAAGAGCCATTCCCATCATACGGGTGGGGGATAACTACCAGGATCAGATCTGCTACGCGCTCGACATCGGCGCCAAGGGCATCATAGTGCCCATGGTCAACTCGAAAGAGGAAGCCGTCCACATGGTCCGTTGCTGCAAGTATCCGCCCGAGGGGATCAGGAGCGCCGCCGGGATGAGGGGCGAGTGGGGGGAATTCGAGAACTTCAGCGAATATATGTCTGCGGTCAACGAGGAGCTGCTGATCATCCCCATGGTGGAGACGTTAAAAGCTTTGGACAATCTAGACGAGATCCTCTCGGTTCCCGGAATCGACGTTCTCTTGGTGGGTCCTTCAGACCTTTCGATCGTATTGGGTATCGCATTAGACTATCTCAACCCGAAGTATCAGGAGACGTTGGATAAGATTGCGGAAGCCTGTGAGAAGGCCGGAGTCGTCCCTGGAATGTATTTCATCCCGAGAGGTCTAGATCCCAGCGAATTAGTGGAGAGGGGGTTCAGGTTCTTCACCCGTCCATGGAGTCAATGGGCAACTGCCGGCATAAAAAACGGTTTAGCGACGATAAAAAGGTAAGAACGCACAAGCGATGCGTAGCGCCCATACTCTTTTCTTCACTTCGACCTAATGCGAGACGGCGATCAAGACCTTGAATGAAGACGATGACTGATGTAAAACAGTGCCAAAATCAGAAAAGTACAACTCGGGCTACACGAGCGCATTACGGACTAACATTTATACTTGAATTCAATCCAGTTACTGCTCGAGCATGAATACTGATTAGCCGCAGGATTATAAAATGGTCAAAGCTTCCCGCGATTTTCAGGTCTTCGTGAAACCGATCGGTTCAATCTGCAACTTGGACTGTCGCTACTGCTACTACCTGAAGAAGGAACATCTCTATCCCAATGGCGAGTCGTTTCGCATGCCCCACGAAATCCTGGAGGAGTACATCGTCCAGCACATCGACGCTTGCCCGGAAACTGTGATCAGGTTTTCCTGGCACGGCGGGGAGCCGACCGTTCTGGGCTTGGACTACTTCCGCGAGATCGTGGCGCTGCAGCGCAAGCATGAGCCCCCTGACCGGCGCATCGTCAACGGTATTCAGACCAACGGGACCCTCCTCAACGAGGATTGGTGCCGCTTTCTTGCGACGGATGGTTTCGCCGTTGGACTCAGCCTGGACGGCACTCGGGAAATGCACGACCGATACCGCGTCACCAAGGACCAGGAGCCCACCCACGAGCAGACGATGCGGGGGTATAAACTCTTACGGAAGCACCGAGTCTACACCGACATCCTGTGCGTGGTGAATGCGCATAATGTCCAGTTCCCCCTCTGGGTCTACCGATTCTTCAAGCAGATCAACGCCCGATACATAACCTTCTTGCCTTTGATTGATCCACAGCCGGACGCCAGAGGCGGCGTCAGCCACATCAGCGTATCAGCCGAGGCCTGGGGAGCGTTTCTCTGCGCCATCTTTGACGAGTGGAGAGACCGGGATATTGGGCGTGTTAAAGTGCAGATTTTCGAAGAGGCAGCCAGAACGGCCTTCAACCAAGAGCATTTGCTGTGTATCTTCCGGCCGACCTGTGGTGATATTCCTGTTATCGAACACAACGGAGACTTCTATTCGTGTGACCATTTTGTCGACGTTGAGCATCGCCTCGGGAATATAAATGAGACTCCTCTGGTAGAGCTGCTCGAGAGTCCAGTGCAAAGAGCGTTCGGGAGGGCCAAACTGGAGGCTTTACCCCAATATTGCAGGGAATGCGAGGTTAGGGACATGTGCAACGGCGGGTGTCCGAAGAACCGCTTCCTCGAGACACCGGATGGAGAACCGGGGCTTAACTACCTATGCGCTGGCTATAAGCGCTTCTTCACTCATTGTCAGTCGTTCGTATCAGAGGTGGCCGCCCTATGGAGGCGGCAGAACCTCGAGAGCGCGAGATGACGGCAATCAGGTCTTCAGTTTCTCTTTGAAGAAGGCAATCGTCCGTTCCCAGGCGAGCTTCGCGGCTTCCTCGTGATATCGGGTACTTGTATCGTTGAAGAAGGCGTGCTTTGCGCCCTTGTACATGAATATCTGGTGTTCGACGGATGCCTCCTTGAGAGCCGCTTCGAATGCCGGGATGCCCGCGTTGATGCGCTCGTCGTCACCGGCGTAATGAACGAGTAGAGACGCCTTTATCTTTGGGACGTCTTCGGTCGCTGGCTGCCTTCCGTAGAAGGGGACCGCCGCCTGCACATCCGGGGAGTTGACAGCGACCTGGTTCGTCATCCCTCCTCCCCAGCAGAAGCCCGTGACCCCCACTTTCCCCGTCGACTGGGGATGCGTCTTTAGGTACTCCACAGCGGCGACTAAGTTCTTCGTCGTCTCTTGGCTGTCAAGCTCTTGCATCAGCGATCGAGCCTCATCGACATTTTCGGGAGTCCCCCCTAAGGGCGAGAGGGGGTCCGGGGCGATGGCCAGGAATCCCTCTAAAGCTACACGCCTCGCGACGTCTTCAATGTGGGGTACAAGGCCCCAGATCTCGGGGATAACGACCACCCCAGGCAGCTTCTCATCCCCCTTGGGCCTGGCGTAATGTGCGAGAATATCTCCTGTCTCACCGGGATATTTGATATCTTCCACGTGCAGGCGGGGGTCTCCCCTTGGAACGCGCATGCTCATCTAAAACCTTCCTCCTCTGTTCAGATTATCAATAACCTTATATTTATAGTCCTATGCGCATGCGCGCACGAGTTCTTTATCCCCATACTCTTTTCTTCACTTCGACCTAATCCTAGATGGTGAGATAAATGGTTGACTTTCTCCACATCTCAGACATCCACATTCCAGACAAACAGGGAGATTTATGGGATGGCGTAGACCCATGCATAAAACTAGAAAAACTAATCGAGTTAGCAAAAAAACTGGAATTAAGCCCATCTTTCACAGTGATCACAGGC
>Ga0224506_10002463_pt1 | contig 12588 bp, 11 predicted proteins | sample SF_Jan12_sed_USG_2_FD_169108 | JGI IMG/M metagenome (GOLD analysis project Ga0224506, IMG submission 169108) | Sediment microbial communities from San Francisco Bay, California, United States - SF_Jan12_sed_USGS_8_1 | ecosystem: Environmental > Aquatic > Marine > Sediment | place: USA...
TGCCGGATGCGCTGCGCCACCCAGCGCACCGCCTCGCCGGTCTGCGGGATCGGCAGCAGGTCGTAGAGCTGGCTGTCGTCCGCGCACCAGGACAGGTGCTCTGTGAACAGCGTCATGTCGTGCGCGCGCATGAAGGCCTTGATGCGCCGCAGCCAGTCCAGGTCCAGCGGCCCCGGTCCGCCCAGCGACAGCGACAGGCCGTGGCAGACAAAGGGATAGCGCTCGGTGAAGGCGCGCAGGTCGCGCGCCGAGCTGCCGCCCAGGCCCGCCCAGTTCTCCGGGGCAATCTCGAAGAACCGGACGGCCTCGGGCACACCGGCGCGCAAGGGCTCGACCAGCTCGCGCCGGAAGCCCAGCCCCGCGCCCCGGAGCTCACGACCTGAGGGCACGGCCTTACTTCTTGGCGCCGCAGGACGCTTCGGTCTTCTTGCTCGCGCCGCAGGAAGCGTCCTTCTTCTTGGCATTCTTCATCTCGGCGTCCTTCTTGGCCGCGCCGCAGGAGGCTTCCATCTGCTTGGCGTCCTTCTTGGCTGCGCCGCAGGATGCCTCGGCCATCTTGCCGGCGTCGGCCACCTGATAGCCCTGCTGCAACGACCGTGCCTCGAAAGGGTTGCCCTGCGCCGCATGGACCGGGCTCAGGGCAGCTGCCGCCAGCGCGGAACCGGCGGCCAGCGAAAGAAAGGATTGCTTTTTCATGGGGATCTCCTGACAGTGACTGATTGGGCGCGGCCCGACTGGCCGTCCCGGGTGGTTTCTGACCACCTGCTTGATTGGTCGGACTCGGCTGCAAAAACTTACAGCCTCATTTCGCGGAACAGGAAAATTCATGTCCAATACGCGCATGACACATGCGGACGACCCCACCAGCGAGCGGCTGACCGAGCTCGAGATCAAGGCCAGCTTTGCCGAGGATCTGCTCGACCAGCTCAACCAGGCGATATTTCGTCAGCAGCAACAGATCGACCGTCTGATTCGCGAGGTCCTGCTGCTGCGCCAGGAAAAGACCCAGGGAGAAGCTGGCACCCACCGCAACCCGCTGGACGAGCGCCCCCCGCATTACTGAGTTGACACGCGAAACGCGGGTTCGCGAGGCGCCCATCCTGGCGAACGGGCTGCCGCGCCTTCCCCCTAGGGCATTTACGGGCTTTGCTCCGGACAAGACATTTTTTCCGGAATTCCATAATCATTACCCTCCATAGAAACTCCCTGGTCACCGTTTTCGTCAAGCGACCCGTACGCCCTGCGTCGGTGCGCCACCCATGTTCAAGAATCTTCTTCAAAGCGTCAACCTCAGCGTCTTTCTCACCTCGGCCCTGCCTGTCGCCTTGCTCGGCTTTGCCGTGTTCTGGGGGCTGTCGACCACCTTCAATTTTTTGCGCGCGACAGAAAGTGAAATCGATGGCGTGCGTGCCATCCGTCACCTCTATCACGCCATCAGCGACCTTCAGGACATTCGCAGCATGCGCATGCAGCAGCTGTCCTCGCCGGATCCCGATCTCGCCGAAAGGCTCCGGTTTCTGCAACGGGATTTCATCTCCGACTTCAGCGATGACCACTGGCCCCAGCTACCTGTTTCGCTTGGCATAGACACCCACATCCGCGACCTGCTCGAACAGGCCACCCCTTTGATGACCGTCGCGCCGACTCGTCACAACGCGCGGGAACTGTTGCGCGCGCATGACCACTTGATCGAGTTGCTCCTGACCGCGGTGCGCAGGGTCATGGACCGCTCCGCACTCACCCTCGACACCGAGATAGACACCTACTACCTGATGGACATCAGCATCCGGCATTTGCCCGCACTGTCCACTGTCATCACCAAGATCCACGCGCATGCCATTCGGCTGAACGGCGAACCCGATGTCGCCGCGGTCGAGCAGGCTGTCTTGCGCGACCTCATCATCGAGGGGCGGACGCTGATGCACGCCATGCGTCACAGTCTGGAGATGGTGGACAGGTCGTCGCCCCAGTTTCGCGAGGCTCTGGACACTGCCCTCGCCCTGTTCGCCTCGCACACGGTGCCTCTGGCGAGCCACTGTGCACAGGGTCCTTGCGGTTCGGACTTCCAGTCCCAACTGACGCCGTTCGTCAATAACGCATTGACGGTCAGGCACCACTTCGACAGCGTCTTCTACATTGGGACGGACCTGCTGGTACAACGTCTCTTCGAGCGCCGCGATCGCTACCGCCGCAACCTCGCAATCACCTTGTTCGTCACCGGGTGCGCGATGCTGGCCGCGTTGTTCGTCATGTTCTATTACTCGCGCAAGCTCAATCTCAGCTACCAGCAGCTCGAGCTGGCATCGCAGACCGACCCCCTGACCGGCATCCCGAACCGCAGGACCCTGGAATCGAGCTTCCTGCGGTCCGTCAGCTTGGCCCGTCGGGCTCGCAGCGGCTTTGCGCTGGCCATGATTGACATCGATTTCTTCAAACCATTCAACGATACCCAAGGACACCAGCGAGGCGATCAGGTTCTGCAAGCCGTGGCGGGCGTGCTCCGCAATTCCTTCCAGCGGGGCCAGGATTTCTATTTCAGATACGGCGGCGAGGAATTCTGTTTCTTCACGCCGGTCCGTGACGCCAGCGAGCTCGCGCATCTCTGCGAGACACTGCGCCTCGGTGTCGCAGATCTTGCGATCGCGCATCCCGGCAATCCGCCCGACAACATCGTCACGGTTTCCGTCGGAGCCATCTTTGTGCCCGACCTTGATGCGCAACCCCTGGTGGAAGAACTGGTCCGTGAAGCGGACTGCATGCTCTACGTCGCCAAGAATCACGGCCGCAACCGCGTCGAGATTTCCACACTGAACCCGGATTCAGCCGCCTGAGAGGCATCGGCCCGGCCCGCATCTGGGCGCGCATGCGCTGTTCGCGCTCCGGGCATCAGCGGTTGATCCAGATCCTCAGGCGCTGCCCGCCGACCTCGAGGTCCTGCCACAACGGCGCGACGGTGCGGGCATCGTCGAGCTGCTCGGGTGCGAACTTGCGCCGCGCGCCGCGCGCCGAGGCATTGCCGGCCTGCCGCCAGCCCTTGTCTTCATGCACGAACACGGTGGCTTGTCCACGCGCGTCGAACAGCAGAAGCTCACTCTGCCGGTCGCCATCGAGGTCGCCGAGCCAGACCGGGCAACGCGCCGCGTTGCGCAGACAGTTCCGCAACGCCCAGTGGCTTTGCTTGTCCTGCGCGTACCGCACAAAGCTCTCGGGCAGCGTCTGGCCTTTCGGGTGAACGTCGAACTTCTCATTCAACGCCTGTGCGTCTAGCCGTAGGTGACTGTCCTCGTAACGGCTGGTCTGCGCCAGCAAGCTGGTCGCCTGCTTTTCCCAGCCCTGTCCGGCAGGCACGCCCTGGCCGTCCGCCATGGACTGCAGTGCCGCGCGTCCAAAACGTCCGGAGCGCCAGCGCAGGTAGTTCCAGTCCGGCTCCTGGCCGTTGGCCGCCTGCGCCACATGCCGCAGGTGGGCCGACACGGCGAGCTGGCGCACGTCGGCCAGCGGCGACAGAAAGGCCAGCAGTCCCAGACACGCCACCAGAGCCGCCACGATGTTGGTCGGTGCCATGGCCTGCATCCAACGCTGCGGCCTGAGCCAGGACAAGGCATATCCCAGTGCATAGATGCCGGCGACGACAGCCACCAGCGCGGCCCACAGCCGCTGCTCCGACCAGCCGTGCTGCGCGATGCGCATGCCCAGCGCCCACCACGCGATGCCCACCACTGCCAGCATGGCCAGCCAGCCTGCCTGTGTGGTTCGGCTGAGCCACTGCGGATAGGGACGCTCACCCTCGCCATCCTGAAACGCCGCGTTGGCAAACAGCACCGCCAGCGCCGTGAAGGCCAGCATCAGAGATGCAGCGTTGCGCGTCTTGAACAAGGGCTCCAAGCCCGTGAAGGGCAGGGCCAGCACCCACAGCACCGCAAAGAACAGCACCAGCGGCAGCAGCCAGCTGTAGATCGACAGCACGAAGCGGCGGATGGTCTCGGTCATGCCCGCGCGCGCCAGCCCGAGCGCGAAAGCGCCGGCGGCCACCAGTCCCGTGACCGGGAAAATGAACACCGGTTTGCGGATCAGCTCCATCACCCACTTCACGCCGATCAGCGACATCAGGCCGGCGCCGGCGAACAAGACCATCCAGACCGCGCCCGCCAGGGCGCCAGCCGTCACCATCAGGATGCCGTTGCGCCAGGCGTAGTGAAACAGGCGCGCGTAGCGCCAACGCCGCACGGAGAAGTCGAAGCCGCACAACAAACCCAGGCTGACGAAGCCCAGCACCAGCGCCGCCAGCGCGTCCTCGAACTCGACGCTGCCGCGAAATCGGCCGGCATCGGTCACCCAGGCGGTGTAGCCGCCCAGCGCGCCATAAAGCAGGCCGAACAGCGCCACCGCCAGCCAGCGCGCACGCGACGGCAGTCGCTCGACGTGCTGCGTGCAGTAGATCACCAGCGGCACGGCCAGCGCCGCGTACAGCAGGGCCGTGAGCAGCACCGGTTCGGTCGCCGGCCAGACCTTGTCTTCGAGCGCGCGCCACAAGCCCCAGAGCACCCAGCCCTGCACCGTGCCGGTCAGGGCGAACATCCATGCAAACGACATCAGAGTTCCTTGGTTTCGAATCAAAATCGGTGCACGCTCAGGCCGCCGTGGCCACAACGTCGGCCACCAGCTCGCCGTCGAGCGCCAGGCGCGCCACGCCGTCGGCACCCAGCACGAACACCCCACGGCCATTGGAGAAGATCACCGTGCCGTCGCCCCCGATGTCGTAGGACGCCACATTGCCGGCGAGCACACGCTCGACGCCCTGCGGGTTGCGGCACACCAGTTCCCAGCTGTCGGGCACCAGCGAGGGCACGCCTTGCACGGCACGCGCGCTGCGCATGTGTTTCTCCGCGTCCACGCGCCGCCCCTGCAGCAGAATGTTCTTGATGTCCGCCTGCACCATCGGTCCGTTGGCGCTGGTCAGCGGCTTGCGCGAATAGGTCAGCGACCAGAAGTTGAGAAAGTGAAACAGCGCGCGCAGCAGCCGGAACGGAAAGAGCAAGGCGTCAAGCAGCAGGTTGCGCCCGTCGTAGTGCGGCAGCTCGTAGGGCCGTCGGATGTAGTGCAGATCGCCGCCCGGTGACACTCGGGGCTTGAGGTGGTCGTAACGCGGGTCGTCCAGGATTGGCGACACCGCCCCCGAAGTCATGTCCAGCGTCTGGATGCTGGCCGGCCCCTGGGCCACCGCGTAACCGGCCTCGTCGCGCGCCAGTCCCGACGACTGGAACAGCAGCCGGTCGGGCACGCCCGGAATCCACGCCGGCGCGCAGTCCGCCGAGTCACCGCCCGTGAGTTCGCGCAGGTTGGCGCCATCGTCCTGGAACAGCACGATGTTGGCCACGCCGTCGGATTGCCGCGCGCTGGCTGCCAAGCTTGTGCCATCGGGCGAAGGACTCAGGTCCGCCAGGTCGAGCCTGGGCTTCATCATCACCCGCAACTCCCGACCGCTGCCCGCCTCACGTCGGAACAGCCCGCCTATGGTGTTGTCCTTCAGAAAATAGAGCAGGTCGCCATTGCCGGCAAACGCCGCCGAGGTCATCAGCAGCGGCTCATCGGCGGCCTCGAAGCTGCGCATGCCGCCGCCGGCCGCAATGCTGAAGCTGGTGCCCTGCTTCCAGCCATGCCGCTCACGCGAACGCTCGCGTCGGTCCATCGCCTCCTGCGCATACGTGCTTTGCACATGCAGCAGCTCGCCGCCGGCCGCCCGGCAATAGAGCTGACCGTTGGCCAGATAGGCCAGACCCCTGTCACTACCCAGTGCCGGTGGCGCGGCGGCGGGCACGGCCAGGTAGGTGCGATAGATCAGATACCCCAGCAAGCCCCCTATCAACAGGCCTATCACGACATGCATGGTTCTTGTTCTCCTCTTGTGGTTCTCATGCCCGGGCACGCGCTGGCAAGAGCCAGTCGACGCGACCGATTCGCGCAGCAACACTCAGCACGATAGCGGGCCCGCCGCACCTCGTGTGTAAGAAAACGTAGCCGCGCGCGGCGGTCCATGCGCTGGTGCGACTCAGCGCGCACCATCCACGCCTTGCGTCGGTCGATGCAGCTCGCGCAGCAGCCCGGCCAGGTGCTGGTTGAACTGCTCCACGTTTTCGATCTGCGGGATATGGCCAACACCGGCAAGCAGGGTCAAGGTTGCGCGCGGTGCCAGGCCTTGCAGCTGCCTGGCCTGAGCCGGGGGCGTGATGGTGTCGAGTTCACCCCAGACCAGATGCAGCGGCATCCGCAGTTGCCGAAAACCCTGCGGCTTGCTGCTCCAGGCTCCGTGATCGTCAAAGGCGAACTGGTAGCCCCAGTCGCCAAGCCCCTCGGTGAACCCGCGCACGCCGAACGGCTGCTGGTAGATCGCCGTCCTGGCGGGCGTCACCACCTCCTTGCGCGCGACAAACTGGCGCAGCCAGAACCCACTGAGCGCGGGCAGCGTGCCCACGCCGGACAGCAGCGCCGTGCGCAAGGGCCTGACCCCCAGCAGCCGGCCCGTCCAGACCGGCGGATCCGGGCGGATCACATCCTCCGACAGGCCGATCGCCGCATCGACCAGAATAAGATCGCGCACTCGATCCGGCCCCCGCATCGCCGCCTCGGCCGCTGGGCCTCCACCATATGAGTGGCCCAGCAGCGTCACCGGGCCCCGGTGCAGCCCGTCGATCAACGCCAACAGCCGCCGCGCCTGGGCTGCCCGTGAATAGTCCCGATTGACAGGCCGTCCGCTGAAGCCGAACGGCGGCAGGTCAATCGCCATCACCCGGTAGCCGGCAGCCACCATCGCGTCCACATTGCTGACCCAGGTGCCGCTCCATGCGCCCGTGCCATGCACCAACAGCAGCAGCGGCGCAGCCTCGTCGCCGAATTCCTGCACGTACAGCGAGACATCGCCGGCCGGCAACCATCGTCCCTGCGACGGCGCAGCCTGCTGGCGCGTCAGCGTCTCCGCCCAGCGCAGCCGCAGGTCGCCCGCCAGCAGCAGGATCAACAGCAGCCCCAGCAAGGCCAGCGCGCCGCGCAGTACCCCGCGCGCCAGCCGGCGCGGCAATCCGAGAGCAATGCGGTTCGTCATGGCCAAGGTCCTTTCAGACTGTTTGCAAGATCCAAACGGGGTGCCGGTCGCACCCTCCGGCTTGCAGCCGCACCAGCCACGCGCGTCGTGAGAGGGCTTGCCCAGGTTCGGCCCCGGCTGCAATGCGCGCCTTGCGCATGACGTCATTGATCGGCAGCGCATTCCGGAATGCGTATGACCTTTTTGGTCCGCCACGCATCTTGTGAAATTAGTGTGAACAGGCCCTAGTAGTCGAAGACGTGTTCGAGCCGCAAGCCTTCGATCCGCCACTGCCGCAGCTGCGCGGCGAGGCGGGCCACCGGCACCTTCAGCGCGACGCGCTGCGGCCCGGCTTGCGTGAGGATGGGCTGGGCGAACAGCGCCGGTGTCTCGGCCGGCGGTGTCCAGCCGCGCGGCGCGTGCAGGCTGACCAGAATCATGCGGCGGTTGCCGGCGATCTCCTCGAAGTCCAGCCCCTGGGCTGCCAGCGCCTGGGCGTAGACCGTGAAAGCCTCGTAGCGCGGCACGGTCACCAGCGCCCGCCCATCGGGCAGCGTCTGCAAGGTCTTGAGCTCGGGCAGGCTGGCGTCGGGCGCCGGTGCCGGGCGCGTCAGGACGGCCGTCACATGCAGCGGCGCGTCGTACACGCTCTGGGTGCCGAGCTTGATGAGCTTGCCGTACAGCATCTTGAGGGCGTATTCAGTGCTCAGCGCGAACTTGCGCTCCCACTTGCGCAGCTGATCCGGGCCGCTGAAGCCGGTGTCGGTCCACAGAGCGCGCAGGCGCGCCGCAAAGTCGAACTCGTACCAGGGCAGGACGCGGATGAAGTCGACATACTCCTGCGCCGCGCGCGCGGCGTAGCGGTCTTCCGCCGTAGGCCCGGAGGCCGACGCCTCCGTCAGACGACCCAGCAGCATCTCGTAGCCCGAACGCAGCGCGTATTCCACCGAGGTGCTCACGCCGATCACCAGGATCATCAGGTGGTAGCCGGGGTTGGGGTCCAGATCGCGGCGCGCGGTCTCGGTGGTGACGGCCGCATAGCTCTGCCAGAACTGGCCGATGTGCCCGTACCAGGGGAAGCGGCTGGGCGGCTGCACGGCCGTGAACTGCGCCAACTCAGCCGGACTGAACACCAGAAACCACTCGGGGTAGGTCAGCAGCGTCTGTTCCGGTCCGCGCCGATGCTCCGCTGGCGTCAGCGGCTGCGTCGCCACCTGGGCCGAGGCCAGCCAGCCCCAAACCAGTGTCGCGGCCAACATCCAGGCTACCGTCCGTGTCTGCATCCAGCGCCTCATGCGGCCTCCTTGATGAAAGCCAGCAAGACGTTATCCGTCGGATCGTGTTCCTGCAGCAGCTGCAGCCCGCTGTCGCGCAGGCCCCGCGCCTGCAGATAGTCCACCCACTCGGCCACCGGCCGGAAATGACGCAGCTCCTGCCGATCGGTCTCCCAGCTCTCGTTCAGCCCGGCGTTGAAGACAGTATGCACCAGCGAGACGAAGGTGCGCATGGCCTCGTCGCGCACGTCGTGCTCACGCAGGATGAAGCGCCCACCGGGGCGCAGCACTCGCACGATGGACCGGACAAAGGCGTCGAGCCGTTGCGGCGGACAATGGTGCAGACCGATGTAGCAGGCGACCAGGTCCACGCTCGCGTCGCCCAGGCTCGACGGCAGCGGCGCGTAGTCGTCCAGCGGAACGAAACGGCCGATCTTTCCCAGACCGCCGCGCTCGGCGATGTCCACCGGCGAGTTGCCCGGCGCCCCTTCATGGACCAGCGTGATCGGTGACGCGATCGGCAGGTGCTTGCTCAATTCGCTGAGGTAGCGCCCGGGGCTGCCGATTTCTATGTAGCCGTCGAGCTGCTCGCGGTCCGCCAGCAGCGCCAGGGACTGGCAAGTCATTTCCTTTTTCTGCCGGGCCAGTGCCGGCAGTGCGAGCCGAAGATCGGCCAGCAAGGGACGGATGGCACGCTGCTCGCGTTGCAGACGGCGGTAGACCTCTTCGTCGCTGCCGAGCTCCAGCGCCAGACGCTTGATCAGCGTGTGGTAGCGGTCCTCCGGGTAGATGCGATAGATGTTCTGCAGGAAGCGATAGAAGCGGTCTTGCCAGACCGTGTCGCCGAACACCGCGCGAAACTCTCCGTCCGGCGCCGGTGCCGCGGGCTCGGACTGGGCGTAGTACTTGTCCCACAAGCCGTTGCGCAGTCGGTAGTCGGGGTCCAGGGTCTGCTTGAGCGCGAACAACTCCTTGGCGCGCGGATAGGCGGCGTGGAACTGCGCATGCGTGGCATGCGGCTGGTAGGGCAGGTAGTAGGTGCCGCCGCAGCGCAGCACGGCGTCGATCAGCTCGCGCGTCCACACGCCCACGCGGTTGATCGCGTTGTCGCGCGTGCGCTGCTTGTAGTACATCACGAAGGCGAAGGTCTCGCCGCGTGCCCAGGCCATCAGCGAGCCGCTGTCGGCCTGCGCGTGGCGCACCGAGATGTTGAGCACGTTGACCCGATGCCGCTGCAGGATCTCGGCCATCTGCGGCACGAACTCGTCGAAGCGCTCCACCGGAATGAAGTACTCCTGCAGCACGTAGGTACTGTGCCGGCGCGAGACCGGCTCGAGCTCGGCGGCATCGTAGCTGGCCTCGAAGTTGCGCCAATGCACCTTCTTGCGCAGGTACATCAACGGGTCGATCAGGTACTCGCGCCGCCACTTGCCCAGCGGCGTCTCGGTGATGGCCCAGATGAAATAGCGCTCCAGCGCATAGCTGCGCCCGCCGGCGTGCAGACGGCGCGGCTCGGTCACCGCCGCATCGGTGCGCATCCACGTGACCGAACGCACGCGCCGGTAGTCGGGCGGGTACAGATCGGCGTTGTGAAAGATCGCATCCGCCGACGGCCGCACCTTCTGCCTGAAGTGCGCCAGGTAATCCGTGGCGGCGAGCTTGCGGTGCACACGCCTCACCCTTACGTTGTCGGCCAGCTCCAGCTCCGCCTCGACGATCACGCCCAGGCCGCCGTAGCCGCCGATGGCGGCGTAGAACAGCTCCGCATTGTGGGTGGGCGAAGCGTCCTCGATGCGGCCGTCAGCCATGACCAGACGGATGTTGCGCACCGACAGGATGACGGGCCCCAGCCCCATGTAGCGGCCGTGCACATTCACGCTGAGCGAGCCGCCCACCGTGAAGTTGGCATAGGTCTGCATGATCTTCACCGACAGGCCGTGCGGATCGATGAAACTCTGGATGTCGCACCAGCGTATGCCCGCCTGCACCCGGATGCTCTTGTCCTGCGGGGAGAAGGCGATCACCTGGTTCAGTCCGCGCAGATCCAGATGCAGGCTGCCCGGGCTGGCGGTCTGCCCGCCCATGCTGAAATGCCCGCCGCCAATGGACACGGCCCCGCGGCTGCTGCGCATCGTCTGCACCACCTCGTCAACGCTGATGGGTTTGCTGATGGCCAGGACCGGTACCGGGTTCAGGCCGCTGACGTCGTTGACGAACCATGGTGTGCTTTGCATGCGTGACTATCCCCCGTCTTGTTTGTCTTCTTGTGCGATCGGTGCCGGCCTATTGCCTATTGACCGGCCAGGAAGTCGCCTGTCTCCTGCAGCGGGTCCTCGCCCCAGGCATTGGCCTGGGCCTGCCCGCGCCGCAGCGCGAGCTGCCAGACCAGCCAGGCGGCGCCGATCACCGGCAGCAGGACGACCAGCAAGTACCCCCCTGCCAGGTTGCGGTCATGCAGGCGCCGCACGCACAGGCCGAGCAGCAGCCACAGCATGGGCAGATTGATCAGCCAGACGAGGCCCCCCTGCGCAGGCAGGGCCAGCCCTTCCCACAAGCCATAGAACAGCGCCCACAGCAACAGACTGCGAAGCCAGAACTGTCCGCGCGACAGCCGGCCTCGCCATCCGACCCATTGATTGACCTGCATCGGGCTCTCCTCTTTTTTTTGTTTGCGACGTCAAGCCGCAGTTGAAGGTATTCTGCACTAACAGTGTGGTCTTAATTTTGTGATTATTGGTCGGTGCAAGCGTCGATTCACTGCCGCAGCAGCTCCATCTCACCTGCGAGTTGGGCGCGCTGCAGCCAGAAGAACACCGACTCCACGCTCACCGTCTCGATGCGGTCGTTGAAGCGCTTCTCGTTCGGGTGGTCGTCGAAGGCCACATTGGCCGAGCCGATGCGCCCGCCCAGGCGCTCAAGCGCGCCAAGCCTGAGCACCGTGGGCTGGTAGCCCTTGAACTTGAGCCACGCCTGGGCCCGCTCACGCGAATACACCGAGGGCTCCATCGCCACGGCCAGTGTCTCGATCGCCCATTGGTTGGACTGCTGGTACTTCTGCCCCCAGGCGTAGCTCACGATGCTGTAGGGCTTGTGATGCAGCGCTATGGCCTTGGGCTCGTCCTTCAGCACCGCCATCAGCTTGCGCTGCACCTCAGGCGTAGGCACCACCCAGGCCGCCTCATAGCGCCAGAGGTCGTCGAGGAAGAAGTTGCCCAGCCCCTGGCGGTAGATGGCGGACTCTGCCGTGCCGCACTGGTTGAGCTTGTGCATCACGCGCCAGACCTGGCCGCCCTCGCCGTCGGGCTGGCGATAGGCGAAGCCCAGGTGCGAGTAGCGCAGACCGTAGCGGCTCAAGTCCTGCCCGGCGCGCGCGAGCACCACCACCTCGGCGCCGCTGGCATCCAGCGCCGCACGCGTGCGCTCGGCCAACGTCATCGCACGCTCCAGCACGGCAGCGGTCAGAGGTTTGGTTTCGCAGTTCTGCCCGGCCTGCGCGCCGGCCCATGGCGCGGCACACAGCAGCAGGGCAGCCAAGCCGCCGATCACCCGGCGCCACAGGTTCTTGAGGCTCATTGATTTGTACTCGTTCATGCTCGCCTCCTCAGACCGTCAGACACTGGTCATGCAGCAGCGCGCGGCCCAATGCATTGGGCACAAAGGCCAGCAGCTGCCCGGAGGCGATCAGCGCCACGCCGGTGCTCACCACACTCACCGTGACCAGGGTGCCTGCCGCAGCCAGGGACGCGCCGGCGCCGCGGCTCATGACCGTCACGCTCGCCTGCGCGCCGTCGGCCACCCGCTCGAGCACATAGGCGGTACCGCGCGCGCTGACCTCCACCGTCTTGACCACCAGCACCGCGCCGGCCACTGTCAGCGCCACTGGCACGACGGACAACGCTGCCGCGGCGCCGCTGCCCACCACCGCCACCGAGGCGATCGGCAGCGCGGATGCCGCACTGGCGCCCGAGGCGTTGGTGGCGCCCTGTGCGAACGCGGATGGGACGGCACACAGACTCAGCGCCGCGACCATGGAAACAATCTGCTTTTTCATGATGACTCCTTGACAAGACTTGGAAAGGTTTGGGCCTGCGCCGCTGCTCAGGCCTCGTGGCCCCAACGCGTGTGACCGTCTCGCTGCGCCCGCGCCGCACGGTCGGCCTCGTGGCGGTCGCGCAGCGTCTTGGCCAGCGTGAAGGTGGTGGTGATCAGGTAGAGCCAGCTCACGCCGAGGAAGGC
>Ga0224506_10002464_pt1 | contig 12588 bp, 11 predicted proteins | sample SF_Jan12_sed_USG_2_FD_169108 | JGI IMG/M metagenome (GOLD analysis project Ga0224506, IMG submission 169108) | Sediment microbial communities from San Francisco Bay, California, United States - SF_Jan12_sed_USGS_8_1 | ecosystem: Environmental > Aquatic > Marine > Sediment | place: USA...
CCTCAAGAGCAAAGTCGGCTTTTTCTGAAAAATCAGTTGGAACTAATATCTTTTTCATATCTTATTTTTTGATTTAAATTATAATACATATAACTATTACAATTAATTAAGGTAAACTTATACTCAAATAAATTTTATCTTAATTATCACTAAATTGCTATAAATTATGGAATTTAGCAATCGAATTGGAGGATAATACGCTTTTTATTTATAGCAAAACTAAAAGGCAACAAAAATAACTTGCATTTTAGTTGGGTTTATTCACAAATCACTTCATTTCCGGTGATTTCACCTGTAAAAATTGGTGGACTTAAATAGGGAATTCCGAGATGTAGCCCTCTGATTATTAACAAAACAGCTATCAGAGAAACAACCACAGGCACCCATTTTGTTAGATTTATTTGTTTTTGCAGCTTTAAAAATAATTGGGGAACCAACCACATGGCAGGCCATGTACCCAAACCAAAGGCAACCATATACAAAACCGAATAAATTAGAGAGTCGGAAACCATAGCACCAACCACTGCAAAATAGACCAAACCACAAGGCAAGAACCCATTTACAGTTCCTAATAAAAACTTATACGTTACACCGTTTGATTTCAATAACTTTCCAAATCCCATTCGTATCGCGGCGGCCCAAGCATGGATAAATTTAATGCCTGTGTTGATTGGGTAAACATAAAAAATTACTCCAATTAAAATTAAAACTCCTGCTATTAATGATAATTGGCCCTGAAAGCCTGCAAAAGAAATAAATTTCCCAGCGAGAAAAGACACTATACCTAATAATGTATAACTCAGAATTCGTCCTGAGTTATAAAAAAACTTTGTAGTGGAAAAATGGCTTGTGCCCGTTGAAACTATTGTTGCCAAAGGACCACACATCAAAACACAATGCATACTTCCAAGTAATCCTATCAGAAAGGCAGTGACCAACATTACAATTCAATTTCACTTTCTATATAATATTCCATTGTTCCTTCCTTCCATTCCAACTTAACAATCCAACTTCCGGATCTGAATTCTGTTAAATTCATACTATATGCAGGGAAATTATCTTTTTCTATCAGAAAGATTTTATCTTCTTTTTGAGATAAAGGGCTAAACAACATCACCTTTCCATTCTCAAATTGATTTTCTGTATTTTGATCGAATTCAATAGACAAAATTTTATCAACAACCTCTATTTTTGGTTTCTTTTCAAGATTTTCAACATTTCTCATTTTGTTGATTTTATCCTGATAATTAATCTCTTGTTCATAATAGTCTTGTGACACCAAATCAATCTCTTGATTCATACTAATTGCTACCAAAGAAAAAATCAGAATCCCAAACAGGATAAACGACACAAAAATCCACTTTCCCCAATTCATCTCAAACTACCCGGCATAGGGCCCATAAAATTCAACTCTTGCTTGTCCATTAGTTTTTCACCATTATAAAATTCAAAATACACCTCATTTCTAGTACCATTTATCGAAGTAGCAGGTGCTTTTACTCTGAAAACTCCTTCAAACATACCCCCTTGCGGGATTATAATATCTGAACCCGCTACCATTTCTACCGTGGCTCCCTCGATTCCTGTAACTTCAATACGTATATCCATACTGTCAAAAGTTTTATTGATCAGTTTGATATTGTATATATTTCCATAATAAGTATCGTCTATTTTTTGATAGGTGAGGCCCTGAGCCCTTTTTACCGATGCCTTGATATCTGAACGTGTGAAAAGGAAAAAGGAAGTTAATGAAAGTAAAAATATCAAGACTACTGAATAAGCAATAACCCGGGTATTCATTAAATGCTTTACTCCATCTTTGATAGAATTGTATGATGCATATCGAATCAACCCTTTGGGTCGATCTACTTTTTCCATTACTTCATCGCAAACATCCATGCAAGCAGTACAATTCACACATTCCAACTGAGTACCATTCCTAATATCGATACCTGTAGGACATACATGGACACAAAGATTACAATCTACACAGTCTCCTTTATTTGAATCTACTTCGGCCTTTCTGATTTTACCCCGAGGCTCTCCCCTTAACCAGTCATATGCTACCACTATTGAATCCTTGACCAGTAAAACACCTTGTAAACGGCCATAAGGACAAACTACAGTACAAGCCTGTTCTCTAAAATAAGAAAACACCCAGTAAAAAAGCCCTGTAAAAAACATAAACCCTATAAAACCTGAAAGATTTTCTGAAGGAGGTTTAGTGACGATTTCTATAGTTTGGTCCAGCCCAATTATATAAGCCAACACAGTGTGACTTATAAGCAGTGAAATAAAAATAAATATAAGTTGTTTTGATCCTTTTTTAATGATTTTGGATGCGTTCCAAGGGGCTGCATTGAGTTTTTTTTGTTGATTGGCATCTCCTTCAATCCAATATTCAATTTTCCGGAATACCATTTCCATAAAAAGGGTTTGTGGGCAAGCCCATCCACACCAGAGGCGTCCAAAAGCAACAGTAAATAGAATTACAAAAACGAAAAAACAAATGAGGGTAAGAGCCAAAAGAAAGAAATCCTGAGGCCAAAACACCAAACCAAAGAGCACAAACTTTCTCTCAAAAACATTAAAAAGCATAAAAGGATGGCCATTGATCTGGATAAAAGGTCCAGAGAATAAAATCCCAAGGAGCACCAAGGTTACCCAAGCTCTTTTGTTATGATAGGAGCCGGATGGTTTTTTGGGATATACCCAAATCCTTTTTCCGGCTTTATCTACAGTAGATATAGTATCTCTAAAAGATTCATCAGATTCGAACGGACTTTCCGGTTTACTGGCATTTTCCATCGAATAATATTTTATTTAATAAATTGTGTATCTCTATTATTGTATAGAAGATGAGTCGGCAGGCTGAGAGAGTAAACTATCCCCTCCTCCAACAGAATCGGCCTCTATTTGTACAGCATCAGCCCCAGCTCTTTCCACGAGGGTTCCTTGTGCTTCTCTGGCGTCAGGAGGGTTTGAACCGTATAGAGAATAAATATAACTTGTTACCTGAGATCTCTGCTCGGAAGTGAGCGATTTTTCCCAAGCGGCCATTCCGTTGGCTGGTACACCGTAAGTTATAGTTTTAAATATCTCACCAATTGTACCTCCGTGTATCCAATATGCATCGGCCAAGTTTGGCCCTAAACCATTTACACCACCGGCGTCTATTCTATGACATGCAGAACAACTGGCATCATATACTTTTTTACCTTGCTCTAAAAAAGTTGGATCACTGTTGTATTCCACTGAATTCTCATCAATCACATTTCCTTGTGCCACATTTACAGCAAGAGCTTCTGCAGCTTTAGCTTCAGCAATTTGATATTCTTCTTCCTGCAGAGGCCACCAATCGGCCACATGGTATCCAAATAAATATACTGCACCAAAAACGATAGAACCATAAAAAAGAGCCAACCACCATGGTGGTAAGTGGTTATCCAACTCCCGGATTCCGTCGTATTCATGATCCAACTCAATCGATTTTTCTTCTTCCAAAGGCACTGCATTGGTCCAGTTACGTATCATCTGTGTAAACATGGAAGGGGAAGGCACATATTCACGGCCTTCAGCTTCAGCTTTTTTCTTCTCTTCATTCTCCATCAAGGTTCCCAACATGGTGTAGACAGTATAGGCAACGCCTAAAACAATCATTGCCACGAGTACTACCATTCCAGACAATACATAAAGGGTCACTTCAGGAGTGAAAAATTCAGTTGTCTGCGCCTGACTTGCCAAAGGCAGACCCACTAAAAGCAACAATAAGGAGGATATAATCTTTATATTTTTCATAATTACTTCAATTTTGATCAGAAACAGATTCACTATTGGGTTCAATGGGCATATTCTTCATTTTAACGATGTATTTTTCATCTACTTTTAATACCCATAATATGAGGAGTATAAAAAACACAAAGAATATAATCAATGATATCACGGGGCCTACAGCCACATTATCAATACCTTCAAAATAATGTTTAAACATAGCTATATTATTTAACCGTTATATCTGTACCCAATCGTTTCAGATAGGCAATCAGTGCTACGATTTCCTTATCTTTATCAATACTATATTTAGAAGAAAGTTCATCTACTATAGTTTGAGCTTGTTTTTCCAGCTCCTCATTTGCTATATCTTCATACCCTTCAGCGTAAGGCACACCTACTTTTCTAAGGGCTGAGATCATTTTTGGAGTCATCTCCAGATCAATATTCTGATCGTAAAGCCACTTATAAGCGGGCATTATAGATCCTGATGAAGTGGTAGAGGGTTCATACATATGATCATAGTGCCAAATAGCACCAGATGACCCTGATTTAATTATCCCTTCTCTGTGCAAATCCGGACCAGTACGTTTAGATCCCCATAGGAATGGATGATCATAAACAAATTCACCTGCCTTGCTATATTCACCATAACGACTAACTTCAGATCTGAATGGTCTTACCATTTGCGAGTGGCAGTTATTACAACCTTCCCGTATGTAAATATCCCTACCATGTAACTCCAGTGGGGTATATGGTTTTACGGCTGCAATTGTGGGCACGTTGGATTTTACCAAGAATGTAGGAACCAGTTCAAGTATTCCTCCTATCAGTATTGCAACCAAAGTTAAAACTGTAAATAAAACAGGTTTGCTTTCCAATATTCTGTGGGTAGTACCTGTCACTTTTTTCTTTTCAAGTGCAGGAGCTTCAGCCTCTTCATTGGCAATAAAAGAACCCTGTTTCATGGTTTTTATAATATTTACTACCATAAAGACTGCTCCTACAATGTATAAAGCACCTCCAATTCCCCTCATTAAATACATAGGCTTGATCGATTCGACGGTCTCAAGGAAAGAGTAAACAAGAGTACCTTCGGTACTAAACTGTTTCCACATCAAACTCTGTACAATACCGGCAACATACATAGGCAGCGCATAAATAATAATACCCAGCGTGGCAATCCAGAAGTGGGTATTGGCCATACTTCTACTGTAGAGGGTAGTGCCAAACATTTTTGGAACCATCCAATAGGCAATACCAAATATCATAAATCCGTTCCATCCCAAACCTCCAATGTGTACGTGGGCAATGATCCAGTCTGTAAAGTGGGCTATACCATTTACGTTTTTCAATGAAAGAAGTGGTCCTTCAAGTGTAGCCATACCATAAGCGGTTACTGCTACTACCATAAATTTAAGAACGGGATCTTCACGAACGCGATCCCATGCACCCCTTAGTGTTAGCAGGCCGTTGAGCATACCTCCCCAGGAAGGAGCAATTAGCATAATAGAAAATACCACACCTAAACTCTGTGCCCAATCGGGAAGACTTGTATAGAGCAAATGGTGAGGGCCTGCCCATATGTAGATAAATATTAATGACCAGAAGTGAATAATAGATAATTTATAGGAATATACGGGTCTGTTAGCCGCTTTTGGCAGGAAGTAATACATAATTCCCAAAAACGGAGTTGTTAAGAAAAATGCAACGGCATTGTGGCCATACCACCATTGTACCAGTGCATCCTGAACACCTGCATACCAGCTATAACTTTTAAAAAGCATTACAGGCATTGCAAAAGAGTTTACAATATGTAAAACGGCAACTGTAATAAAAGTAGCTATGTAAAACCATATAGCCACATACATGTGTCTTTCTCTTCTTTTAATGATGGTACCAATCATATTAATACCGAAAACTACCCAAACCAGAGCTATTGCAATATCGATAGGCCATTCAAGTTCGGCATATTCTTTCCCCGATGATAGCCCTAAAGGAAGAGTTATTGCGGCTGCAAGAATTATCAATTGCCAACCCCAGAAATGTATCCAACTCAGTTTATCACTAAAAAGTCGGGCTTTCAACAACCTTTGCATGGAGTAATAAACCCCGGCAAACATCGCATTTCCCACAAATGCAAAAATCACTGCATTTGTATGCAGTGGCCTGATTCTCCCAAATGTGGTGTACTGCAGGTTAAAATTTAATTGAGGCCAGTACAATTGCAAGGCAACAGTGAGGCCCACAAGCATTCCTACAAATCCAAATACAATGGATGCCATGAGGAAGTACTTAACGATTTTGTTGTCGTAGCTAAACTTTTCCATATATTACTTCTAATTACATTTTAACGTTCGCAATTTACTTTTGCATTTATTGGTAGATACTGATTAGGGTAAGCATACCCTATGATAATAATCATGTTTTTTCCTTTGTATACTCCTCTTTTTTATTTGGTTTTTTATCAAAAAGTATTCTAACCGAAGGAGTATATGTATCGTCATACTGACCTGACTTTACCGCCCAAATAAATCCCACTAAAAATCCGGAGGCGATTAACACACTTACAAATATCAAAATATAAATTACTGTCATGGTTTCAATTTACGAAAATGTGCCAATAAAAAAACAGAGACACTGGTAAATACTACTACACTTATGCTACTCAAGGGCATTAAAACAGCTGCAAACAGAGGTGTTAAATTTCCTGTTACTGCAAATGAAAGCCCCACAATGTTATAAAGAAAGGAAATAAGAATACTACTTATCAATATCTTTCTTGTGTTTTTTATAAAATTCAATACCTCCGAAAAAATACTTAAGTTCCTTCCGTCCATAATTACATCTGACGACGGGGTAAAAACAGCAATATCATCGGTCACTGATATGCCCAAATCACTTTGTATAAGTGCCGGAGCATCATTCAGCCCATCACCAATCATAAGGACTTTTTCATTTTCATTCTGAAGCTTCGAAATATAATTAAGTTTATCTTCCGGCTTTTGATTAAATAGTATACGGGTATCGGGAGGGAATATGCCTTTTAATTGCGCTCTTTCTTTTTCATTATCACCAGACAATACTGAAATATTAAAATCGGGTTTTATTTTACTCAATTGTTCTTTTAAACCCTCCCTGTATTGGGGCTTAAAAACAAAGGACCCTATACGGTTATTGTTTTCAGTATATATTACAGATGCATTTTCGGATGTATCTTCCTTTCCCAAAACCCAGACAGGTGCCCCAAGTCTATACGTATTTCCATTGAAAACACCCTCTAATCCTTTTCCATGTATCTCCGAAAAGGAATCCAGATTCATTTTAATTGCGCCTTTCAGATAATTTGAAATTTTCACACTGTAGGGATGTACAGAGCCTGTAGTGAGGGAAAACAATACATTTCGCTGTAAATCTGACATCTCTGATCCATTGTAGGCTATTTCTCCGGCACCAGAAAGAGTAAGAGTACCCGTTTTATCAAAAATAAGATGAGTAATATTAAAGAACTTCCCCACTGTTTCTGTGTTTTTCAAATACACACCGAATCGCCCTAAAATACGCACTACATTTCCATAGGTGAAAGGAACTGTAAGTGCCAGAGCACAGGGACATGCTACAATTAATACTGCGGTAACGGTTTCCCAAACTATTGAGGGGTTTACTACAGACCAAAACACAGCAGATAAAGTAGCAATTATCAATACAATAATTGTAAAGTACTTGCCAATTCTATTTAGAATATCGGCATGGTTTATACCCTGTTGAGGATTGTTCCTTTCCCATAACCTTGACAGATACCCCTGGGAAACTGGTTTCAAAACCTCCACTAAAATTGAAGCCCCAATTTGCTTCCCCCCGGCATAAATAAAATCGTTTTTCATAATTGAAATCGGATCCTCTTCCCCTGAAACAAAACTATAATTGATACGTGTTGACTCAGACAACAATTTTGAGTCGGCCGGTATTATTTCCTGATTTCTAATTCGAAGCACATCTCCTTTACAAATATCATTCAACGGCACAATTTCTGAATCGCCATTCACTTCCCTGTTTACAGCCAAGGGGAAATAAGATCTAAAATCCCTATCGAAAGAAAGTGCTTCATAGGTTTTTCCCTGAAACCATTTTCCAATGAGCAGAAAAAAAACTAAACCCGTGAAAGAGTCAAAGAATCCTGGGCCCACCTGAAAGAGTACTTCGTAGGAAGATCTGAGAAACAGAGCGGTAATCCCTAAGGCTATAGGCACATCAATACTTATGATCTTTTGTTTTAACGCTGCAAAAGCAGAAATAAAATATCCTGAAGCACTATACAATACTGGTAAGGAAATAATCAAATTCAAATAGGAAAAAAAGTCGGCGAAAGATTTATCGAGATCTGAAATTCCGAAATATTCAGGAAAAGAAAGTAACATTACATTTCCAAAGCAAAAACCGGCGAGCCCTAATTTGATATTAATTCCTCCCACATGTTTTTTCCTTTCCTTTTCTTTCTGATTTGAGGCAGAAATCATAGGTGAATAACCTATTCCGGATAATAAAACGGCCAGTTTCCTTAAAGAAAACGTTTTATATAAAAATGATATAGTTGCTTCTTTTCTAATAAAGTTCACCCTACAATCAAGAACATTTTTATTGATTGCAGAAAGGTTTTCGAGTAACCAAACACAAGACGAGCAGTGTACGTCAGGGATTTTTAAGGTAATAATAGCTTTTTCACCATCTTTGAATTCATAAAGTGTATCTGCTATTTGTTCATTTTCCAAATATGCAAATCTATCATCTTCGGTGGTTGAGAGTGATTTTCCCGGGAATTTTTCAAGGGTATAATAATCGTCTAGACCATTTTCTGAGATTATACGGAATACTGTTTTACATCCTTCACAACAAAAGGGTTTTCCGCTAAATTCAATAGACCCTGTACAATTGGTACCACAATGATAGCATTGAGTTGCCTCATTTTTCAAACCTGACGACTGCTGCATGTATCAATATGTAAAGAAAAAAGGATTGTTAAAAGTAAGAATAAGATTTTTAAGTTCGGATTTTAAAATAATTTCAGCACCATAATGCCCCGTAAAGACCAAAGTTCCTTCATTATTTTTTAAAATCCTCATCATTTCCTTATTCAAATTATCCTTTTGAATTCCCAACACACCCACATCAGGAAATTTTGATAACAAAAAGTTTACAATCAAATGTTCCCTATAATATTGTTTTTCATTGTGATTATGTAAAGCCAGAACAGAAACACTCGAGGCTTTGATCTTATCGTCAAAAATAGCCAACGCCTGTTTTATAACTGTCATGCTGGAAGATGTTCCATCAAATAATAATAGAATATGATTTACTTTGGGTACTTTGGCAGGAAAAAGCAATACAGGACACTTGAGTTTTAAAAGGATATTATTATAACTTCCATTTGATTCACTTAACAACTCATTTCCTGAACAGAATAAATCGTAAAGAAGGCTATTTTCAATAAGTGTTTCCTTGTCTAAAATATGTTTTTTCGGAACATCTAAATGCACCCCTTCGCTTTCCAACTCTATCGAAATTCTGTTTAAGTTTTCCTCCGCTTTTACATCCTCATCTGCCAATATTACTTCACTTGAAATGTTTATATCTCCCTTCCTATGACTTTCATCTGAAAGGACAATTCCTTGAATATCTGTATTTTGAGAAATGGGTACATGTATAGATACATCTTTCCCATTAAAAGTAGAGTTTTTATCAATTCCCAGTATAATCGTCTTCATTATACCTGAATTATTTATTAAGGACGCTTGTCCAGATTGGGCGTTTTGCATGATTGGCTACATCTTCAGCTACACTTCCACTTATAAAATGTTCGAATCCCCTTTTACCATGGGTACCTAATGCAATCAAATCTGCATTTATACTTTCCGTAAAATGAATTAAGCCCAAATCTTCGTTCACATCATTGTAGACATGAACCATGGTACCATCGGGAAAGTAGTTTTTCGCTAAGTTTTTTAAAGCAGGAATCACTTCAGTGTCCCTTTTAAAATCTGTTGGTGTGTTTACATGTACAAGGTGTAAAGTGGCGTCAAAAAACTCGACCAATTCTTTTAAATTCTTAAACAGCACTTTATTTATTTCTTTTATATCGGTTCCAAACACAATACTTTTGATTGAACTTATTTCTGTTTTTTCTTTAATAGTAATTACAGGAACTTTTGAATGGCGAATTATTCTTTCAGCATTTGATCCAATAAATATTTCTTTTAAACCCGACGCACCTTTACTTCCCATTACTACCATGTCACAATTTGAATCAGTAATATTTTTGGTAATAGCAGAAAATGGATTTCCCCACTCCATTGACCTATGAACCTTTACTCCATTGGTATTCACACTTTCAAAATCCTGTAATTTGGAATCAATTTTATCTTCCAGAGATTTTAAAGTCTCCGGGGAAAGGAATGCATGCAAATTTGTTCCCATTGGATCTGACACCACGGGCAAATCAGCAACATGCAACAAGTAAATTTCACCTTTCAATTTATGAGCCATTTGTAATGCGAAATCAAAAGCAAATTTTGCTTGTTCAGAAAAATCGGTAGGAACTAGTATGGTTTTCATAATTTTATTCTTACAGAACAAAACTATGTTAAAAATATTTTTAGCGTGGTGACTGCTATCAACCGGTCACATGATAAAAGTCATATATGTTTATCGGGATTTTATCACGATAATTTTATTACTCAATTCACCTGACAACACTTAAAAATTACTTTTTCTTTTTTATTTTATACGAATCGTATGGGATAAAACTAGGGCAGGGAAGGAATTTCATGCTTTTTGGTACTCTTTTTGGGTTAGCACGGGTTGTAAATACATATTCAAGGCTTACTTCATGGGCCCCTTGTGATCTTACCGATAACTCGGATACTGTAAAATCATAACTGTATTGAAATTTAATTTGGTTAAAACGCAAACCGCTGGAAAAAACAACTGCATCACGACTCATATTTCCCAAAGCGTTCTTTTTTACAGGTATGCCTCTGTATGAAACACCCACTACAATAGGATCAATGTGGTAATTCACGGCCAAATCAATTTGGGTAAACGGCCCTTGCTGATTATAAATAAATGAAGTTGTCAGGTAAGAAACATCATTTTTATTCCACCAATGAGTTGTCAGGGCTATTCTGGTACCGGCATGAATTGTAAGTTTAGCCGGAAGCCTGTCTACCCTATCCAAAAAAGAGATTCCTGGTTCATTAATATGCCAAAGTGAAACACCGGCCCAAGATGATTTGTTATAAAACAGCAGTCCGGCACCGGAGTCAAAGTAACTAAAGTTTTCCATTTCAGATGCCGAAGGATCCAAAGTAGGTGCGGTAGTATTACCAAACTCAAGTTGATCACCAAAAACCAATTTATTATAATTGATAGAACGGGAGCCATACCCAAAATAAACAGCCGGAGTCAAAACCCATTTATTTTCCATTTGTACTTTGTAGGAATAAATCAAACCTGCGGAAGTAGATCGTAAACCTGCCTCTCCTGCCTTATCTGTATTTAACAATAGCCCGAACCCACTTTTCAATGCAGGTCTTGATAAATCATAACTTAGTGAATAAGATGTATAGGCCTGGGGAAGGACTGGCCATTGAATTCTGTTATTAAGTATAATTCTTTGTTGAGGAGATGTTCCCGTAAATGCAGGATTCAAATACAAAGGAGCATTGTAAAACTGACTATAGTGTTGGTCTTGGGCAAAGGATTTAAAAGAGAAAAAGTATAATACTGTAAACATCCATACCCCTTTCAAAAGGACTATTTTCATTGATATATACATATTCATTACTCTCATAATCACCTCCTTCTTTTACCTAATCAAGGTTACATCACCTATTTTTTCAAAATATTCTCCATTTCCAAACTTCAATCTCATTTTATAAACATAAACTCCTGTAGGCAACAACCTTCCGTTTTTGTCGTATCCATCCCACCCCTTATCCAAGTCCTCAGTTTCAAAAATCAAATTCCCCCACCTATCAAATATCATCATCTGATACTCTGTTGCCCCTTCTATAATGGGTTTGAAAACATCATTATGAGTCCCTCCTCCTGCAATTCCACCTGTAGGTCCATTCAGGCTTGGAGTAAAAGCATTGGGTACACGCAATGTTCCCCCTTCCATAACAGATACAGCACTCTGCATTGTTAGTGTATCTGTACATCCATTGGAATTTACAGCTACCAACTCAACTGTATAAGTACCCGTCATGGTATATTCATGTTCAGGAGCATACAGATCTGAAGTGGTTCCATCACCAAAATCCCAATGAAATTCTGTTGCGTTAATGGATAAATTTTGGGTATAAAGAATTCCTCCTGGAATAAAAAGCTTGTTAGGGCGGATTAAAAAGGCCGCTGTGGGTCTACTGAAAACTTCAATGATATTGTTTTTTGTTGATTTAGCTTCAGTTCCTAAAATATTTTTTCCAGATAAAGATACTGAATAAAACCCGGCGTCATAGAAGGTAAACTCAGGGTTTGGCATAGTTGAAGAGCCAATTACTACACCATCACTATCCATAAATTCCCAGAAATAAGTAGCAGGATCTACTGAAAACGATTGATTAGTAAACTGTACTTTTAAAGGCCTGCAACCCGAAACCGGAGTGGCAGTAAAATCAATAACCGGCAGAATAGCCTCTACTCTTAAGCTTACCGAAAATTCATTAAAGCAACCTCCATCGGGTTCTGTAACCATAAGCTTAATTTCATAATCACCTGCATTTGCATAGGTATAAGGAGATAGTGGCTGATATCCTTCTG
>Ga0224506_10002465_pt1 | contig 12585 bp, 12 predicted proteins | sample SF_Jan12_sed_USG_2_FD_169108 | JGI IMG/M metagenome (GOLD analysis project Ga0224506, IMG submission 169108) | Sediment microbial communities from San Francisco Bay, California, United States - SF_Jan12_sed_USGS_8_1 | ecosystem: Environmental > Aquatic > Marine > Sediment | place: USA...
CAAGGTATCGCCGCGACTATTTTTGAAATAGTGCAGGGCGAGAGCAAGCGCGCAGAACCACCGGTTGACCCAATGACCCGTGGCGTCTTGATGGCGGGCATAGCCGGGCTTTCCCCACAAGAGGGATTGTTGCTAAGCAAGGCCATGGCAAAAGAGCTGCTAATCAATGATATCCTTGTGACCGAAGACCCCAGACAGGCGGTATATGTAATCGGCGGTCTGGTCGAGATGGTTCCGACCAGCCCGGGCAATGAAATGGCTAGAATTATCTGGCGGGTTGGTGAAATTGGCGGCAAGGAATTGGGTAATGCCGTGCAGGAAAAAGAGGTGCCGATAGGCTCTCTTGATGGGAATTGGCACGAAGTTGCATCGCCCATTTCAAAGGCCGCAGCCAAGGGTATAGCTAGGATTATGGCCGATTTTTCAAGAAGCCCCTTACCCCAAAAACCAGTGGGGGAACCACCCAGAGTGTCATTACCAAAAGTACCAGGACGCGCCCTGCCACCACCACAATGATAAGCTGGGTCTGGGGGGTCTTGTAAGTTATTGAAAAATACGCTGATTTTAGCCATATTGTTCGTTTACAGCCCACCTCAGGGCTGCTACATTCCGGCGCGTTTCAAGGGGTATTTAAGGGCGCCTAAGTTGTGCTAGCCACCCCATTGAATTTTAAGTTTTTGCTGCCTTGGCTTTTAAAGGGCCAAACCTAAGGCGATTGGACCGATGAAAATTATTTCCTGCAACTCCAACAGGGCTCTGGCCGAGGATATTGCCAGCGTACTTGGAATTTCCCTAACACAGGGAAAGATACAGCGTTTCTCCGACATGGAAATATTTGTCGAAATTCAGGAAAACGTGCGCGGCGAAGACGTGTTTGTCATTCAGTCCACATCATTTCCGGCCAACGATAACCTGATGGAATTATTGGTGGTTATTGATGCCCTCAGGCGTGGTTCAGCCAGGCGAATTACCGCTGTGTTGCCATATTTTGGCTATGCCCGCCAAGACCGTAAACCGGCTCCGAGAACGCCAATTTCAGCCAAATTAGTGGCCAATCTTATTACCACCGCCGGTGCCGACCGGGTTTTGACCATGGATCTTCACGCTGGTCAGATACAGGGGTTTTTTGATATTCCGGTGGACAACCTATATGCCGCTCCTGTACTTACCCGTGACATTAAAGAACGCGTCAATATGGACGAGACCACAGTGGTGTCACCTGACGTGGGCGGTGTTATCCGTGCCCGGGCCGTAGCTAGGCGGATTGATGCCGATTTGGCAATTATTGATAAAAGACGCGAACGTGCCGGCGTTTCAGAGGTGATGAACATTATCGGCGAAGTCGAAGGCCGCAATTGTATTTTGGTTGACGATATTGTTGATTCTGCGGGCACCCTTTGCAATGCTGCCGAAGCATTAATGAATGCTGGCGCTAAGTCGGTTATGGCGTATGTATCGCACGGTGTTTTGTCAGGCGGCGCGGTGCAAAGAATAGAAAATTCGGTAATGAGTAAGCTATTTGTTACCGACAGTATCTTGGCTACCGATGCGGTCATCGGCGCCAAAAAGGTAGAACAATTAACTATTGCCCCCCTAATGGGCGAGGCAATGAGACGCATCAGTGAAGAGAGTTCAGTTTCAACCCTCTTTGACTGATTAAAGGTTCCTCGGGGCCGGGCCAAAAGCCAGGCATTGAGGATTTAGAAGGCACCGCACCCCTGGAGGCTGGTGTCTACGTTAAATATAAAAGGAGAAAGCCAATGGCTGACATTTCAACTATTCGCGCCGAAGTGCGTGAGCGGGCAGGTAAGGGGGCAGCCCGCGCGACCCGACGTTCAGGTCGTGTGCCCGCAGTTATTTATGGGGATAAAAAAGACCCCGTAACAATTTCTATCGATCCTAACGAACTGAACAAATACGTAAAACGTGGCGGTTTTTTCTCGCACGCTTATTCCATTGAACTTGGTAGCGAAAAATACACCGTTGTTCCGCGTGACGTGCAATTGCACCCAGTTACCGACAGGCCAATCCATCTGGATTTTCTGCGGGTAAACAAAGACAGCAGAATTTCTGTTGAGGTTCCAATTCACTTCACCAATCATGAAGATTCTCCGGGTATCAAGCTCGGCGGTGTTTTGAACATTGTTCGTCACGAACTGGAACTCAGGGTTTCGCCTCTGGCTATGCCGGAATTCATCGAAATTGACCTAACCGGCAAGGAAATTGGTGATTCTATTCATATTAGCCATGTAACCCTGCCCGAAGGTACACGCCCAACCATCACTGACCGTGATTTCACCATCGCAACCGTTGCCGCACCTACCGTGGCAGTGGTCGAAGAAGAAACCACCGAAGTTGAGGGTGATGAAGGCGGTGAAGACGCTGATGGCGAAGCAAAGAAAGAAGAAAAGAAAGAGGATTAATCCTCGCTTTTTAACACTCTCTTCCCATGGGGGAACTGATCAATGCGTTTGGTTGTGGGGCTTGGAAATCCTGGCGAAAAATATGCCCACAACCGCCACAACATTGGTTTTATGGCGGCGGACGAAATCGTTCGTCGCCATAACTTTTCCCCGTGGCGGGCAAAGTTTCAGGGCGAACTGTCTGAAGGCAGTATCGGTGATGAAAAAATCCTGATTTTGAAACCGCAAACATTCATGAATGAATCTGGCATTTCAGTAGTTCAGGTAACCAAGTTTTATAAAATTCCGACCGCAGATATAATTGTTCTTCATGATGAATTGGATTTAGTGCCGGGCAAGGTTCGGGTTAAGCGCGGCGGCGGCCATGCCGGACATAATGGTTTGCGTTCAATTAATTCTGCCATCGGTGACGATTACGCACGCGTGCGTTTGGGCATTGGCCACCCCGGTGATAAAGATAGGGTGACCGGACACGTTTTAAATGATTTTGCCAAAGCCGATGCAAAATGGCTTGAGCCATTGTTGGCAGAGGTAGCCGACAACATTGATTTAATATTTTTACAAAAAGATGCAGATTTTATGACTAATGTAGCGCGCGCCATAGCGCCAATAACAAAGAAAAACAATAACCAGGAGCAAGATTAATGGGTTTCAAATGTGGTATTGTCGGAATGCCTAATGTTGGCAAATCAACATTGTTTAATGCACTTACCGCAACGGCTGCGGCAGAAGCAGCTAATTTCCCATTTTGCACCATTGAACCAAACGTTGGTCGGGTATCGGTGCCTGATCAACGCCAAGACAAATTGGCAAAAATTGCTGGATCGGCCAAAGAAGTGCCAACCCAACTTGAATTTGTTGATATTGCCGGTCTGGTAAAAGGCGCATCCAAGGGCGAAGGATTAGGTAACCAGTTTCTTGCTAACATTCGCGAAGTAGACGCCATTATTCATGTTGTGCGCTGTTTTGAAGATGGCAACGTAACCCACGTTGAAGGCGGGGTTGATCCGGTGCGTGATGCAGAAATAATTGAAACCGAACTTATGCTTGCCGATATGGAAAGCCTTGAAAAACGTATACAGCCGTTAAGTAAAAAAGTTCGCGGTGGTGATAAAGCCTCTGTGGGTGAAATGCAATTGATAGAACGTGCATTAAAACTATTACAAGATGGCACCCCTGCACGCGCCATGACAGTAGATGAAGATGAAGAAAAACAATTTCGCATGTTGCAACTTCTTACTTCAAAACCGGTTCTTTATGTTTGCAACGTTGAAGAATCAGCCGCCGCTGATGGCAATGAATTATCAAAAAAAATTGCAGAAATGGCAGCCAAAGAAGGCGCCGGTAGTGTGGTGATTTCAGCCAAAATTGAAGAAGAAGTAAGCCAGCTAGACAGCGAAGAAGATAAGAAAGAATTTCTAGAAACATTGGGCTTAGAAGAAACCGGTCTAGCGCGGGTTATTCGTGCGGGTTATTCGCTTTTGAACTTAATTACCTTTTTCACCTGTGGGCCAAAAGAAACACGGGCGTGGACTATTCCCAAAGGGGCTAAGGCACCCCAAGCCGCTGGCGTTATTCACACTGATTTTGAAAAAGGATTTATCAAGGCAGAAACAATTGCTTATGATGATTATATTAGCTGTGGCGGTGAAGTTGGTGCCAAAGATGCTGGAAAAATGCGTCAAGAAGGGCGCGATTATACGGTTATCGATGGGGATGTGATGTTGTTTAGGTTTAATGTTTGATTTAATATTTTTTTGATTTTTTAAATAAACCTCGGGGGGTAGTAATAAATCATGACAACACCGGGCACTCCACCAGTTATCGGCGTTATTGGCGGTAGCGGAATTTATGAAATTGATGGGTTGGAAAATACCCGCTGGGCGCGGGTGGAAAGCAGCTTTGGCGAACCCTCGGACGAACTTTTGTTCGGTGAATTAGAAGGCCAAAAAATGGTGTTTCTTCCGCGTCATGGTCGCGGTCACAAAATACCCCCGGCAGCAGTTAATTACCGCGCTAATATCGATGCCTTAAAACGTGCTGGCGTCAGCGAAATATTATCGGTTTCTGCTTGTGGTTCGTTGAAAGAAGAGCTCGAACCCGGAACATTCGTTATTGCCGATCAATTCATTGATCGCACGATTAATCGCGAAAAATCATTTTTTGGCCCCGGCCTGGTAGCCCACGTTGCATTGGGCGATCCGGTATGTTCGCGTTTGGGCGATGCGGTTGAAAGTGCAGCCAATGATTTAGGCATAAAAAACCAGCGTGGCGGGGTGTATTTGGCCATGGAAGGCCCGCAGTTTTCCACCAAAGCGGAATCAAACCTCTATCGTAGTTGGAATTGTGACGTTATCGGAATGACCAACATGCCAGAAGCCAAATTGGCCCGTGAAGCAGAAATTTGTTATGCCACCATCGCCATGGTAACCGATTTTGATTGTTGGCACCCCGACCACGACCACGTAACCGTTGACAGCATAATCAAGACCCTTTTGGAAAACGCCGACAAGGGCAGGGCATTGGTAAAAAAAATTGCACCCATGCTTTCGTCACGGAAAGAAAGCTGCACCGACGGATGCCATACGGCACTAGACGTTGCCATTATTACCGCACCTGAAGCGCGTGATAAAAACATGATACAAAAACTAGATGCAGTTGCGGGGCGGGTTTTAAAGTGAAAGTAGGGTCAGAACATTTTCGCACCATCTGGGAAACTAGCGACGCGCTGGAAACCCGTGCGGTGGAAATTATTGACCAAACCCGACTGCCGTTTCGTTTTGACATTGTGCGCATGGAAACGGTGGCCGAAGCTGTTCATGCCATAATGGATATGTTGGTTCGCGGTGCCCCGCTTATTGGGGCGACTGCGGCTTACGGCATGGCGCTGGCTATGCGCAATGATACGTCAGATGAAAACCTAGGCGATGCTTATGTTAATTTGCTTGCGGCGCGCCCTACGGCGGTAAATTTGCGCTGGGCGCTGGATGATATGAAAAATATTTTAATGCCGCTGGAGCCGCACCAAAGATTAAAAGCGGCATTTGCTAGGGCCGCTGAAATTTGTGATGAAGACGCTGCCCAATGTTCGGCTATTGGCGATCATGGGCTTGAACTAATACGTGGGGCCTATGAAAAATGCGGGCGTTCACGTCCGGTCAACATTTTAACCCATTGCAACGCTGGCTGGCTGGCCACCGTTGACTGGGGTACCGCCACCGCACCTATTTACAAAGCATTTGCAGCGGGTATTCCCCTTCACGTTTGGGTTGATGAAACCAGACCCCGCAACCAAGGTGCCAGTTTGACCGCGTGGGAACTAGGGCAAAATGGCGTGCCGCATACGGTGATTGTGGATAATGCTGGTGGGCACCTTATGCAGCATGGCAAAGTTGATATGTGCATCGTCGGTACCGACCGCACGACGCGCACTGGCGATGTCTGCAATAAAATTGGCACGTACCTTAAAGCATTGGCGGCAAGTGATAATTCGGTTCCATTTTATGTTGCACTGCCCGGAACGACCATTGATTGGTCATTGCGTAATGGCAAAGATATTCCAATTGAAGAGCGCGCAGAAACCGAAGTGACCGAAATTAGTGGTCTGACCCGCGGTGGCGATATTGAAACTATTCGCATTGTGGCAAGCGGAAGCAATGCACTAAACCCGGCGTTTGATGTAACGCCTGCTGAATATGTAACTGCCCTTATAACTGAACGCGGTGTGTGTGAAGCATCAGAAATTGCTCTTGCGGCGCTATATCCCAAGGAGTCTAAAATATAAAATGAAAAACCTTTGGTCAGACAAAGAAGCAAAATCTTTTATCAATCGTTATGGCAAGCGCGGCATAAATGAAGACCTTGCACTGCGGGTTTATACAAGTCGTCTTTTAGGTAAAAACCCTGAGTTAGTTCTTCATGGTGGCGGAAATACATCTGTTAAAACAATAATGAACGATATTGCCGGAAAACCAACAAAGGTTCTTTGTGTAAAAGGTTCCGGTTGGGATATGGGTGATATTGAACCAGCTGGATTGCCAGCCGTTCGCCTTGAACCATTGTTGGAAATGGAAAAACTAAAAAAATTATCCGATGAAGATATGATAAATGCTCAACGGACTAATTTGCTGGATTCATCTTCGCCGAACCCATCAGTTGAAACATTGCTTCATGCTTTTTTACCGCATAAATTTATAGATCATACACACTCAAATGCGGTTTTGGCATTGACGGATCAAAAAAATGGCGATGGTTTATGTCGAAAGGTTTTTGGTGATAGTGTGGGGTATGTGCCTTATATAATGCCGGGCTTTGCCTTGGCCAAGAAAGCGGCTGAGGTTTATCGTAAAAACCCCAACGTAAAAGGTCTTATTTTATTTAAGCATGGCATATTTACCTTTGGCGATAGCGCCAAAGAAGCATATGACCTGATGATTTCAAATGTTACCCTAGCAGAAAAAACAATAAAAAAATCCAAAACCAAAATATTTGTTCAGGCGAAAAAAATAACAAAACCAGCAAGCGTTTCAGAGGTAGCACCAATATTGCGCGGCCTTATGGAATATAATGGAAAACAAATGATAATGGATTTTAGGACAAGTCCTGAAATACTTAATTTTGCCGGTGGACGTGATGTGATGCGTTATTCTCAGCAAGGAACGGCTACGCCCGACCATGTAATACGCACTAAACCCAAACCAATGGTTTGCCCGCCAGCCATATCAGGAAAATTAGATGAATTTATTAGTGGTGCAAAAAAGGCGCTAAACAAATATATAAAAGATTACGATGCTTATTTTTCGCGCAATAACAAACGATTAGGCGGTACCAAAACTAAGCTCGACCCAATGCCTAGAACAATTTTAGTTCCAGGCGTTGGCGCTTTTGGGTTGGGCGCATCTAAAGGCACGGCCAAAGTAGCCGCTGATTTGCTTGAAACAAATATATCAGTAATTACCAATGCGGAATCTATGGGTAGTTATAGCGTAATCCCTGAGCATGATATTTTTGATATTGAATATTGGTCGTTAGAACAAGCTAAGCTCGGCAAGGGCGCAGAAAAAACTTTTGCCCGGCAGGTGGTCGCAATTACCGGCGGGGCATCTGGTATTGGGGCTGCCACCGCACGCGCATTTGCACAATCTGGTGCTGAAGTTGCGGTGCTGGACCGAGACATAAAGTCGGCTCAAAAACTGGCGGATGAAATCGGCGCCATTGGTATTGGTTGTGACGTTACCTCAATTAATTCCGTACAAAAGGCGTTTGACAAAATTTCCGAAACATTTGGCGGTGTTGACATTGTGGTTTCCAATGCTGGTGGCGCATGGCAGGGGAAAATAGGAGAAGTTAAAGACGAGGTATTGCGCAAAAGCTTCGAATTAAATTTCTGGGGGCATCAAAATGTTGCAAAAACTGCTGTTGGCATTCTGCGCGCGCAAGGGAATGGCGGATGTTTGTTATTTAATACGTCAAAACAGGCCATAAACCCTGGAAAAGATTTCGGCCCCTATGGTTTACCCAAAGCTGCAACCTTGTTTTTGATGAAACAGTATGCGCTTGATTATGGCTCTGAAGGAATTAGATCAAATGCGGTTAACGCCGATCGCATTCGTTCAGGGTTATTGACAGATAAAATGATAAAATCCAGATCAAAAGCGCGCGGAGTTTCCGAAACAGAATATTTATCTGGTAATTTATTAAAACGAGAAGTTACGGCACAAGATGTTGCAAATGCATTTATGGATCTAGCAAAAGCAAAATCAACAACTGCAGCAATATTAACCGTTGATGGTGGAAATATTGAAGCGTCATTGCGCTGAATAATTTTTACCAACTCGAAAAATAAAAACCCCCGCCAAATTGACGGGGGTTTTTGATTATAAAAACTGTGCCTTAATTAGTTTGGGCGTTTGTTCTTGTTAATTTCAGTTTCAAATTCTTCCACATAGGGGCCGTGGGTATATTCATCCAGGCATATGCGGTTCCAGATGCGCCGTTTCAAAACATAGAACATGGAGGTAAGAATTATTAGGTACAATATCACCTTTACCCCCAAACGCTTTCTTTCTTCCAATTCAGGGTTTGATGTCCAGGCCAAAAACGCGGCTACGTCTTTGGCGTGCTGGTCAAGCGTTGCTTCGGTGCCGTCTGTATATTCCACCGCTTCATCAAATAATGGTTGGGCCATAAATATTTGATGTCCGGCAAAATATTTATTGTAGTAGGTGCCTTCGGATAATTCGAAACCTTCGGGGGCTTCTTCCATGTATCCGGTCATTAGGCCGTAGACATAATTAGCGCCACCATGGCGGGCTTTGGTAATAACCGAAAGGTCGGGCGGGAATGCGCCACCATTGGCCGAACGTGCGGCATTTTCATTGGCAAATGGTTTTACAAAACGGTCTGATAAACGGGCCGGACGCGAGAACATTTCACCTTCGTCGTTGGGGCCGTCTTGAACTTCATATTCAGAAGCTATTGCCTTGGCCTCATCTTCGCTAAAGCCGATATCAACTAAATTTCGGTAATAGACCATTTCAATTGAATGGCAGCCTGCGCAAACTTCAAAATATATCTGCGCACCACGCTTTAATTGGGTGCTGTCAAAGCTACCAAAAATACCCTCGTAGCCCCACTTGTGGTTGGGCAGTGGCTCTGCACCACCTTCGGCTGCTATGGTTGTGCTTGGCATTACGCTAAAGGCAATAGACGCAACCAACGAAGCGCCAATGATTATATTACGCATGCTCATTGGCTCAATCCTCCTTGGTGCGGCATTTTTTCGCCACTTCTTCAAATATGCTAACGGGCAATTGTTTGGGTTTTTCAAACTTTCCAACCAACGGCAGGATAAAGAAAAATATGAAATAATAAGCGGTCGAAAGACGGCCCATTATCAGATATGCGCCCTCGGCAGGTTTTTGCCCCAGCCAACCAAGAAACAATGCGTTAGCGACAAAAATCCAGAACAATTGTTTGTAGATTGGGCGATAGGTCGCCGAACGGATTTTTGATGTATCAAGCCATGGCAATATGTAGAGAACCAAAATGCCTGAACCCATGGCAATAACCCCACCCAGTTTGTCGGGGATAGCCCTTAGAATCGCGTAAAACGGCAAGAAGTACCATTCTGGCACAATGTGCGGCGGGGTCACCATTGGGTTGGCTGGAATGTAGTTGTCGGGTTCGCCAAAAAAGTCAGGGGCAAAAAAGACAAAGTACATATAAATAATCATGAAGATACCCAAGCCGTATAAATCCTTAATGGTATAAAACGGATGGAACGGCATCATGTCAGCCGGGCTTTTTATTTCAATACCCAGTGGGTTGTTGGATTTATGGATGTGTAATGCCCACATATGAACCACAACCAACATAAACAAAATCATTGGCAATAGGTAATGCCAAACAAAGAAGCGGTTGATGGTAGGCGCGTCAACCGAGAAACCACCCCAAATCCACACAACAATGTAATCGCCGATAACTGGTATGGCAGAAAACAGGTTGGTGATAACGGTGGCACCCCAGAAGCTCATTTGCCCCCAAGGCAGAACATATCCCATAAATGCAGTGGCCATCATGGCAACATAAATGGTCACGCCAATCATCCATAGCAATTCACGCGGGGCCTTGTATGAACCAAAATAAAGACCACGGAAAATGTGAATATAAACCACAATAAAGAACATTGACGCACCGTTTGAATGCAGGTTGCGCAACAACCAGCCATAATTAACGTCACGGACAATGCGCTCAACACTTTGGAAGGCAACGTCCGCGTGGGGCTGATAGTTCATGGCAAGGAAAATGCCTGTAACAATCATAATAACCAGAACGATCCCGGCAATGGAGCCGTAATTCCACCAGTAGCTCAGGTTTTTAGGGGTTGGATAGGAAACAAGGTTTTCATTTGAATAACTGAAAATAGGAAGACGTTCGTCAATCCACATCAGTAAACGATTGTTTGTTTGCATACGTTTCATGGCTTATCTCAACCTATCACAATGGATGTTTCATCGGTGAATGTGTATTCGGGTATTCGTAGATTAAATGGCGCAGGCCCTTTGCGAATTCGTCCCGATGAATCGTAATGCGATCCATGGCAAGGGCAGAACCAACCACCAAAGTCACCTTTTTTATCACCAAGTTTTTGCCCCGATGGAATACAGCCAAGATGGGTGCAAACGCCAACGGCGATAAGCCATTCAGGTTTTTGCACACGATCGGCATCGGTTTGTTTATCACGAAGATCATCAATATTTACGCTTGCAGCTTCGGCAATTTCTTCTTCCGAGCGATGACGTATAAATACTGGTTTGCCGCGCCACATAACCGTAACAGCTTGCCCGACCTCAATTGCCTCAAGATTAACCTCGGTTGAGGCTAGCGCTAAAACATCTTTGGCTGGGTTGATCGAATGAATAAAAGGCCACATCGCCATACCCACACCAGTAAAACCTAATGTGGTGGTTGATATTAATAAGAAATCACGCCTTGGCGCATTTTCAATTTGTTCGGCTGTTGCGCCTGCGGGGGCGGTATTGGAATTGTCAGACATTTTGCTGCCTTTCTGCACTAATTAGTGGCCGCACGTTTGTGGGCTTTAAATGCATGGTATTGTTTGCACTAGCCCAGAAGGGTACCGTCAAGGCTGGCTTTAGACCAGCCAATTTGCCGCTGCTTTAGCCTAATTAAAGACCATATACAATGGGGCAAACTTTGGTTGTTGTTGGTATAAAACATTATTGGAGTAGGGAAAAGTAAAATATTATATTTTACTAATGTATTTATTATTATATAACTGACTGTAAATAAACAAAAAATTTATATTTTGATGGCACCAACCACATGAAAATAGCCTTATTTCAACCCGATATTCCGCAAAATACGGGAACCATTATTCGCACCGCAGCTTGCCTTGACGTGGGGGTTGATCTGATAGAGCCACTGGGATTTGTATTGACCGATAAGCACCTCAAACGCGCAGGGATGGACTATCTAGATATGGCCCATGTGGAGCGCCACAGTTCGTGGCAAGCGTTTATGGCCAAGCATGAAATTGGCAATACTAAATTGGTTTTGCTAACTACTAGCGGGGATACCCCGTATACGAATTTTAAATTTTCCCCCAGTGACACTATTTTATTGGGCTCGGAAGGTTCTGGGGTGCCTGATTATGTTCATGAAAATACCGACGCACGGCTGGTAATACCCATGGCAGGCAAAACAAGGTCGCTCAACGTAGCCATAGCGTGCTCTATGGTGTTGGGTGAAGCATTACGCCAAACATCTAAATCTTAAAAAAACATCAATCATGGCGGATAAGCCACCAATGCATCAAGGCCCAACTAAGAGCCAACGCCGAAACGGCCATTATTCCAACTGTTACCGCAATATCAAATGTGTTGGAAAGCGGTATATGGTAAAACTGCGATGGAACCGATCCTGATACCCAGACGTAGCGTTCAATCCATGTGCCCAAAATTATGCACGAACCAACCATCATAATAATGGGCGGGCTATGGCGCATTTTTTTGAACAAGAAAATACAAAACGGGATGAAGAACTTTAGCACCAGGAATCCCATTCCCAGTGGCATGTATCCCTCGTCAATCATGCGCCAGTAGCGCTCCATGTCTGTTGGAAGGCGCCCGTACCACATGATTAGGTATTGGGTGAAATAAAAGTAAACCCACATGATGCTCATGGCCAACATGAATTGTGCCATGTAATTATAAATTTTAGGATCAAACACACGGGTCAAGCGGCCGGAACGATCCAAAACAAACAACATCACTGTAAAGAAACCTAAAAATCCATGAAATGCACTTTGTAGCTGGTATGCACCATACGATGCACTGTGCCAGCCAGGCTGAAGCGTCATTTCAAAATCCCACGCAACCATGGTGCCATAAATGATATAAGCAAACGGCATTATCACAGCCAATTTGCCAAACATTTTAGGGCGATGTTTTTCTCTGTCGGCTTCGGAAACGTATTGGCACCTGATGGCTGCCACTGAAAGGCCGGCAACAATCACGAAGCCAACAATCTGGCGCACAACAAGGAATGTGTAATTATGCCATCCCGGCAAATGTGCCGCTTCATCGCCGTTTACATTTTTAAGCCAAGGGAAAGTCATTTCCCCATTTATTAATTATAT
>Ga0224506_10002466_pt1 | contig 12581 bp, 9 predicted proteins | sample SF_Jan12_sed_USG_2_FD_169108 | JGI IMG/M metagenome (GOLD analysis project Ga0224506, IMG submission 169108) | Sediment microbial communities from San Francisco Bay, California, United States - SF_Jan12_sed_USGS_8_1 | ecosystem: Environmental > Aquatic > Marine > Sediment | place: USA...
ATGGAAACAACTGATAAGAACGTATTTTATACCAGAGAATATTAACAAATTACTGATTATAACGGGGAAAACGACGTATGTAGTATCTAAATACGACCGGTCAGTTGCAAATAGAATAAGTAATATCCTTCCCATTTGTTTTAATCCTATGACTAGGTATACTCTCAATGAGACTATCAAGTATTTATATACATACTTCTATGTTTAGTCAGGAAATTTCTTTTTATATTCATTATTTTACCCTTCATAAAACCCAATTACAACAATAGTACAGGTAAAATATCCACCGATATTCTCTTTGAATAAATAACCGTAGTACTACTCAAATCTCTCATCCCCACCCCTCATTCAATAATACATCAACAATATCTTTTTCCCCCCAATCAGTTCCGTTCACCTCCTCTTTTAAATAAAATTCAAGTCTATTACATTCCATTATTGTTTGGTTTCTCTCTATAAATTGGTTTATCAAAGTTGGACTATTTCTACCCAATACTTTTACTTGATTTTGTGCATTATCTGGAATTAAATATCGTTTTGAGTAATTCTCAGGAATGATTATTTTACTACCAATCAACATGAGATCAATGTTTTTCATGAATTCTAAACTCGGTAGAGTAGCTGTTCTAATAACCAATCCATTAAGAATATCAATCATCTTATTATCTTCTAGACCCAGTATATTCAGATCAAGATCTATAATTAATTTTGATGTCATCTCATTTTTCAGGGATAGAAATAATAGTGTCAATACCTGTTTTGATAGTGGATCTAATTGAGTTACATCGATTAATACACGTGGTTGATTATTTAATTGAAGTAAAGTATCTGAATCTGAATTGAATATAGCAAGAGTAAATATCCTTTGTAAATTCATTCTTTGTTTCTCATTAATTATCAATTCATTCCAGATATCATCTTGATCATCTGTTAATTGTCGAATGGAAATGATATCATAATCTCCCGTCAAAACCTCATCCAATACCAGTAGCAATTTATCTACATGAGTGACAAGCTGATAATAGCTAAGGAGTTTAATGAATTCAATCATGAGGTTTCTATTCTTTCTGAATAATTGCAGTAAATTAATTGATAGAGAATGAATGTAATAATATGAATCACCGAGTTTTTCTATGGTATCACGGTTATCTGATAGTACGATTGAGTCGTTGAAATATGGATTGTTTATGAATTGGATAAATTCGTTCGACTGATCCCTGGGAAAAATACACATTGCTAATCGAAAAGATTTGAATGTAACTTCTCCCCAGTTATTCCAGCCTAAAGTGTATCCATCTATACATTGGGGAGGTACATCTATCAGAGGAAAATTAATTTCATAGATTTCATCTAATATTAACGGTATTAAATCTCTTTCCAGAATAGATATTTCTAATCCTTCATTAAATAATTTATCAGGTATTTCTTCATATTTTAGGCATACACCAAATTTATCTCTATATAGAATACTACTGGAATGCTCGTTGATTTTATCCACTCTAATATTTTTCTTTATTAATTCCTCGAGTATTGATTTATCAATCACCTCTTCTACAAGAAAGAATAAATATCTTTCATAGTATTCACCAGGTTTTCTAACCAATTGAAGTGTAATATTTTCATATTCTTTAACCTCATCAAGAATTTCTTTTAATATTCCTCTTACTGTTTTATGATAATCATTCAATAGTAATTGTCCTTTATCATCAAAGGATATTGGATAACTGTTGAGATAAGCAGGATGATAAACTTGAATATTAATATTTGCTACTACGTAATTATTTTCCAATGAGTGATTAAATGTGTTGAATTTATCTCTTATCTGTTTGTAAAGCACAGTAAGCCTTTTACTAATCATGATCAATACAGAAGATAGTTTCGACTTCGTATCCATTGCCTTTCCTAGGGATTGATCGTCACCTACGCCATTTACACCGGATTTAATCGTTACTGCATCAGATTGTTGATTCAATGAATCTGTATTCATCGGATCAGTACCAGATGGAGTATCATCTACTTCATTTATTTCTTCTCTTATTTCTTCATCTATTTCTTCTCTTATTTCTTCTTTTACTTGTCCTCTTCTTTTTGATATCATCGCCAGTAAAGATTGTTTATAAATACCTAGTCGGGTAAATGCCGATGAATGGGTTGTTTTTATCTTTTTAATTGATTTGACATCAAACAAGTTCTTCTGTTGATAATCCTCTTTTGTACTAATATCGGATTTTATAATCTTAAAAATATCTGAGATTGATGGTTTTTCCTCTGTTGTACTTGAACTTACCTCAGGAGTAAGATCAAATGCATCTGAATTATAGGTAATCCGGTAAACTTTTCCCTCAAATATAAATACAGGATTATTTATCTCTGTTTTATAATTAAATTCCCTTTCCAAATACTCGTGTTCATTTGTAGACAACACTAATTTAGCATAGTCTCTATAGATAAACATATCCGGGGAATGAATACGAAATATAAATTTCACCCCCAGATTGAGTTGGTGTATTAAGTATATGATATTATTAGAGAAAATAAACTCACTTAGGACTACGTCATCAACAATAACCAGTTTAATCTTATTATCTAATGTTTTTATTATCTCACTCCGATGTAACATTAATAATAATGAAAATATAACTCCCTTGTTAGTACTATTCAGATATATGCTTTCATCGTACGGAATTAATGGTTCATTATCCATCAAATCCCAATCCTGGTATTGTAGTAATTGAGTTAGAATAGCAACTTTTTGAGTATTATCTACTGGCATCTTCAACGTTGCCAATGGCTTATTAATTAATTTGGATATCAGTTGATTTATGGTCAATTCATTAATACAATCTTTATCTATTGTTTTCTCATAATATTGAAGTAATCTAATAAATTCTGTTTTAAAATCACTTGTTAATTTGAAGTGGAATACAATATCAAAAATCGATAGTAAAATATCCTTCCAATTTTTATCTAATCCCAGAAAATCTAATTTATGCTGAGTTTCCTGATTATTATTACGTAATATTACCGTTTTATTCCCCTCATTTAGTTGTGTGATATAATCTTCCACCTCGTAATCACTACCTGCAATAAGTATTTCAGGTAATTCATCCATTTTGAAGGGGATATTATTTACCTCAGTAATTATCTGGAATAATTCCAATCCATCACGATAAAATAAAAATTCATAATCTCTTGTCTTATTAACAGAAGAGAATAACAAACCGGGAAATGTGATAAAAGGTTTCAACTTTATCTGTTCCACATTATATGCTGGTTTATTTTTGTATATTCGAACTACGCTTTTTAAATTAATATGTTTGTAGAAATCAAGTATGGAATCAAAGGTAAATGTCTTCATGATATTTTTTCTCTCTACACTCAATGAATTGTGGTTATAAACCTGAGAGCGTTGTTCTATTATGATATAATAACCTGATTTCTTTCCTCTATTGCAGATTACAATATCACAATTATTATTTATCAATGATGATAAAATCCGCTTGGTAAAAATACTATATGCCAAAACTCTACGATCATTACTAACCACTGGATATCTGGTTTGCATCTTATTTAGTTTAACTCGATGATGATCCGGTAGGCTATCTTTTACTAGAATTGAATTAAAATCCACTGGCTCAATCCCCACTATACGAATGAATTGAAAATGAGTTTCATTGAATAAAAATACTCCTTTATCCGTGATATAATACTCAGTCCAAATCATATGCCACTCCATTATAATAATTCACTGGATAATTTACCGTGTTTTATCTTACTAGAAGAAGATTTAACAAAGTAAATCATCAATATATACAGTAATATAGCTACATAAAATGCATTTTTTGGTGTATGATGAACCAACTTGTAGCGTAGAGGGATCTTATCTATTCTGAAAATCGCAGATATATTTCCATAGGATGGAATTCCATGATATTTGATTGATATCTCATGAATATTATGTATAGTAGTATTTCCAATGAATTTTACTATATAATCATTGATATTTGTAATACGCTTATCATTACCTAAATCATGAGCATTTATATACGGAAAAACATCTATACCCACCAACTGAATTACATTTTCATCAAAAGTATTTCGAATTTGAGGCACAATATTATCTTCATAATAATCCAGCTTAATCTTCTGACTCCATGATATAGTTAATTCTAATTCTCCTTTATGATTTATTGTCTCATAATTAGACAGATACTTCGGTAAAACAAAATAAAAATTTATTTCATCGGAAAATAAATAATTTCCAAGTTCATTAGGAGGATTTCTACGTGAGTAGAATATATCTGGAATTACTGATATTTCTAAATCTAAGTTATTTTCATGAATATCCTGTGATAATATATTCCGTATCTTTAAGACAGTAAAATTATATTCCAATTGAGTATTGAACAAAATGCTATCCGAGCTAAATACCGGATGAAGTTTCTGTAAATTTTCTATTTGTAGCATTATCCTGTTAAATAACATGTAATTTTCAGTCGAGATCTCCAATAAATTTGAACGAAAACTAACACGTCGTTCAGATAAAGTATTCAGTTGGAAATTGGTCACGCTTGAAATTGAAGAATCATGTACTGTCATGACATTGAATTTAACCTTACTCAATTCCTCCAATTCTATTGATGAATCAAGTATTGATATACCCGTGATATATTGTATTGCCAAGTAATATGAATTTTCTTCAAAATCCATTTGTTTTATGACACTTTCGAGTGAAATGACACTAAATAAAGGGTATATACCTTCTTCATCAATGACAATATTTTCTGTGGAAGCTACAGTAAATAACAGGCTACACTTAATATCCTCTTTTTTTGTTAAAGTTGGTTGTTGATATTTGAAACTACCAACTAGGAATAACAGAATCAATAAAACTACTTTTATTTTCTTAACTAATCGGTTTGGCATAGATTCATCAGTAGTGTTAATTTATGAATTTTATTTATAAACGAAAAGTGAGCTGATGAAATAATACACAAAATAACAATAGGATTTCATAATATTAACCATGTGATGATTTACTCAAGTAAAAAATACTTTATGCATATTGTACTTTACAGACTAATTTAAATTATAATATATATGCAAGTAGACTTTTCTCATTTGCATTACTGATGAGTTCTTTTGTTAATCCATAGGAATTTGAAGCGTTAATTTCATTTTGTTGATCTTCAGGAATGAATATCGCTTTTTCGAGAAAACATTCAACTGCCACAGGTAAAAATTCCTCATCTTTGTGAAAGGCAAATACATGTGCATATTCCTGTAATAATTGCTCTAAAATAACTTCTGCAAATGGATCAAATTCCACCATTAATTTACAATAGCATGGAATTCATATTAATTTTTCCCTCAACGGAATACTCTGTTGTTTAACTTATAAAATTAAATTATATCAAATAGGAAAGGCATATATCCATTAAGGTAAATCATCATCAATAGGCTGAAGTAATCCAGTTGTTTCCGGTCCTGTACCATAATTATCAAGTAAATAATTAATATATTTTTCTACTTCTCTTTCTCTATCCATATTATTTGGATTCGTGTTTAATAGTGCAAGGTAAATGAGTAAACTAATAAGTAAAAAGTAAATCGTAAAAGCAATTACCTCTCCTAATAGAGGTACACTAAGAAGCGCAGCAAAATATGAGATGATAAAACCAATGAATAAATGGGGATATGAAAATATAAAATGATTCAGGGGTAATAAAGTCTCTTCTGGTACAGGTAAGCCACCAATACAAAGTGATATGATCAACCAAAAATATATAATAAATGCTAACTTATCATTCATTATCATTTTGAGTGAAAATATGATATAATCTCGGTAGTAGTATAATAGATAGATAAATGGTACTGCGATATAACTGGTAATCATTATTTGTAGAGCATCCTTCATGGTGAATACATCACTCCCACTGGGTGCTTTTAATACCACGCGGAACCCACCATGACCTCGTAGAGGTGAGGTTAGATTTATACTCTGATCCGAGCCCAAGTGTAACCAGGTTGTTGTCCAACCCTTGGACTTGAGTAAGCTTATTTGGAATAAATTCCTGAACAATGCTCCGGGGAAGAAGAGAAATTCAATTAATTTAATTACCAGATTGGAATTGTTAAATGGAATACTCAAGAAGTATATTATTATATTCAAAACTAATCTAATGAGTATAGGTGCAAACATGATTGCCAGTAGATATTTAAATAATAATAATATAAAATCAAAAATTACAACAGTGTATAATTCCATAATCGCACCTTATTCTTCAATATACAGATCTATTCTTGATTTATTTATTCGTAATAAAAAAGGGCCTTCTAAATAATTTATTGCCTGTCGTGGATCTAGTAACGATTTGACCTTGATTTGTCTTCGATTTATATGATTAGAAATACTATCTTGTATTATATATAAACCAAATAACATACCTGAAACAATTGCAATACTGCTACCTAAGAGAGAATTAATGATTATTAAAACAATACTAGCAATTATTAATTTAGTCCAAATGGTTGTACCATCATATTGAGTGAAATAAAGTTGTTTCATAATCATGGGTTGCTGATTTTATTTATAAATAATTATTTTTATTCATAGCATCGGTTTTCCAATGTATTGTGTATGACAAAATTTTCCATCTAATTAATCAAATACATCAATATTTCTCAATATATTTTAATACATGGGCAAATATATTTGATTAGTGAAAAAATTCTCTATATTTTTAATATTATTACTCTCATTCACCCTTGTTGGTGGTGCTGGTGATGTAACTGTTGTACCAACCATAGACTATGCCAACTATGGTGATTTTGATGGTGATGGTTTTGAAGACGATGTGTACATCAATGTAACCATAGATCTTAGTGGTGCAAATGTATATAATTTTCAGTATATCTTGACACTTACCTTACCTTCAGGGTTGTTCTATACGTATCAGTATACCATAGTTACTGATAGCAATTTGGTTCTACATCATTATCTAATGGACCATGCAACAGAACCGGGATGGTATGATGTTGATGTTGATATAACAATGAAGACGGGAGGAATATCTACTGCACATGCAGAATATATATTTGATCCTCCTGGCGGTGGGAGTAATGGAGGCTCTCCTGATGGTTCATAAACTGTGATCATATGGATGAAATAGATCAGAAAATATTTATTTTATTACTTGAAAATCCTTTCCGTAGTATGAATGACATGGCCAAGATTATTGGTGTTCAACATTCTGCTGTTAGTTCGCGTATCGATGTAATGAAGGAAAGGGGATTTCTTCCCAAAGATCAACAGATACATGACCCCATTTTAGGAGAAAGAACAACGAGTCACTGTGTGGCTATTATAAATAACTATGAGTTAGGATTAATAAAACATCATGTTATTTTCGTTAATATACGAGATAAAATGTCAGTCGAATTATTAGAAAAATTTTTTGATTTTCATCCTTATACAGTTTATCGTGTTCAGCTATTAGGATATGGTATATCATATTATGCTCAATTTGCATTTCCACCACATATAGCCGATGCTATGGCTGGTTTGTATGAGACATTAAGAATAAAATTATCCATATCAAATTTCTTCATCTTACAAGGTGAAGAACTAATAGACATTCGTCCAAATTTATTTTACTGGGGTAATCTGGAAAATTACTGGAATATTGTTAATAAAAAAGAAGAAGAAAAAACAAAAATGATTGATTTCTTCTGGAATAATTACTTAGAGGAAAAAGAAAATGGGGTAGTCAAAACTAAAATCATGTATTTAAATCCCAAATACGTTAATATATCTGAAATACAATTGAAATTACTTCGAGAATTAACTATTAATGGGAATATTTCTATTTCTGAACTATCAACATACTATGATCGTGATAAGTCAACTATTTCTCGTCACATTTCTTCAATTAAAGAAAAATATATAAAAAATGGAATATTATTCTTTAAACCATCTGAATTCGATCTGAATTCCTTTAAAATTATTACTGGTGAAATAAAAAATGAAAATTTGGATGTATTTAAAGAATTTTTATCATCTCAGCAATTTCCGTTCTATGGATATATTACTTTTAATTTAAATAAATTCTTGATGTATCTTGTATCTAATCATACTCATTTACATGAAATTTATTCTTTTATTTATCCATTCATTGTATCTATTAATGAAGAACTAAAATTGTATGAACTTGATTTATTAACATCACACAGATATTATTTCTATCATCTAAATTTTGATGAAAAAGGTATATTTAATACTGATAAGAAATACTTTTATGATGATCCCTTGGAAGAATTGGATAAATTAATGAATACCAGAGATGTATTATAGGAACCTCATAAGACTGAGCCATCGACTTAACGTTATTTCTATGGAATTTTATCTCAAGATTTGTATTTTTCAGATATATTTTCATTTCAGTTTTTTAGAAACCAATTTTGCCTTTGTTCATGCTAAATTATGTGTATTGGAATTAAAAAGCATTTCAATAACATCATGGTATGTTATATGGAAGTTATAACTTCATAATATATTTTTCATTTACTCAATAGTAGAATTAATTATGCATCTATTATAGACATTTCTAATCGATATGTACTGAAGTATTTTGAAGGATAAGATACAACTTCAACAAACCTTGGTCAACTAAGACACTATAAATGCTATAGTCAAAGTTCGTATAGCTTGCCTAGTTCAATGATAGCCAACACTTGAATCATTTGATCCTAATCTTATTGTTGTAATCAAAACCTCCACCCTTAATACGGTGATATTCTAATTGGAGTAAATATTTAAGAGAATTTATATACTCAATTGATCGATATTCAATGACAATAATACTCAAATCATATTGGTAAAGTGAATTAATTTTTTTATCATTTAGTAGTAACGGTTCTATTGATTTTTCTGGATAATCGTTTATCTCATTGATGCAATCATTGTTATCATCAATAGTATAATCTTGATAATCATTTATCTCATTGATGCAATCATTGTTATCATCAATAGTATAATCTTGATAATCATTTATCTCATTGATGCAATCATTGTTATCATCAAGTTTATTCATCAAACTTAAATCAATACATGTTCGTTTCAAGAATCGATTATATGAAGTCACTAATGTATCTGCCATTTCAGCATCTTCAGTCAGGTGAAATGCAATATCTCTTAAATTGATATTATTTTCAAGTGTATTAATTACTAAAAGGGATAAAATTGAATATTTATGAAATTTCAATCGATTTACTGATTGTAAAATTTGTTGATTATTTAGTATCTTATCAATGATCTCAATATTATTACCTAAAGTATTACCCAGAACATCTTTAAGAGTCATGATTTTATCAAAAAGATGAATTCTCAAATTGTCAATAAAATTATTGTATTTCATTATATTCTGTTCTTTGATTTCGCGTCTAAATTTTGAATAATTTTTATAAGGAATATCTAAATCTTGATGTACCTGCCATGGTTCCTTAAATAGGTTAAATTGGCGTGATAATTCAACTAAGACTACTGCTAGATATCTTTTATAAGTATCAATTTGACAATTTGGAAAAGCATGAACAATTCTATTGACATAGGAATCTTTCATCTCTTTAACAATTCTGCTATATTCTGGCGGTAGCGTATCCAATAATCGGTTTATCTTTACAATCCTCTCCTCTGTTTTATCTTTTTTAGATGCATAACGGATATGCATAGCCATACCAAAACCTCCTAGATTCAATGCTAAATTGATATCATTTAGGTTATGCAGGTTATTTTTCTTTTGTAATGGATTGTAGCTAGTATGAACGCCATCATTGTTCTCATAAACTGATGGACTGAAATCATATTTAGCTTCATCAAATGCTCGAGTATCCCCATATTCCAGTAGACCTTCAAGTTCGTGATAATGTAGAATATCAAGATTCCTGTCTGGATAGTCTTTGATCAATCGATGTATCAATTTTTTTCGTCTTTTCTCTTCAGCAGTTAGCTCATTTGTTACATTAAACCGTTTTTCATTATATATTGCAGAATAGTCTATATCCATCTTGATATATAATATAACTGAATTTTATATAAGTAATTCCAGTTTTATTTTTTGCTAGAAAATTTCAACCGATTCTTCCAAGTCATTTATAACATATCGGTATTGTATTTTATTTATCATTTCACGATACATTGTTTTCAATGTAGAAATGGATGTGCAGGGAAATAAAAATGCGATAAAGATTAACTGGTCTTTGGGCATATAAATCTGGATTTGATTGTATGTAGCAATTATTATACCATTACCATAATTCAGCAAAAGATGATATAAAAGGAAAAATTTGATGAATAAAACAAACCCCGAAAAATTAATTACCTTCATTTCATAGAATTCATCGATATTCGGTATAGAATTCGCTATGCTATATAGATAGACCAAAATAAAAAGTAATTTTAATGGTATAAAATGTGTATTTAATATCACATAAGTTAGTACTTGTTGGATTTTATACATCACAAAAAAAGGTGAAACAATCCTGGATAAAAATTGTACTTCTAAATTATCTCTCCCAAAAAATTCCTCAAGTATATTGATAATAAGAAATCTTAACCTGAATAGAAAGGAATTACAGGTTTCTTGCAGTTCTTCCGGTAATCCTTTTGACGCAATTTGAATTAAAGCAGCAATTATTATTGTCTTAGAGAAGTACTCAATATAACTTAAAATAATAACCATTTATCAATAATTGTGTGTTTCATTTATAAATAATTTATGCATTATTATAATATGCAATCTAAGATTATCACTCATTTTGAATCAGTATTTGAAATCAACAAGAAGGCAATAAATCTCCAGAAGAATAAACTAAATTGGCAAAAAAATCTAAATTTTATAGATTCGATGATCCAACTCCATCTTAAACTATTGGATACTCCAGATGTTAATGATACGATATTAAATAAAATCGATTTAGCTATTTCGTCAAATAGATATCAAATAGGAGAAATATTGAGTAGAGATGATTGTTTTTTATTCATACAATATAGTTTGGAAATCATGGAATATTACAGGAATCAAGGGAAAAAATCATTCATTATTTCATTAAAATATCTAATACTTATTGCTGCCTTGATTTCCAAGGAAACAGAAGAAAAAAGATATTTTAGTATATTAAGTACCGGTATCTCTGATACTTACGGAGTAGATAATTTAGAACTGTTTATTTTGGAATTTCAATCAAAATACCTGATTGAGTTGTTTTCCACTTTCTTAGATTTATTGGAGAGTCATCAAATAAATCATGAACAGATACAAATACAATTTTATCGTAGATTCAAACTATTGTTCCCATATTCTCATCCAAGAGTACCACAATTCCAAATCATCCAAGCTCTGCTTTCTTTATCTAATAATTCTTCTTTAGTAGTAGAATCTGGTACTGGTACTGGTAAATCACTAGCCTCTTTAGCTTCATTACTTGCGAGAAAACAGAAACACCAAAAAATACTCATCTATACTCGAACGATTTCACAGATGGAACCTCTTATTCGTGAATATATCAAAATCATGAAACATATACAAAATGAAGATCATCATGATATTTCTGATCTAATTAATTTAAAGTCCATCCCTGTTTTAGGTAAAAATAGATTATGTCCATTCATTCCCGAGTTTAAGTTACGATTAGTTGATTTTCAAGTAGATCAAATTTCCAAATTTTGTAATGAGTTTCCATTTTACCAAGGAAAGTGTAAGCTGAATAAACAAGATAAAATTAAGACAACAATGTTATTCAAGTTGATGAATAAAGATTGGCAACAATCACATACCTATTTAGATGATTACACACAAATACTACTTAAATCCAATAAATGTCCTTATTATATTCAGGAGCAATTAATCAGTCAGGCAGAAATTGTCATTGTTCCATACATGTATATGGAATTACACAAACTAAATAAAATCGTTAAGCAAATGAAAATAAAAAAATATGACTTATTGATTTTAGTCGACGAAGCCCATAATATACTCAAAGAAACAGTTATTGCTTGCAGTTTACACTTTATTGATATTTTAATTCAATATCTTACTTTAGAATTTCCTTTTAAAATGGTTGATTTCTATGATCTGCATCAATACATTAAGAATCCTGAAAAACAATTAGAAGAAAGCAAAATTAAAGAACTTAGGTCTCTGACACGAATACTAGATAAATCTGACATGGTCGAGTTGATGAATAAAATGGCAGAATATTATAAAAAAGAAGTCGAACAAATAAAGATGGAATTCGATTCATTTAGAGAAATCTTGCAGAATTCATTGGGTTTGATTTATTGCTCTCCAACTCATCTATATTATATTGAAATGGGCTCTGATAGAACCAAACATTTGCAAGAAGCATCGATTCAGGTATATCAATCTGCAACGATATCACCAATCCAGTATTCAACTCGATTATATAATCTAAATAATTATAAATATATAAAGACATCATCTAGTCAGCAAACAATCATACTTCAAACGAATATTGGGGGATTAACGTCGAAATATACTCATCGAACGCCATCACTATATGCA
>Ga0224506_10002467_pt1 | contig 12580 bp, 15 predicted proteins | sample SF_Jan12_sed_USG_2_FD_169108 | JGI IMG/M metagenome (GOLD analysis project Ga0224506, IMG submission 169108) | Sediment microbial communities from San Francisco Bay, California, United States - SF_Jan12_sed_USGS_8_1 | ecosystem: Environmental > Aquatic > Marine > Sediment | place: USA...
TTGGCTAAATCATGCTTGATTTCTATGGAATTCAAGATTTTTTGCTTCAATGATACTCAATAATCTAATATGAAACAGGGGAGCTTAGGAGTGTTACTAATTTCGGTAATCATTAAACACAAAGTTAACTGTTACGAGAGGATAGTTAAACAGAGAGAAAATAGGCATGAAATTGAGAAAATTTGGGTTTTTTAAAATAATTTAACTTCAAACAGAAAAAACAAGTAAAAAAATCTAATACACGAAACCAAATCTCAGATAAATTCAAAGAATTCTTTAATCATCCATTGCATTACAGAAAAACTAGTTAGTCTCAGTTCTAAAAATTATTGACTTTGATCGAACCAACTTTAGACATCGTGGATAAAATTATTTTTTGTGAACACAAGTTCCATGATAGGAATGTGTCATAGTTGTCATTCTTCAGGAGTCCATCTAACACTGATTGAGATCAAGGGAAACTCTATGGGTGTCATTCTGGTTCCCCTTTGTGACAAATGTAGAAAATAGAACGATTTCTTCGTGCATCATAAATACATTTTTTTAGAATTGATCTCATGACAATAATGTTTGTGCCAATAAGACCATCAAGAAGAGAAGAAATAGAAGAGGATTAGTTTCTCCACCAAAAGATGTGTTAGAAATATTGAGTTTAAAAAGAACTTGTTATTGTAAAACTAATTTGATGCTTCGCAGTGCACCAAATCAGTTTTTTGACATCTTTGGAATATCACGTTTAGTTATCATTAAGGGATGATAACAGGATTAGTTCTTGCAAAATTTGTATAAAAAGTTAATCATGCAATGGTGCCAATGAAGACTTTGGCAGATGGACGCATTAATCTTTAGGGAAATTTATGGTCTGGTAAACGATAAACTGAATCTGACACATACACTAAGTGACACCATCGCATGAAGTTAAGATGTTATTTTTACATTTAACCAACACGAAGAATTCATTCATGCAAATTCTCAGTACTGGCTAAATAGTATTTTTGAATATACAAGACAAGTGTTAGAACTGTCACCAAACAACTAATTGTTTTTGGTCTTAAGATCTGACGCTATTATATCTACAATCACAGTATGCTAAGAGTTAGATCTATAAACGCATCATAATTTTGTAAATTAAATGTCTAGAAACAAATTATGGTATAGAAATATTCCTTATCTAGAGCAAGATATTGAAGAATTAGATTCCTAAATCATCTATCGGTAGATTATTCATAATCCTAATGGGGATTACGAAATGTGTTGAAAACAACTGAATATTGAAAACTATTGCAAGTAGTTAGGCAGTTTTTTACAAATGATGCAATTGAATCTCTTCCTGGGCACACTACAATAGTTGAGAGGAAAGCAGCTAACATAACAAGATCCCATTCCCAACCTCCATTTGAAACAAAGAATCCATTTTCCCATCTCACGTGGAAGATTGCCCCGAGAATGATTAATTATCAGTATGTGCGATTATCATAAAAATATTCAAATAGCGCATTTTATGCAAGAATTGCTTGAAGATCATTATAAAAGATGGAGAACCAATCAGAATATATCATCACCCTGTAGAAGTGCAGGTCCTCCCAAAAGACAAGATAGTTAGAACATTTAATGAGGACGGTTCTTTGCTTGAAGAATTCAATCTAGTGGACAAAGAAATTAGATTTGATGAAGACATCGATAGCAACCAATGCGAAATCATAGTGACTTTACACGTTAAAAAACAATAATTGCAGCACTAGAAAAAGATCGTACAAAATTTTGAAAATATGTAACCATCATGTTTAGAATCTTGCGTAATCTACCTAAGGATTATGAAATAGGAGCACCGTTACTTTGTTGTCTTCTTTTTTGTAATTCATCCTCCTCTTGAAGTTTATCTAAATTTCTTGAGATTAGTCCCCATAATTCACCATCACCTTCAGTTCCAAATCGCACTGCTCCTGCACGAACCAAGATCTGTCTAAGTTCATCAGGAGGAAATCCTCCCACATGATGCTGTATTTGTTTGAAAGAACGTTGTTTCCAGTGGTTATCTTCTAAGCATTTTTACTACTTCTTCTGCCCTATATTGAGTTCTGACTTTTCCAATATCTTGTTTAAATTCATGATGTAATCTATCTCTCTGAATAAAATATCCTATTGTAGCAGTAACTCCTGCAACCGCAATTGAAATTATTGCAGTAGTGATTTCGTCAACCATAAGATTTAGAAAATTATTTTGTTTAATTAAATGATCTTAGAATAATATCCCATTTTGCTAGAAAAAGCTTGTACAATTTTTAGGATCAAAAAAGAGAAAAACACGTGTTTGGAATTATGCAAGTGCCCTATCAATCATACCTTGGTATGATTCTTTAGATGCAGCACCCACTTGTTGGCTAACTATTTCACCTTTGTTTAATAAGATTAAAGTTGGAATACTAAAGACATTGTATTTTGATGCCAATTCATTGGCCTCATCAACATTAACCTTGACAAATTTTACTTTGCCATCATAGTCAGCTGCCAATTCTTCAACTACTGGACCTACCATTCTACATGGACCACACCATTCGGCCCAAAAGTCTACAAATACAGGAATGTCAGAATTTATGACATCTACTTCCCATGATTTTGCATCTGAAATCTGTGTTACAGCCATTCTAACATTATTTTATTACACATACCTAAAAACGTTCACCAGAATTTACACCGTATTTTTTGTAGTAAAATTAATTTTGATATATACTTAAATGACGTTTTGGTAAATCTGAGATATGAGTTCAGAACTTAGACTTAAAAAATTACGAGGATCTGGAGGCTATGTTATGGCTACGGTTACAGATGAACAACAAATGAAAGGTAACCTAGGTGGCCCAGATCTGTTTTTGGCACCAATTGGAAGATTAGATTCAGATAAAATAACTAAACACTTTTGCAATACTTGTGAGAAAGAATTTGAAGGTCCTCCAAAAATTGAATATGAAAATCCAAATGAGGAAGTTGCAGAAAATCTAATTCTTGCAGAGCGAGGTCAATACATTTGTAATTCATGTAATGCTTCAATTGCAGAATACAGAGACTTCAAAAAAGAAGATGAAGCAGGAGAGGTTGGAAGTGCAAAACCATTAGAACCTCAAGTTCAAAATACACCACAACCAGAAACTATATCTCAACAAGCAGCACAACCTGTAACAACTCAACAAGAGACAGTTACTAAACCAAGTCCAGCAACTTCAGTTACTTCAATTGAAGGAAAAATAGTGTTTGATGAAAATGCAAACAAGATAGGAACTGCAAAACAAGTTGGAATTGATTCTACTCAATCAATGGTTCTTGTAATTACTAAAGAGGATGGCACTGAAGGTAGCATACCTTGGAGTAGTATCAAAAAAATTGGGGAAGTAGTTCTTTTAGGAAAACCTCAAGAGGCTGCCCCTCAACCAGGAAAATGCTCCAACTGTGGATTTGGAAATAAAGAAGGTTCCAAATTCTGTGAAGAATGTGGAAATAAGATCTGATAGTCAGTAAATTTAATCAATGGTACTAAAGGCGATAATATAATTGGCAAAAAGATCAGTACCAAAAGGAGTTATCAAAGACATCATAATTGTTGGTGTCGGAGTTTTAGTAATATGGATTGGTTTACAAGTTGCATTTGGAACTCAAAATCCATTTTATGTTGTTGCAAGTGGAAGCATGATTCCAGTTTTACAAGTTTATGATGTCTTAATTGTTCAAGGTCATGAGCCCTTTGAAGATATAGAGGTAGGAGACATTATTGTTTTTAATCGTCCATCTGATCATAACAGAGTTATTGTGCATAGAGTCGCATCAATTATTCAAGAAGATCCTAAAACAATTAGAACACAAGGAGATGCAAATCCAGCATCAATTCCTGGAACAGACTTTCCAATTACAGAAGAAGAATACATAGGAAAAGTAGCATATACACTTCCACAAGTAGGGTATGTTACGCAGTTACTAAAGCCTCCAATTAACTATATAATTATTGCAATAGTTGTGGGAATCATGATCGTAAAACAGTTATTAAAAAAGAAAAGCGAGAAAGAGATTTCATTTTCAGATCCATTAAATTCAGAAAATCCAGACACTGTTGAAGAATTATCAGATCTCGATAAAATTGAAAAAGATTCAGAATATTCAGAGCATGTTGAAGAAAAAATGGAAAAAAAGAATTCTGATGAAGGGCCTGAAGATTCAGCAAAAACATCTGAGATTGATGATAAATTAAAAAACATTGAAGACGCTATTGAAGAAGAACAAATAGATTCCAAGAAAAAAGATGAAAATCCAAAGAAGAAAGAAAAAGAATACTAGATTCAAAGTTTTCAGACAAACAGGTTCACATTATGCACATATGAAAAGTGTAATAGATCGTCCTGTTTGTTTGGTAGGATTATTAGGTCAAAATCATTAAAAAATGATCCTGATAAATCATAAGTTTCAAGAGTAGTACACCTTATGTAATACTAGAAATTTTTTGTAAAGTTGAAAATAAAACCAGGATTATAAAACAGAATCTTTTGTTTTAAAGACTCGTTTAAAGTAATCAGAGTGTTCTTTTGGTTCTTCAATATCATTTTTAATCCCAGCCAGATTTTTTGCCAAATTCTTTTTATAGCCAACTTGCATCTGTCTTTGGATTTGGATTCTTTGTGCCTGTGGTGAACCTGCACCATGCATGGATTCTGTAAGATATCCAACTGCATTTCTTCCAAGGGTCATATTTTCAATTAATCTTAAAATTCTCATTCTGTTTTCAACATCAACACCTTTTCTTCCAGCAAGATATTTTTTGAGTAGTGGTCCAGCTTCTGGATGTCTAAAGTCTTTTTCAGAGGGTAATGTAACCACTAATCCACCAGCAATATCTTGTGCTAATCTGCTGATTTCATAAGGAAATCTAGTTACATTGTGTTTACAAACTTGTGCAAGCATATCATCATTTAGATAAACACCAGATTTCATTTTATGTCCTTGATGAGATGATGCAATACCTGCAGCAAAGATTGTTTCATTGAGATGAGTCATTTCAATAATTTTATCTTTAATGTGAGATACATTTGGAACGCCGTTGTAATCTGCAATAGTTGCAGCTGCTCCAATTAACACATCACCAAGACCAGTTTTACATACATAACTACGTCTATGATAACATGTGAATCTCTCTACAAGCATTGATGCAAATTCATATTCTCCGTTCATGAAGACTTTAGCCCATGGAATAAACACATTATCTAAAATTATCAAAGCTTCTTGCCCACCAAATTTTGCATTACCATCATCAATATCACCTTCCTCCATGCTTCTTGTGTCACAAGATTGTCTACCGTAAATGTAAGTAACACCTTTTGCATCTGCGGGAATTGCTCCAACAATGGCCCAGTCTTTGTCTTCTTCAGTTAGTCTAATAGTTGGCATCAAAATTATCCAGTGAGAGTTGATACATCCAGTTTGATGTGCTTTTGCACCTGAAACATAGACTCCGTTTTCATCGGTTTTTACAATTCTAGTAAAGAGATCAGGATCTTCTTGTTCTGAAGGTCCTTTACTTCTATCGCCTTTAGGATCAGTCATAGCACCTCCAATCACAAAATTTTCTTTTTGAACCATCTTCACAAATTCTAGGAATCGTTTATGATAATCAGTTCCATGTTTTTCATCAATTTCAAATGTAGTAGAATGTAATGCATTCATTGCATCCATCCCAACACATCTTTGGAAACATGTTCCAGTATTTTGTCCTAGTTTTCTCTGCATTTTATTTTGTAAAACTAGATCTTCTGCACTTTCTGCAATATGTAGAAATCGATTAATTTTCAATCCGGATAGTGGAGAATTAGCTGATGCAAGTGCTTCTTCACGAACTGCTAAATCATAAGTTTCAGCAACAGCATTAATTGAGGGTCTAATAATTGGATGATCAACATAGTTTTCTACTAATTCTCCAAAAAGGTAAATTTTAAGATCGCGACCCCTAAGACTTTCAATGTAATCATCACCTGTTACAATTGATTTAGCGCCATCAGTCATGTAATAATCTTTATTTCTATGTTGTATAAATATTCTAAATTGTTAAGAGTAAGATTTTAGGTATGAATTGCGATCAGAGTCCTATTCGAACATCTAGAATTCTACAACCCTTTCCTTTCTCCATAACCAATACAGGATTCATGTCTAATTCTTTGATCTCCTTAAAGTCAGAAACTAATTGAGACAACCTCTGTATACATTCAGAAAGTTTTACAATATCAGATGGTTTTTCTCCTCTAACTCCCTGTAGCAATTTTTGAGTTTTTATAGACGCAATCATATCATCAGCCTCTTTATCAGTAACTGGAGCAAGTTTGAATGTCACATCTTTTAGAACTTCTACATAGATTCCTCCCATTCCGAGCATAATTACTGGACCAAATCCAGGTTCAAGTTTTGAGCCAATGATGAGTTCTTTGCCACCTTTGACCATTTCTACAATTAAAACACCTTTGATCTCTGCATTCTTGTTGTATTTTTTGGCATTTTTTACAATAGTTTTGAATGCATCTTTAATTTCAGCATCATTATTCAGGTTAACTTTAACTCCTCCTGCATCAGATTTGTGAATGATTTGTGGAGATGCAATCTTCATTACAACCGGATATCCAATCTTTTTTGCAATCTTTACTGCTTCTATTTCATTTTTTGCAAGAGCACTTTGTGGAAGTGGTAAACCGTATGCTTTGAGAACTTCCTGTCCTTCTTCTTCTAGAAGATTTGGTCTCTTTTCTTTTTTGACTTTGTCAAAGATCTTTTTTGTTTTTGCCTTGTTGACTTTGAATTTAGTAATTTCTCCTTCTTTGGTATTTACCCAAATTGCAAATTTTATCATTGCAGCTAAAGTTCTGATTGCTCCTTCAGCATATGTGTAATAAGGAACATCTCCTTTGGATAAAATTTCTCTATTAGTAATTCCTTCATCTAACCCCATCAAGCTTGCAAGCATTGTCTTTTTGTATTTCTTTGACATAGAAACAATTACTTCTGCAAGTTTGTCATAGTTGAGAGTTCCAGAAGGGGTACACATAGAAATAACAGAACCGACTTTTGGATGTTTTAGAACTCTATCCAAAACATTGTGGAATCGATTAAAATCAGCATCTCCTACAATATCTACAGGATTTCTTGAGCTTCCCCAAGGAGGAATTACCTCATCAATCTTTGGACGAATGCTATCAATTTTTGCCATTCTAATTCCTGCTTTTGAACATGCGTCAGTAGAAATTATTGCAGGTCCACCTGCATTTGATACAATCACTAAACCACCTGCTGTTGGAAGTGGTTGTTTTGAAAATGCTGTAGCATAATCAAAGAGCTCCTCCATGGTATCTACTCTAATTGCACCTGATTGTTTTAGTAAAGCATCATAGATTTCATCTGAACCCATCAAGGCTCCAGTATGAGACATTGCAGCCTTTGCACCTTCTGGACTACGGCCAGATTTAAGAACAAGAACAGGTTTTTTGAGTTTTTTAGTAATATTTTTACAAACTTTGAGAAATTCTTGGCCATTGCCCATGTCTTCAAGATACATTACAATGACTTTGGTTTGTTTGTGATTTGCAAGGATCTTTAGAATATCAACTTCACTCATTGCAGCTTTGTTTCCAAGACTAATAACTGCAGAGAAGCCAATTCCTTGTGCACTTGCATCTTCAACTAATGCAGCACATATTGCACCACTCTGAGATACAAGTGCAATTTTTCCAGACTTTGGTGTAACTTTGAGAAATGTTGAATTCATCATTGTCTTTGGATCAAGATTCATCACTCCAAGACAATTTGGGCCAATGATTTGGATTTTGTATTTTTTAGCAATATCTTTAATTTCTTGTTCACGTTTTGCTCCTTCTTCATCTACTTCTTTAAAACCTGCAGTGATTATGATAACGCCTTTGATTTTTTTCTTTCCACATTCTTCTAAAACTGGTGCAACCAAAGTATTTTTGATTACAATGACTGCAAGATCAATGAGTTTTGGAACGTCTAAAACACTCTTGTATGCTTTTTTGTAAAATACTGTATCTCTAGATGGACTAATTGGAAAAACTGTTCCTTTGAAACCATTCATAATATTTGATGTAATAGTAGCTCCGACACTTCCTCTCTTGTCAGATGCTCCAATCACTGCAATTGATTTTGGAGATAAAAAGACAGATTCTGCCATGATATATTGAATCTAAGGATTTTGTATAATAAAGTTATTCATAGAAGTTTCTGATCTCTGGTTTTAGCTTCCCAACATTTTTCCTGCCAAATTTTCTTTTCTAGGAATCCAAAGAATGGACAAATTTGAAAATTTGCCCATAATCTCCCATGCTTCTCGTGCTAATTTTCTCAATTCTTCATTATTTATTGCAAATTCATGATTCAGTTGATTCACTGTATTTTTAGAATCACTGTAAATGGTAATCTCCTCATCTGAATTAACATATTTGTTTAGTGCGGAAATTATTGCGAGATACTCTGCCTGATTGTTAGTGAGATCAGATTTTTTTTCATAAAAAGATTCACCTGTTTCTTTAACAAAATATCCATACCCACTATCTGTTCCACCAGAACCATCAACGTAAACATTAATTCCCATCTTTATACAACCTTGTTATCTTTACAGTCAGATTTAGAACTATCATGTAAATAATTGTAGATATTCCTTGAGATGTAATAGATGCCAGATACGGATCGTAGTTTATAGTTAAAAAGTAGTATTGCAGTGCCCATCTTGTTACAGTATATACGACCTCAGCAATCCCTAGAGAAGTGATTAATTTTTTTAAATCATGTTTTAATTTTCTAGTATTAGTTTTACCAGAATCAAGCAAATATTTTTTTCTATTATCAATATAAAATAAAAAACTAAAAACTGAAAAATAGATTACGTAATCTACAATTGTCGTATAAGTTGTATTAAGAATATCGTCTTGATCAGATAAGACTTGGGCAATAATAGCTGAGATAATAATAGATGCAAAAAATGCCACAAGAACATTTTTGTTTAATTTTAGATATTCTTGAAACACGTATTGAGATATAATTTGTTACAAATAAACTAAGATTAGTCCAATGTGATTTTCAAAAATATAATCAATCCTGCTAGCTCAGCAATTCCTACTCCTAACATGTATGGAAAAATTTCATGCGAGAAGATCTCTTCCATAGAAAAATAAGCAAATGCACCAATGACATTATGTAAGAAGAGCATTCCTGCAACAACAATCATACCTAATGGAAGCTGTGCTCTTGTCTTTCCATACATTTTTCCAAATATACAGATAAGAATTCCTAAAATGCCCATATTTGCAATTGAAACAATAGACAAAACTAGAGAAGTTGATTCCATTTAGTGTAAAACACCTATTGAGCTTTTATTTACTTTTATCCAGTTTTCCTTCAATTTCTTCAAATGCCACCATATTCACTTCAAGAAAAGTTGAGATAAAATAGTTCACGTTATATTTTTCTCCTACTTTGCTTATCATGTTATTTTTTTCTAGAACCTTAATGTGATGTTGAATTGCCTTGTAATCAAGACCTAATTCTTTTGCTAGTTGATTAGTATTAAACGGATTTTCCTTTAATTTTGAAATAATTTTTAAACGATTCAACCCACCTCGTGAACCTGCAAATACAAACCACAAAAGTCGTTTTGCATCAGTATCATTGACCATTATTTATGAAATTTCTTCTAATTTACTACTAAAAGGTATTCTGGGATAGAAGGAAATAGAAAGTATAAAAAACAAATCAGACAAATTTGAATGAATTAGAAAATGATGTTAAACTATGATGCCCCGTTGTATAGGCCGCCATCAGAAGCTAGATCACTGATTTTTCAAGTAACCCTTGGTTGTTCGTTTAACGAATGTTCATTTTGTGATATGTATAGATCAAAAGAGTATTCTGAGAGACCATGGGGAGATGTAAAAGCAGAGATTGACATGATGGCAGAATATTTGCCTGATACAAAACGTGTATTTCTTGCAGATGGTGATGCACTTAACATTGATGCAGAATATATGATTAAAATTGTAAAATACATTAGAGAAAAATTTCAAAACATTGAGAGAATTTCTTGCTATGCGATGCCAATGAACATTCTAAAGAAAACACCTGAGGAATTAAAGCAGATGAATGAAGCAGGTTTGGATATGTTTTATCTAGGAATTGAAAGTGGCTCAGACATTGTCTTGAAAAAAGTGACAAAAGGAGCCGTTGCAAAAACCATCATCAAAGCTGTCAACAAAGCTAAAGATGCAGGATATGTAATGTCTTGCATGGTAATCTTGGGACTGGGTGGAAAAAAATATTCTAAAGAACACATTAAAGGAACCGCAGAAGTGCTCAGTGCATGTTCACCAAATTATGTTGGTGCATTAACATTGTATTTAGAAAATGGAATCAAGCAAGAATTCATTGACAAATATGATGGGGAATTTGTTAGAATCAATGACGATGAATCATTAGAAGAACTGTATGATTTAATAAAACAGATTGAAACTAAAGATGAAATTATCTTCAGGGTAAATCATGGTTCTAATGCATATACAGTAAAGGGAACATTCCCACAAGATAAGCAAGAAATGTTAGAAAAAGTGGAATGGATGAAACAGCATCCAGAGATTGTACGACCACAAGGATTGCGTGGATTCTAAATTGAACTTTCTTGGTTAATGTAAACTACCTTGAAAATTTTAACTAGATAATCACCATCAAAGATTTTACTTGTGATACCATTTTCAGAATTCAAAACTCTGAATTTGTACTCATAATCACCATCTTGTTCGACATTTGTTTGGGCAAAGTGAACTGCATCATTTTCTTTGAAAATTTGAATGATTACAGGATATCCTTCAACATGATTTGCTATATTTCCTTCAATAAATGCCCAAGGCAATGTGTTTTTTTCAGAAACATGGAAAAAGATAGTTGATTTTTCAAGTACAATATTTCCATTTAGAGGAATGATTTCAGTTTGAGGTTCATGTGTATGACCGTTAATGAGAATGTGGCCTGGATGTGGATGTGCAAAAGATGAATCAGTTGATAGTCCTAGAACGAAAATCAAAATCAAGATGCCTGAAAATAAAATTACTTTGTTCATATCAAGATCATGCATTATAGGAGTTTAAGAATTTTTCAAACTAAAGATCATCAATTATAGATTTGAGGTGTTCTGGAAGATCTGGTAATTCTGTATGACTCTCATTGTTTTGAAGATTTTCAGGACCAATTCGCCTAACTCGTTGGGTTCCTAAAAGAGTGTCAATATTTCTCTGAATATCTTTTTCAGGCAATATTGTTTTTAATTTTTCAAAGATTGTTTCTTCGTTTTCATATTTTTTAATCCCATATTGAACAAGGATTGTTTTTTCTTCAGAAGAGAATTCAGTCATATTTTATCAGTGATAATTATGGCTAATAATCTTTGGTTAATCAAATATAGTTAAAATATGATGAACGATAAATAGTTCTACTTGGTAAGTAAATCACAGTTAATTTCAAATGTCCTAACTACAAGAAAATATGCAGGTATTGCAATAATTAGTGGTACAGGGTTAGGAATAATCTACTACTTTTTGACAATGTCAATGCTGCCTTCTCATCTTAGTACTACAATGGAAATAATGCCATTTTACATTCTTACATCAGTTGGACTAACCATTACAATTTCGGCCTTAGCTGGAATCAATTTTGCAATGATGGCTTTTAAAATAAAGAGGATGAAAATGATGAATTCTGTAAAATCAAATTCTTCTGCATTGTTTGGAGGAGCATTTGCTGCATTTACTCCAGGATGTCCTGCATGTACTGCACCTTTGGCAGTAATTCTAGGTGCAGTTGGAGGACTGTCATTGTTTCCAATGCAAGGATTGGAATTAAAATTCATTTCAGTAGGAGTGTTGATTTTTTCTATTTGGTGGATTGCAAGAGGTTTACAAAGTAAAAGTTGTTGTAAGATAGGGTAATTTCAATTAATTTTTGATAAAAATCATCTTTGAAGATATAACGTGTGTTTTTATGTGGTTTTCATGTAGTAATGTTATGTCGATGGGAAATAATCGATCAGCTAAAAAATCAGGAAAAAATTCTACATTAATCATAGCTGGTGTGATTGCACTTGGAGCAGGTCTGCTTTTTGCTTATTTGATGTTCTATACTGCACCGGTAGAGAAAATGGAGATTGTAAAAATAATTGCAGTTACAAATGACGGATGTATCGCTGAAACCATGGACGGTTATGCAGTAAATATAGGAGATTGTAACGCAGAGCCAGGCCAGCGTGTTAGTGCTTTAGTTGATCAAAAAACAAAAGAACGTGCCGCCTTGATGAATCCAACAAATTAATTTTTTATTTTTTCTTTAATTTAGGTTCAATTCCGTAAAGTTTTGAACCATTTTTGGATAAAAAATAATTTCAAATTTTTAGATTCAAGCCATTTGCGACTTGAACCTTCATAAGAAGAAACTGTTTTGTTAGGCATAAAATGTAGTAAATTTTGTATCGAAAAAAGGACATGGGCCCACGGGGATTTGAACC